>Ga0228635_1000732_pt1 | contig 18541 bp, 14 predicted proteins | sample 44DmetaG_FD_182699 | JGI IMG/M metagenome (GOLD analysis project Ga0228635, IMG submission 182699) | Seawater microbial communities from Monterey Bay, California, United States - 44D | ecosystem: Environmental > Aquatic > Marine > Coastal | place: USA: California | collected 2016-09-30 | reverse complement strand
CATATGATGACCCCATACAATAAATGATAAGAAACCGATAGCTAGGATAGAACCAATCATTGCTCTGTAACCAAATATTGGCTTTCTAGAATTAGTTGCAATAACTTCAGAAGAAAGACCTAAAGCAGGTAACAATACAATATATACCTCAGGATGACCTAAGAACCAGAATAAATGTTGATATAAGATAGGAGAACCACCATGATTAGCTAACATTTCTCCACCAACAATAATGTCAGATAGATAAAAACTAGTGCCTGCAAGTCGATCCATCATTAATAATAAAACCGCAGAAAATAAAACTGGAAAAGATAAAACTCCTAAAATAGCAGTTACAAAGAAAGCCCATATAGTTAAAGGCATTCTTGTCATAGACATCCCTTTAGTTCTCAAATTTAAAACAGTTACAATATAGTTTAATGAACCTAACAGCGATGAGACAACGAAAAGAGTCATTGAGGCTAACCACAAAGTCATACCAAGACCTGAACCTCCAATAGCTTGTGGTAATGCTGATAAAGGAGGATAAATAGTCCAACCAGAAGAAGCTGGTCCTGTTTCAATAAATAATGAAACTAACATTATAGTAGAAGATATAAAGAAGAACCAATAAGATAACATATTAAGCAATCCTGAAGCCATATCTCTAGCACCAATCTGCAATGGAATTAATAGATTAGAAAATGTTCCTGATAAACCACCTGTTAAAAGGAAAAAAACCATAATTGTACCATGAATAGTAACTAAACCAAGATACATATCTTCTTTTAAAACTCCACCTGGAGCCCAAGATTCACCTAAGAAAAAAGATAAAAAATCAGAACTTTCACCTGGCCATGCTAATTGTATACGAAAAAGAATCGATAATAACATCGCAACAACTCCCATAAATACAGCAGTTAATAAGAACTGCTTACCAATCATCTTGTGATCCTGGGTAAAAAGATACTTTGATACGAAACTTTCTTCATGATGAGCATGAGAATCATTGTGTCCGTTTGCTTCGTGCGCTACTGCCGCCATTTTATAAGTATTTAAATTTGTAAAAAAATTAATTAATTTTCAGCTACTTTTTCAGATGCTGGAAAGTATGAATCTCTGAAAGTTGATTGACTCTTAGATTTCATCCAATCGTTATAACTCGATTCATCTAAAACAACAACCATCATCTTCATTTTATAATGTGCACTACCACATATTTTGTTACACATTAAAACAAAATGAAACTCATCGTCATTCATTTTAGTTCTCATTTCTTTAGTTGTAATATCAGGAGTAAACTTGAAACGAGTTGTTAGTCCAGGAACAGTATTCATCTGACTTCTAAAATGTGGAAAATAAGCTGAGTGAATAACATCCTTAGATCTAAAGTTGAACTCATACTCTTTATTTACACATAGGAAAAGTGTATCTTTTTGTATGATATCGTCCCATGCCAAAGCATCAATTTTAGAATCATGATGACCTCGCATTTGTTGAAGAAGACGAATTAAACGAGATTTTCTTTCTAAATCAGTTGAAAATTTATCTCTATCGTCATTAGACATTACAATATTTCTATCGTTTAGTTTAGATTCTAAAGAATTTATACCTGAAATACCATGCTCCATTCTATGAATAGCACTATCTAGTGTATTGGTAGTAACCAAAGCAAGTTCATTATCGTCAGATGTTAATTTATAATCAAACTTACCTAATAAATTGTCTTCACCAGAATAACGAGCAGTCCAATCAAATTGCTTAGAGAAAAGTTCAACAACGATAGAATCATTATCTGCTACATACGTAATTTTGTTCCAACTTCTTAAACCTAAGATTATAATTACAGCTAAAGTAGCTGCAGGAATAACTGTCCAAATCATTTCCAACTTGTTATCATGCGGAAAATAAAAAGCCTTAACTCCAGGTTTACGAATATATTTGCTAGCAAAAGAAAACAATAACGTGTTGGTTAAGAAAAATACAACAATAATCAATATAAAATTGACATTTAATAACCAATCTGTCTCTTTACCATGAACGGAAGCAGCCTCACCTCTACCTGTCCATCCAAATTTGTACATCAAATAAATAAATCCAATGTATAAAAATCCCATAAATACAAGAAATAATCTTGCATTCAGTCTATTATCACGACTATTAGTTTCATGTTCTCCTTCCTTTCTTAACTTTGAAGAAAGTTCGTACAAACGTACTAATTGTGCTATTGCAACAACTCCAAGTACTATTACGATTAATGCAATTAATTTGCTTCCCATCATTATATATTTGACTGTTATAAAATCCTCTAATTATATCTCGTGATGAATACTTTCGTCTAAGAAAGGATGATTCACAGGAGTTAAAGGTGCTTTTGTTAAATTATTTAATATCGTTCTAATAAAGAAACCCAATCCTAATAAAGCTAAACCAATTTCCATAAAACCAATCTTTGCTTGAGCACCTAAAGAACCAGCTGAAATCATTATATAAACATCTAACCAATGACCTATTAAGATAATAACACCCACAAAGCTTAATATACCAGCATGCCTCTTAGCATCTCTAGACATTAAAACTAACATTGGAAATGCAAAATTAATAAAGAACATTCCAAAATACAATAATTTATAATGCTCAATTCGAGTCATGTAGTAAACTACTTCTTCACCAATATTTGCATACCATATCAACATAAATTGACTAAACCATAAATATGACCATAAGAAAGAAATTGCAAATGTCCATTTCCCTAAATCATGAATATGATTTTCATTGACTTTAGGTAAGTAACCTAATTTTTTTAAGTAAAGAGTTAATATTACAAGAACTGTCATTGCAGTACACCACATACCAGCAAAAACATACCATCCAAATAAAGTAGAGAACCAATGAACGTCAATAGACATAATCCAATCCCAAGCTGAAGAGGAGCTAAAAACAGCAAAGAATACTAAAAACACTGCACTCTTTTTATAATTTAAAAAATGAATATCAGTACCACCAACTTTATCTTCTAATAAAGATCTATTTTTAAAACCTCTCCAGTAAATAAAGTATACCGCAAAATATACTAATGTTCTAATCCAAAAGAAAACTTTGTTTAAATATCCTGATTTACCATCAATAATCTCATCATAATGATGAGTACCAGGAGTAACATATTCTGAATCCATCCACAGATAAATATGTGCACCATCCATAAATGTTATGATTAGTAGAACGGATCCTAGAATAATCATACCATAAGGTAAAAAACCAGCAACCGCTTCAATTACTCTTTTAATAGATGCATACCAACCTGTTTCCGTAGCGTATTGAAGAGCTAAGAAAAACAATGCTCCTAAACCAATTGCAAAGAAATAAAAACCATTAATTAGACCATCTGCCATCAACCTTTGTCCAAGGTTATGCTCACCAATGTTAGAAACCACTCCAATTATAGTAAACAAAATACCTACAGCCATAAGGATATTTGTAAGCATTTTTGATTTATTTGTAACTTTAAATTCCATCTTCTTTCGTTAATGTGTTAATGTTTTGAGTTATTTAGTAGTATCAGCAACCAACGCTACTTCAACATTTGATGATCCATAATCAGAATCTTGAAACTTTCTTACATAGTGCACTAAAGTCCAAATTTCATTTTTATCTAGAATAGATGAATGACCACCCATTGCACCTTTACCGTAGTAAATTGAATAAAACATCTGACCTTCTGAAGCATTTACATTCTTATAATCAGGAACTCCAACATAAGCACCACTCTCAACCATTGGCCCATTACCATCACCTTTTTTACCATGACAGTGAGCACAATTAGCTGTAAATAATTCTTTTCCAGATTTAAAAATGATATCAGAATTAGTAGATGTCAATATTATAGGATTTTTATCGTTAATAGACAAAGCATATTCATCATTAACTGTTAAATCTGTATCATATAAACCGTGAGTAAGTTTAAAAGCTTCATTTGCTTTTCTACTGTAAGGTAACATTATACTAACATCTGAAGAATCAGAACCATAATAAGGTATAGTATTATTAGGAGGAGTTAATGCAGATATATGCATTCTAACTTCATTATTTAACTTTCCACGAATTTCTCCATAATCTACATATGGTTCAATTGCTGGCGATCTATACATATCAGGCATGTATTCATTACCAGGACTATCGGCATCAGTAGTACATGACCCTAGTATAAAAGTAGAGGCTGCAATTAATGCTAAACTTGCTATTGCCTTAAATTTAATTTTCATCTGTCTATATCAGTTTACGTTATCAGATTAACACCTATACGTGTTATGGCAAATTATTTAATTTCTTTTTGATCTAATTCAACTATACCAGTACCTTGTACTAAATTAACCAATTCTTCATCACTAAATTGAGAATTTTCAGATTGTCTTAATTCAATAACAAAACGGTCATCTGTTGTTCTTGGATCAGGATTCTGAGCTGGCATACCCGGTATTGTTTTGTTTCTCAACAAATATGTAATCGCCATACCGTGAGCTGCACACAAAACAGTAAACTCAAAGGTAATAGGAATAAATGCTAGAATATTATCCATATAAGTAGCGTTTGGCTTACCACCAATATTCATTGGCCAATCGCTAATCATAAAAAACTTCATACCATAGGTTGCTAATAAAGTTCCTGTGATAGCAAAAAGGAAAGCAACAATACCTAAACGTGTATTCTTAATTCCTATTATAGGGTCAATACCATGAATGGGAAAAGGTGAAAAAACTTCAGATACTTTAACTCCTTTTGATACTAATAACTTTGCACCATCTTTTAGTACATCGTCATCGTCATACATTGCGTAAATAACTTTGTCTGCCATGTCTGAATTATTGATTGTTTGAATTACTATTTTCTTCTACGTGCCCATGATCAGGAGCATTTTTATATGATTCTCCTGATGATTTCAAGATTGTTTTAACCTCATTTAAAGCCAATACTGGGAAGAAACGAGCAAACAATAAGAAGAACACAAAGAATAAACCTATCGTACCAACATAGACACCTATATCAATATGACTTGGGAAATGCATTGTCCAAGAAGACGGTAAATAATCTCTATGTAAAGAAGTAACGATAATTACGTAACGCTCAAACCACATCCCGATATTTACAACTATAGAAATTATGAATGTAAAGATTAAACTTCTTCTCAATTTCTTAATCCACATCAATTGTGGTGAAACAACATTACAAGTCATCATTGAAGCATAAGCCCACCAGTATGGTCCTGTTGCTCTATTTATGAATGCATATTGCTCATATTCAACACCTGAATACCAAGAAACGAATAACTCTGTTAAGTAAGCAACACCAACAATAGAACCAGTGACCATGATTACAATGTTCATATATTCAACGTGACGAGTATGAATATAAGCTTCTAATCCCATTGCTTTTCTCATAACTAACATTAATGTTTGTACCATCGCAAATCCTGAGAATACTGCACCTGCAACGAAGTATGGAGGGAAGATTGTTGTATGCCATCCAGGAATAACCGAAGTAGCGAAATCAAAAGATACAATCGAGTGAACAGAGAATACTAAAGGAGTAGCTAAACCAGCTAAAACTAAAGATACTAATTCAAAACGATTCCAATGTTTAGCTCTACCTGACCAACCAAATGCAAGAATGCTATACATTTTCTTTGGAATTGGTCTTTTAGCTCTATCACGAATTGTAGCAAAATCTGGGATTAAACCAATATACCAGAATACCAAACCAACAGATAAGTATGTTGATATTGCGAATACATCCCATAATAATGGAGAGTTAAAGTTAACCCATAATGAACCAAATTGATTTGGTAATGGTAAAACCCAGTAACCTAACCATAACCTACCCATGTGAATTAATGGGAACATACCTGCCATAAAAACGGCAAAGATAGTCATCGCTTCAGCTGATCGGTTAATGGCCATTCTCCATTTTTGACGGAAAAGCAATAATACAGCCGAAATTAATGTTCCAGCATGACCAATACCTACCCACCAAACAAAGTTAGTGATATCCCAGGCCCAACCGATTGTTTTATTCAGTCCCCAGACACCAATACCTGTACCTAAAAGGTAAGCTATACAGCCTATTCCATACAAACCAATAATCAATGCTATTCCAAATAACACGTACCAAGTTTTTGGTGCTTTGTCCTCAATTGGTTTACAAACGTCTTCCGTAATATCGTGATACGTCTTGTGTCCTAAAATGAGGGGTTCTCTAATTGCCGCTTCCTTATGCATTACAATTGTATTTATTCAATTAATGATGACTCTTATTATCTCCATGACCTTCAGAATGACCTTCACTTTGTGAGTGATGAGCAGTTTCTTCGTTCACTTGTAATGAAGCTAACTCCTTGTTATCTTCATTTCTAACTTTTACTTTATACCAGATGTTAGGTTTAGTACCAACTTCTTCTAAAGCTTGATAAGCTCTATTATCTTCTGAACTTTTACGAACCTTAGAATTTACATCATTCCAGTCTCCAACAGTTATAGCATTAGTTGGACAACCTTCTGAACAAGCAGTCTGTAAACTTCCATCTTTAACTGGAGTTCCATCTTTCTTAGCTTCTAATTTAGTAGCTTGAATTCTTTGAACACAGAAAGAACATTTTTCCATTACACCTCTAGTACGAACAGTAACATCTGGATTCAATACCATACGTCCTAAATCGTCTTGAGCAGGATTCACTTCAGTGAATTTCTTATAAGATGGATAATTAAACCAGTTAAACCTTCTTACTTTATAAGGACAGTTATTAGCACAATATCTTGTACCAATACATCTGTTATATGCCATTTGATTTAATCCTTCATTACTGTGATTCGTAGCAGCAACAGGACAAACAGTTTCACATGGTGCATGATTACAGTGATGACAAAGCATCGGCATATGAACCACTTTAGGGTTTGCGGAAGCAATCTCCGCTTTATGATAATCTAAATCGCCTTTACGAGTACCAACAGCAACCTCTTCATCAGATGCAAAATAACGATCGATACGAATCCAGTGCATCTCACGTCCTTTTCTAACTTCATCTTTACCAACAACTGGTACGTTGTTTTCAGATTGACATGAAATTAAACAAGAACCACAACCGATACAAGAAGATAAATCAATCGCCATACCCCATCTATGACCGATATGTTCAACAGGATGAGCTTCCCATAAATCAGCTTCACCTACAGGTATTTTAACGTGTTTACCATCTTCATCCATAACAGATAACATATGGTCAGGATTGTATGCTGATTTATCTTTATTTTTATATATATCAAAAGTCGTTTCACGAACAATTGAATGACGCCCCATTACTGTATGGTGTATTTGAGTAGCCGCAATAGGATAAACTCCTTCGACTTTATCAACCGATCCAGAAGTTTCAAAACTTAAAGTTCCATTTTCGAACTTAGAGAAAGGAAACACTGATACACCAATTGGTTTTGGATTACCATTTTCAGATGAAACATAACCGCCATACTCTTTAGTTTGGAAGGCTGCTTTACCTATCTTTTCACCATTTGCACCTCTACCATAACCAAGAGCGATACCTATAGTACCTATAGCTTGTCCAGGTGAAGGATAAACAGGAAGAATAATCTCATTAGAACCAACTTTAACGGACGCCATATTTAAACCAGTTTCTTGATCGAAAGTAGTTTGATATGTACCATCCATTTCAACAGGATTCATGGTAATATAGTTATCCCAAGTAACCTTAGAAATAGGATCAGGTAACTCTTGTAACCAAGGATTATTAGCCTGTGTACCTATACCTATACCCGACTTTTGATAAAGAACTACTTCTGTTCCAGTAACTTTACTGATTTGTGACTTTAACCCTGATAAAGCAGTTGGATTAAATTCAAAATCATTTGGTGGAATAGTAGGTGCATCAACACAACTATTGTGAACAGCGTAATTCCAATATGTTTGAAAATCAGTATATTCAGTCTGTCTTGAAAATCCAGATTGCTCCCAAGTGTTTTTAATAAGATCATAAACCACTTTAGAATCTTTACCACCACGATTAGCTGAATCTGACCATACTAAAATAGATTCAGTAAATGCAGACGTGTTAAATAAAGGCCTAATTGTTGGTTGAGCAATAGAATAATGATCCATCTTAGGATTGAAATCATTCCAAGCTTCTAAAGCATGATGATCTGGACAAACAAATTTACATTTTGAAGCAGTTTCATCAGCATAACCAGAAAAAGATACAGTAAGACCAATTTTAGACAACGCATCTGCAAACTTAGCACCATTGCTTAATGTATAAACAGGATTTGAACCATGAATTAAAAGAGCATCTGGACCTTTACCGGCAATTACATCTTTAACTAATTTATCTAATTTCTCATCTTGAGATTGAAATAAATTAATAGGGTTATTTAAATTAATAGTATGGTTATAAGCACCAAGTACACTATTTAACTTATTAACTAGAATTTGAAGAGCCTTATTGTTAGACCCACAAACAACTAAAGATTCACCTTTAGAAGATTTTAAAGATTTAATAGCATCTTCTGCTTTCATCTTAACAGATTGATCTGTTATTTCAGATGAAACACCTGAATTCACACCAAAACCTTTAAGAATGTATGATAAAACATTAGCTTGCTCAGAAGGCTTAATCATTCCTCTAATATCAGCATTTGAACCTGTTAAAGACATAACCGTTTCAAAATGAAAATGTTTAGACATCCAATCAGCATCAGGATTTCTATTAACTAGATAATCTGCTTGAAATTGAGATGATAATAACCAAGACCCTAAAAAGTCAGCACCAATACTAACTATTGTTTTTGCTTTAGAGAAATCATAGTCAGGAATAATGTTTTTCCCAAAAGATAGCTCATTAGCTAATCTAATACCAGCATAAGATACAGCGTCGTATTGAATATGCTCAAAATTATCTTTTCCATCAGAACTACCTAAAGAGGTAGATAAATTTGAAATAGCTGATAAAGTTGTTGGACTTATAATAGAATTAGACAGCAAAACAACCTTACCATTTTTTGCTTTAATTGATTCTAATTCATTTTTAATTTTAGCATCAACATTCGACCAAGTTACCGCTTTTCCATTAATTGTAGGATCTTGAAGTCTAGCGCTATCATACAATCCTAAAACAGAAGCAATAATCTGAGGATTTACAACACCTTTAGAAATTCCAAAATCTTTATTTCCTTTAATGTAAATTGGTCTACCCTCTCTTGTCTTAACAACTATACTCGCGTAACTATTACCATCGTAATAAGTTGAAGCATAAAAAGTAGGCATTCCAGGTGTAACATTCTCTGGCTTATTAACATAAGGTATAGCTTTAGTAACTGGAGCTTCGCAAGAAGCCAAAGTTGCTGCCGCAACACTAAAACCTAAAAACTTCATGAAATCACGACGATTAGTTGAAGTATCGCCTAAATTCTCGTCTCCAAGAAATTCTTCTACAGACATTTCCTGAGCAAACTCCTTATCTATCGTTTCAAGGAATTCTGGAGTCTGTTTCAACTCTTCAACACCTTTCCAATATTTTCTATTTGTTCCCATGTGCTTATTTGAATTTTTTCTATGCGTAAATTAATAGTGACATTTAGCACACTCCCAACCACCTAGCTCTTTAACAGTTACTTTACCATCTTCTAAGTAGTTTGTGTATAATGATTTATCATTATTCAATAAACGCTTGTGAATCTCATTATAGTAACCATCGTTTTTAGAATCAATTGAACCATTAGAGATTTCTTTTTCTCCGTGACATTCAATACACCAACCCATTGTTAAAGTAGGTTTAGTTAAAGTAATATTTCCTTCAACTTTGTTTAATTCCGATACTGGCTGAACTTTAACAGTTTCAGTCATTTTCGTCATATCTCCATGACATTGCTTACAATCAATCCCACCAACAACAACATGCTGTGAATGGTTAAAATAAACGTGATCTGGAAGAACGTGAACTTTATTCCAAACAATCTCTTTAGTCTTACCAGAATAACTCATCCCTTCAGGATCCCATCCTGCTGCATTATAAATTTTAGAGATTTGCTCTTGTTGTTCAGGAGTTCTTCCGTTGACTTGCTTATGACAATTCATACAAACGTTCACAGTAGGAAGCCCAGCAGATTTAGACTTAGTAACTGAATTGTGACAATATTTACAGTCAATCCCATTTGTCCCAGTATGTATAGCATGAGGAAAAGCGATTGGTTGAGAAGGCTGGTAGTTTTCGACTACGCCAATAGTTGACAAGCTCAATATTCCAGACACACAAAGTGAAATAAATAGAACCAAAGAAGCCAAACCAACATACTTACGATTTTTCCAAGCCCAAGTCCTAAATTCATCGGAATAAGTCAAACCTTCGTTCACCTCATCACCATCAACTTCAGAAGTAACATGCTTAAGCTGTCTTCTCACTCCACTTACAGCCATTATAACGGTAACGAAGATTATACCCAACAAAATCCAAACCCATGAGTTAGAATCTTCTTCAGTAACTACTTCTCCACCACCAACAGAAACTGCAGATGAAGCAACCATTGTTGCAGGATCTGGCTGAGCATCAACCCAGTCAAGGATCGCATCAACATCTTCCTTTTTCAGTTCAGGAAATGCTTGCATTGCAGTTGGAGACCAATCCGCAACTGTTTTAGCATAAGGATCGGTCGCAGCAGCAGTTTGCCAATTACTTACCCATTGGTAAATCGATCCTTCCATAGCTCCTTCATCGATCCACTTTGAACGAACTTCAAATAATTTTGGTCCCGTACCATTTTTATGTGGTTGGTGACAACTTGCACATTTTGCTTTGAAAAGTGCCTCTCCTTGGGAGTATACATCGAAACTTCCAGTGATAACAAACACTGAAAAAATTCCTATACACCACTTGTTAAAGTTTCTAAACATCTTATTATTAGATATTTTCATGTAAAAAACTGTTAATCTTAAGTCAAAAAAACATAATTTGACCTTGGCAAAATTAGAAGAATCGAGTTATTACATGACATTTTTATGACAAATTTATTGGAAAAACATCTAATTTAAAATGATTCTAAATAGTGTTAAGTTCTAAAATTTCTTAATAAAATTATACATCCTTCAAAATCAATCTTTAAAAGTGAATAGATACGAAAATTAGAAACTAAATAGAGTCATCAGTTTTTTTGACTAATTTTGGTATAGTAAAATATTGATAATAAAAAAATAAAAAAATAAATAATGAAGAATATTACGTTGCTTTTTTTCACAATATCATATAGTTCTTTAAGCTTTTCTCAAGATTTAGATTCATTATCTACATTTTTTAATATCGATTCTACGAGACTTCAAGAAGAAGGAGTAATAACAATAGATAAAGATGAAAGAATTGAAGAACTGATCACGAATAAATCAAAAATAATTCCACCAGCTACCTCACCACAGATAACGGGGTACAGAATACAGCTTTTTTTTGATACAGACAAGAAGGAAGTTGACCTTGCAAGGAAAAAATTTATTGAATTATACCCTGAAGTTGAGACCAATGTAGTTTACAAGGCTCCAAATTATTTTTTAAAAATTGGAAACTTTAGAACGCGTCTTGAAGCAGAAAAGATTAAAGTAACCTTAGACAAAGAATTTCCCACTAACTATATTTTAAAAGAATTAATAAGCCTCCCTAAATTAGACTAATAATCATCATCTACTTCTAAATCGAAAGATTTAATTAAAGAAGCAATATCACTCATAACTTGAGATTTTTTCTTATCAACAGCTGAATTAGATTCAATATATTCTTTTAAAAGAAGTTGGCATTCTAAAATGTGACGTTCTTCAAATGGACCTTCTAAATTTTCTAAAATCGTTAAACATTCAAAAGTTTCCATGAAATTTCCATCACATGCAATTGCAACAAAATCGGCGATAAATTCTGAATAATCAATTTTACAATTCCAAATAGAAGTTAAAATTTGATGCCTTACATCCAAATAATCATCCTCATTTAAAACATCAATAACCTCTTGTTTGACAGAAGTATCTTTCAAATCACTTAAAAAACCAATAATTTCAAGATCGATTTCTGGAGATATTTTAGACTTTAAAACATTAGCTAAAGGCTTAATAACGGATGCATCACCATTTACCTGAAGTGATTTTAATGCTTTTTTTATATTAGCGACTTTACCAGAATTAAGTTCTTCAATAATTGGTTTTAATGCATTCTTTTTATTTCCCACTTTATTTTTTTTTACAAAGGTATAATAAAAGAAACTATTCTAAAGATCTTAAGGGTAAGTTTAAAAAACATAACTTTGTTAAAAACAAATAAGTAAAAACAAGAAGTAATTATATATGAAAATATTATACGTTCTACTATTATCGTTTTTAATAATGTCATCATGTACTGTGGAGGTGGCTAAAAAAGAAGATACTCAAACGCTTACAATATATTCCGATTGTCTTTCTAAAAGAGATATAAAACTATTTTCAAAATTTCAAAAAGAAGAAAAAATCAAGGTTAATATTCAAAAATACGATACCGATTCATTGTTGACAAAAATTGAACGTGAAGGTTACAACTGTAAAGCCGACCTTATCATTCTAAATTCATTGTATTCGATACAGAAAATATTTTATAAAGGATTACTTCAACCATGGACATCTGAAACAATCGACAAAAAAATACCGCAGCATTTTCGTTCTAAAACGAACGATTGGTTGGGTATTGGAATAAATCCTTATGTTCTAGCAAGCAATGACACGATATTAATATCAGATGACTTTAACAAAATAATAAACCAACAAAATATTGTTTTATTTTCTGATATATCTAAACCAAAGGATTTAATTCCTCTTATATCACATTATTTGAATAATAAAAATGATAAAGTTAAAGTTCAAGACCTTCTAAACAAGATTGAATTTAGAATCAATAGAAATATACCTAAAGACACTATTCATAAAAATATATTTATCAGTTCTTTTTCGGATATTATGAAAGATACAATCTTAACAAATAAAACATTGATCAACTTAGATAAAGGAATTTATTACAATATGTATTGTACAGGAATAATAAAACAATCTCCCAATTTTTACAATGCAAAATTATTCGTTGAATATATTTGTAAATCTGAAAACAATGATTACTTGAATAATCATTGGAAAACACTACCTATTAAAGTTAAAAATAAAAACCACAGGTTTTCTTATCAAAATCTACCTCGATATATAAACTCTAATAAACACAAAAACTTGTACAGAACCTATTCTTTAATTGAAAGAGATATCCGATTAAAAAATACAAATACCGAAACTCATAACAGTTTTTAACAATTTAATTATAATAACTAAAAAGTTCAGCAAGCCATAAGAGACTCTAATCGGTTAATTTTAAAGAACAATCGAAAAAACATAGCTTATGTGTAGTATAGATCTTCTTGAGTCAAAAATTAAGAATAAAGAACAGATTGTTTTATCTTATAACAGTAATTCAATTAGGATTTTGAACCTCATCATTAGCACTTTATACTTTTCTGTAATCATCTCTTTTATCTATCTTTTTGAGCTCTCAAAAATAACACTCCTTTCTTCTGTAATCATTAGTATATTCTTCGGCATTTATTTAACAAGTATTAGAAATTACGTTTCTGCATCTATTAAAGGAGAAATGTTATTAACTAAAAACATATATCATAAAAACAAAATAACTAACTTGAAAAGTATTCGATCAATTAAATCCATAACTTTATTTGGTATCAATTATACAAAAGTTAAATACAAGCTAGATGGAGTAAAACATACTATTCAAATGATAAAATACCTAAATAAAAATGACCTTGGGAATGATATAATTCTAAAATCCGCTTTAAAGAAAGCTTGTTAATCTGAATTAATATTGATTGATAAATGAAGTAAATAATTCTATTAAATCTTCTACTTCATCAAAAATTAAATTACCAAAAGTATCCTTTATGTCATGGTAATTCTTGTTTGAACCTTGTGTATATACGAATATAGAAGGGATACCTTTTTCTGAAAACCAATAATGATCAGAATTTCTTGTTTGCCCTCTTTTTTTAATCTTACTAACTAATTTATTTTCACTATTTATACTATTCAAAAGTTGAAAAGCTAATTCTTGCTCAATAGAATTGACTACCGTAATACCTTCATCTCCACTTCCCATAATGTCAATATTCAAAACGAAATCAATTTTTCTAATTGGATAAGTTGGGTGATTTACAAAATAATGGGAGCCTACTAAACCAGCTTCTTCACCACCAAAAGCAACAAACAAAATGTTTTTATCTGATTTATTTTGTTTAAAATGTTCTGCAATAGCTAATAAAATCGCAATACCACTTGCATTGTCATTCGCACCAGGGAAATAAGTATCTTGTCCCATTCTTCCAAGGTGATCATAATGTGCAGTTACTACGATAGTCTTAGCATTCCACTTTTTTGATGGTAAATACCCTACTACATTTTGAGAAGAATAATTATTTTCAAATTTGGCATCAATATCAACTAATAATGAGCTAGATAGTTTTATACTAGACTTAATTTTTATATAAGGATTTTTAAGTTGCTCTCTTCCTACAGACCACATAAGTTTAGAGTCTACAATTTCTATCACAGGAACAAAAGAAAGTACTTGCTGAATTATTGAATGAACTCTATTATTCGTGTCAGATTGAACACCAACACTATTGTAAAGAATAGCATTTGATTTTCCATTATTACTTAAAGCCTTTTTAATCGCAATAACAAGACGATCTTCATTTAGAAATTCTTCAACACTTAATTCTTTTAGATTTAGTACACCATTAAAAGAACCACTTTCAGGAGCAATTATAAAATCTTTTCCAGGTATTAATCGTTTATCTCCAATTTGAACAAGCATTTGGTCAGGAAACGTGTTTACTCCTAAATTAAATCTTTGTAAAAAACCTTTTTTCCTTGATTTTAAACCAATCCGCTGAAATTCTATCTTAATAAAATCGGCAGCAATCGAGTCTCCTTTATTAACATAACCCCTTCCTTGAAAACTAGGAGAGCATAAGGTTGAGGTTACTCTTTTATACTCTTCTATTTGAGAGAAAGAAGAGAGTCCAAGTACACAAGTAAAAAGAAGTAGCTTAAAATTAAGCATACCTCCTTACTACTTTTTGAATGAATTCTTCAACCGTTTCACTATCGACCTCCCACTGATTAATAATAGCGATTTCAGCCACCTTCGTTTTTGAAGTTTCTAAACTAGACTGATTATCTAATATTTTTACTGCTTCTGAGAAGTTTTCACTTGACCCATCAAATAATTCATTGATGTATTGAAGTCTTTCATTTAAACCAAAAGAACCGAGTAAAGTATCAATTTTTGCAACTCCAAATTGTGACGAAACATTATTTTGTACTTGTCCGAACTTATTAATAAATGGAGAAAGCTTACTGTATGAAAATGAACTATCTTGACCTATTTCCTCTTCCCCTAAAACCTCCTCTGCTTGAACATCTGTTTTGTCAAAATAACTTAATTCTTCTTTTTCTTCCGAAACTTCAACCTTAAGCTCTTCTTCAATAATTTCTTCCTGTGTTTTAACTGGCTCCAATTCTACCTCATCTTTCATCGTAGTCTCTTCGGCTATTTCTGAGTTAAAAGTAAATGGCTGCTCTTCAATTATCTCCTCTTCTTCCTCCTCTTGGTAATCGAATAAATTAAATCCAAAATTAGGTTCTGGTTTTTCCTCTGAAGGAATCTCTAATTGGCTTTCTACTGAAGTACTATTAACCTCTTCTTTATCAATATCTGCTAATTCTTCTTCAGCTTGATAAATTTCTGAAACCTGCTCCTCCGATGAATTTATAACCACCTCTTCACCGAAGACCTTCTCTTCCATTGCTTTATACCTGAGGATAATAGATTTTTCGTATAAATCTTTTGTATGAATAACAAGATTATCTAGTTCTTCTAATGAGAGTTTTCCACTTTCCATTTTAGAAAAACACGTTCCTATTTCTAAAAGTAAATCTTCTTTTGATACAAAATTTTTCATAATCTTATTCTATTTAAATAAATTTTAAAGCATGGAGTTGACAATGTAAAATTACTAGCAAATAAAGAATCAGAATCAATCTCATGTTTTTTTTCTCTTCTACTTATTGTTAATAACCTTTTAACCTCACCCTGATTATAAAATTCTAACAAAAAACACTAATTTAGTAAACAAATTCAAGGTGTTAATTCATTAAAAATTGAAACTACGTTTTCCCATATCTGAACTGAAAAGTTTTACTAAAATCATTCATCCTGAACTGATGCCTGATTCAGCATCTGCTTTTGAAAGTATTGTCGTAGATTCTAGAAAAATAACATCAACTAATCAAGTTGCTTTTTGTGCTATTGAAGGAAGGTTTAACAACGGTCACGATTATATAGAAGATGCTTATAAAAAAGGGATACGTTTATTTATTGTAAATGAAAAATTTACTATAAAATTTCATGAAGACGCCATTTACTTTATCGTTCAAAATACCTTGTGGACTTTACAAGAGTTGACCAAACTTCATCGTCAAAAGTTTGATTATCCAGTTGTACTTATTGCAGGAGACTTAGGGAAAACAACAACTAAAGAATGGGCATACCATTTACTTTCTTCAAAATATAGGGTAATTAGAAGTCCAAAAAGTTTCAATACAAACATAGGAGTTGCACTATCTCTATTGGAGTTGAATGAAAACTGTGACCTTGCACTGATAGAAGTTGCAGAACAGTCTTCAGAAGAATTAATAAGATTAAATGAGGTTGTTAAACCAAGTATAGGAGTTGTGACTTCCTTAAAAAACAAAGCGTTTAATCCATCTCTTTTGAAGCTATATAAAGGGTGTACTTCTATTATTATTCACCCTCAATCTTTTGCTTTTGATAAGTTTAATTCTTCTTTTTCAATTGCTAATTCTACTTTACCCGAAGAGATTGTAAAACAAATTGAAGAAGAAAATGACAAGACGAAAGATTTTAACCTATACTTAGCAATTCAACTTTCTCAGTTTTTCAAGTTGGATTACACACTACTTCTTGAACAATTAAAAAGTTTACCTAAGCTAGCTCTTCGTATGGAAACGTTTGAAGGCATAAATGGTAATGCCATTATCAACGATAGTTATAATTTGGACTTTGAAGCTTTGATTTATTCTTTAGAATACCAATTAACGGTTTCTGGAAATAAAAAAAGAACCTTAATTATTGGGATTGACAAAGAGAATCAGGATAAAAAAAATAAGATTAATGCAATTTTAGATCAATACAAACTAGATGAAGTCATTTATAATCATGAAGGATTTGATTATAAAAAGATTCAAAATGCTGTAGTTTTAATCAAAGGAACTAGGAATGCAAACATGCAAAAAGTCGCTCAAAAATTTAGGCTCAAAACGCATAAAACATTTCTTGAGATTGACCTCAAAGCAATTAAACACAATTTAGAAGTATACAAATCGAATCTACTCCTAAGTACTAATGTTTTAGTAATGGTGAAATCAAATGCTTATGGAGGTGGTGCTGAGGGAATGGCTAAATTTTATCAAGAAATTGGCATTGACTATCTTGGTGTTGCTTATGTAGATGAAGGAGTTGAGTTGAGAAATAAAGGGATTACATTACCTATTTTGGTCATGAATGCGGAGGAAAATGGGTTTGACGATTGCATTGAAAATGGATTAGAACCTTCCATCTATTCTTTTGAACAGTTGGATGAATTTATCAAAGCTTTAATTAATGTTGGTAAAACAAATTACCCAATTCACCTAAAAATAAATACAGGGATGAACCGACTTGGTTTTGAATTAACCGAAATTGGGAAAGTAATTGAAACCATTAAAGCGCAACCAGAAATAAAAATTAAATCTGTTTTTTCACACCTCGCAGATGCAGACAACATAAAATCGTCTGACTTTACGAATTATCAGATTCAACAATTTGATGAAGCTGTTAATCAAATTTGTTCTCAAATCAATTACCCAATTGAGAAGCATTTGTTAAATTCAGAAGCATCGGCAGAATATAAAGAATATCAATACGACATGGTAAGGCTCGGAATTGGGGTTTATGGATTTGCTTCTCATCCAGAAATAAAAAAACAATTAATTCCAGCTGTTAAATGGAAAAGCAGTATTTCACAGATTAAAAATATTAATCCTGGAGATAGTGTTGGTTACAGTAGAAGTTTCATAGCTTCACAAAAAATGACTATTGCTATTGTTCCTGTTGGTTATGCCGATGGATTCAGAAGATCTCTAAGTAATGGACTAGGAGGAGTGTATATAAAAGAGCAGTTTTGCCCTGTAGTTGGAAAAGTGTGTATGGATATGATCATGGTTGATATTACAGCACTAGAATGTAAAGTTGGGGAAAGTGTTGAAATTATAGGAGAAAACCAGTCCATGGAAGAATTTAGCAAAAAAATGGATACTATTCCTTATGAAGTGATGACCAACTTTTCAAAAAGGGTGCATAGGGTTTATTTGACAAATTAAAAATGCTATT
>Ga0228635_1000717_pt1 | contig 18711 bp, 25 predicted proteins | sample 44DmetaG_FD_182699 | JGI IMG/M metagenome (GOLD analysis project Ga0228635, IMG submission 182699) | Seawater microbial communities from Monterey Bay, California, United States - 44D | ecosystem: Environmental > Aquatic > Marine > Coastal | place: USA: California | collected 2016-09-30 | reverse complement strand
CCATGTATGATCATCATCACAACCATTGTAACTGTTAGCGGTTTGAACTGTAAACCTTGGCATGAAACCATTATCCAAACCTATAATATTATTAGCGTTTGATATGCGTACCTTATCATCATGGCTATCAATCCAGATATGCAAACCATTTACTTGATAGCTTGGCAATTCATCATGGTGGTAGCTAGTATGCTTCCAATCTTTAGGGATATCCAGATCAGTAATATAAGTTTTCCATTCTACTCGCATATTATTTACTCTCTCTTTTGGTTTAATATTATCCAGTTGCACCAATACGAGATGCAACCAATAAGATTAAATCCTTTTCATGTAAAAATCTATATTAGGATTATTGCTTGCAATCTTTTTAAATATTCTTTTTGCACCATTACAAGTAGAATATACGCAAGCTTTTGTAAGGTATGACTGCCAACGTTTAGCACGTCTATTCCAATATGAAGTTGTATCATAACCAAAACTAAAATCCTTAGTAGCTATATAATAATTATGTCTTTTCATTTTGTTAAATCCTTTTTATTTATTTCTATTAGCATAACCCAAACGCCTAAACCATAAGACACGCAAAAAGCTAATAGCATTATCAACAATATATTCATCCGTTTACCTCCTTTATAAATGCACTAGCGTCAACAATATTGATTGCTTCAACAATAAACAAAGCTTGTTCAATATCTATAATAGCATCAACGCTAGTAAGTTTAAAATCATCTGCATTCTGGCTAGTGTTTAAACCCCTAGTTGCGTATACGTCTAAACCTTTTTTAAAGGCTTTCACTGCTACGCTTTTGTCATAGAACTGCAACTCATTGCGCTTTAAGCTATACCATATTTTGCTTTTCATTTTGTTAAATCCTTTTCTATAAATTAATGTGTAATAAACGTTACGGGTTTTGAAGCTTGCCAACATAACCCACAAGCGCCACAATCTGGAACAAGTGTTTCTTGTCCTTTTTCTGCAAGCTTGCCCGTCTCTTTACTTATTTGGGTTGGACATTGAAAAGCCTGTTTGTGTTTTAGCATTACTTTTGTACGAGTATCATCTACACTTAAAGCGGTCATAGTATTGCGTTCAAAATTACCGCTAAACCTTAACGCCCATCTACTAGAACAATTTTCACTTAATGATAGTAAGGATTGCCCAATAGCTTTTTCTAATGGGTTGGTTGCATTGGGTTGGTTAGCGGTATATCCATAAACATGTAAAGCGGGATACATGCTTAACCATTTTGCCCATTTTGCTACATAACCAACTGAATAAAAGTCACCTAATATATGTAAGCGAACTAGAAAACCTTTTGGATGCTTGGCTTGTAAATCTGCCAATTCAATTTCTAGCATGTTTTCTAGATCAACGCCCGCTTCATATCTATAAGCATAAAGCATATTATTGCCGTAGCATGTTGCCCAATGTTGGCATGATTTTGGGCAAGTTGCACGTTCTTCTAATGTTAATGTGAATATTGGAAAACCTTTCCATTTACCTTTGGTAACTTTTTTACCTAACTTAACATTAGTTGACTTTTTAATTAACAATTCACTCTTTGCCATTGTGTCACGATTAGCTTTTTTAATGCGATTAGTAAAAAGCGTTTTACCATTCATTACGGCTATTTCTGTTTTGCTTAATTGTTTCATTTTATTTACTCTTTCCTATTGAGTTAATTCTACTACTAGCACTCGTATTGAATGCTAATACTAAAGTTAACTTTATGCATAAATAACTTCAAATTTTATGATAGTCATATGTTTATCTGTTATTGAATGCGTCCTTAGTTTCTTTGCATAATTGCTTGCACTCTTTTCACTATTGAATTTTTTAGGTGTTGAAAGTTGTGGTGTTGTGAGTGATGCAATCTTTAAAGGATTGCTTTCACTACCCCAAGTAAATGTTGATCTAACTAGCCTAGTTTCATATTCAAAACCTAATGTCTCTTTATGTGCTGTAGTAATATTAGCTTGAATTGCAAATTGTTGTGACATTATGATAATTCCTTATTTAAGTTTTTATATGCGTTATCAATTGCGTTTTGATCATCAGTTGTTTTGATAATCTTGATATGTTTCTTTTTCCTATCGTAATGTGAAAACTCTATTTCAGTTAATAAATCTTTTTTAGTGTAGTCTGAATGTTCATCTATCCATTCATTATAATCAGTGTTGTAAACGAATAAAACGTAATATGGTTTTGTCATAATTTTATACCTTGCAGTTAATTGAAAAAGAATAAGATAAGATTGCATTTTTATGGAATGGAACAAACAACCAGAACATAAAATGTTTAGTTTGAGTTTGTTTCACTTTACATGTTTCAAATTTTAATTTCATAGCTACCGCCCTAAATGATTAATTATTATACAAGTCTTAATCTCGTTTAAATTAAATGTAAATACCTAATATGCAAAATAATATAGTTATTGCACAATTAATGACATTCTAAACATGATATTGCATTCAGCTGCTTAACTCATATTCAATGTTCTGCATTTGTTCTTTTGCTGTTTTGTTATACTATATAATACACCATAAAAAAGTTATGATAGTTTGTTAAATTTAACCCGTGAGAGGCGTTTGGTTGTTTGGTGTGGTTTAGTATCTGGAAATGGTGTTGAAGCGCTCAGTGACGTGTTCACTTTTGTTCTCACTAGATGGTTTAATATTAAACTATAATATGGTATAGCATTGAATAGATATTGGTATAATGTTGAACGTTTATTGGTATAGCATTGAATGAATAGGTTAGGTTTTTAAGTGCATCTACTAGACAGTTTTTTGCATTGGGGGGATATACCTTTTTAAACATGTCTATTTTTTGTAGTTACTGATATTCTAACAGTTGTAAAAACTAATAAAAACAATGCTTTAGACTACATAATATTATTAATAACGCTATCAAGTGCTATTACATGTCGATTTATTGATATTTTAGGTCTAACTATCATAATATATTACTTTTTTAGGTGGGTAGGCGAGAGCCACGCCCCCTGCCAGGGTAGTGTATATATGTATAACTACACAGAAGTGGTTTTTTGAGTCGGTACATTTGTGTACAGTAATAAAGTAAGTCCGTTTCGGTCTTATCTAGTAGGTGTGTTATAGCTCACGGAATGTTACAATATATTACAGTTAGTACACGAATTGTTACAACATGAACTTTTCGCTTGACTGCCCCTCTCTTACGTTTATAACTACGTAGTAGTAGTAGAGAGTTATAACTCTTTAAGTAAAAACTAAAAATAAAGTATAAACTAAATAAAGAGTTTAACTATATAGAATGTGTTACAAATAGGATAGTGGACATAGGAAATGTTTAAACTCTAAGAGTTATAACTCTAGGGTTGACACTGTTTCTAGAGTAGAGTAAACTCTTTGTATTACAGTAATACTAATAATAACTAAAACTATAATCTTGTATTACTCTACTTTACTGATATGTGTCACACTCTACGTGTTACTCTCTCCTCCCAAAACCTCCTCATACGTAGTTTGCGACACATATCGGCTTCCTTCCCTTATTATGTGTTGACAATGCCAAGCAAACCAATAAAACTATATGCATGTGAAAACATATTGGAAGAGTTTTACTCTGCCTTAGCTAGAAATGATGCTAGAGCCTTCCAACGTGTACACATTCCTATGAGTGACGTATTCTACGTTAGAGCTGCAATAGAAGCAGACACTGGAATACGTTATACCCTAGACCACGTAGAACGAGCTATGTACCTTGAAGGTAAACTAGACCGTAAAGACGTGTTAGACCCTGATAGAAAGAGATCCTATGCCGACAGCTAAGAAAAAGAAACGTAGCAAACAGCCTTATCAAGAAACTTCTGAACAGAAGAAGAAGAGAGCTGCCCGTAATGCTGCACGTAATAAGATGATTAAGGCAGGTAAAGCTAAGAAGGGTGACGGTAAGGACGTTGACCACAAGGATGGCAATCCTAAGAATAACAATAAAGAAAACCTTCGTATGCAAACTAAGAAGGCTAACAGAAGTTTTAAACGTAATAGCAAAGCAGGAAAGAGATAATATGCCTAACTTTAAGAATTGTAGTACCTGTCCAACTAAGGCTAAGTGTGCCAAAGCAGGTAAGTGTTTAAATAAGAAAGGCTACTCTAAGGGTGGCATGACTAAGAAGATGGGTTACAACAAGGGTGGCTACGCCAAGTGCGGTGCATCTTATAAAGGTTAACTATGGCTAAGTCTCCTACACCTACCAATAAGAAGTTGTATGCTACTGTTCGTGCTGCGGCTAAGAAGAAGTTTAAAGTATGGCCTAGTGCGTATGCATCATCTTGGCTTGTAAAGGAATACAAGAAAAGAGGGGGTAAGTACAGTGGCTCGACAGCAAACAAAGTCAGCAAAAAAACCTAAGAAGGGTGGCTTAGGTAAATGGCATGGTGAGAAGTGGGTAGACGTTAAGACAGGTAAGCCTTGTGGACGTAAATCTGCTTCTAAGTCTAAACGCCCCTACCCTGCTTGTAGGCCAAAAGCTGTAGCAGGTAAGATAACTAAGAAAGAAGCGGCTAAGAAGACTGGCTCTAAGAAAGTCAAATGGTCTACTACAGCGTCTGGAAGAACGAGGAAAGCATAATGGCTATACCTGAACGGGTCAAAACTAAAATGAAGAGCGCTGGGTTAAAAGGCGTTAATAAACCTCAACGTTTAAACGACGATAGTGGTAAATCACATCACGTAATGGCTTCTGAGGGTGGTAAGTACAAGTATATTAAGTTTGGTGAGAAGGGTGCAAGCACTGCAGGTAAGCCTAAATCAGGTGAATCGGATAAGATGAAGAAGAAACGTGCTTCATTTAAGGCTAGACACGGTAAAAACATTAAAAAAGGTAAGATGAGCGCAGCTTACTGGGCAAATAAGGTAAAGTGGTAGCATGTCGTTAAACAATTTAGGTAAACCTGCACGTATGAAGTCTGTTTATGGACACAATACAGGTACATCTGTAGAAGATGTGTATGTATGTCCTGCTAATTGTACTGCTGAAGTAACGTTTATACACGTTGTTAATGGTGCTACTAGCGGAAGTAACACTGTTTCAGTACAATGGTATGTTGCTTCAACTAATTATACGTCTCACTTCTTAAGTGCTAAGGCTATTACCCACAGTGACTACATATCTTTCCCTAATATAGACTTAATACTGCAACCTGGAGACAAAATACAGATATTACCGTCCAGCGCTGGGCATATTGATACAATATTAACAGTAACAGAGACGTTTGTACCTGTAGGGTAACGGGTATGCAGAATTATCTGTATAAGAACAACTACATATCAGTATAACTGTGTGCGTAAAGGCTAAAATGGGTAGTCTTAAACGTATAAAGGTATACAAACATGTTAAAATCAATATTTTCAGCTATTTCAGGCGTAAACAAACACATTATTAAGTCTCGACAAGCTAGTGCAGACTTATACTTACTAAACCACCTAACAGACAGAGAACTAAGGGATATAGGCATTACTCGTGGTGATATCTTACACAGGTACTATAACAAAGACTAAGATACTGCTTGCATTTGTATTTTTGCTAAGTATAACTACTGCTTGTAGTACTCAATCAATAGTAATGCCTCTCTCTTGTCCTCCTGATAATAAGAAATGTCAACGGAACTTAGATGCACAAACCTTATCTCTCATCGGTCAAGACTCTGCTGCACTTCAACTTATGTGTATGGACTCTGATCTTACAGACGTTCTTGGCGACAAGTGCAAAGAGCAATGATGTTACTGGAGACTTCAGTAATAACTATCAAGATTCAACTGTAGACAGTAATAACTCTTCTACAAGTGAAACTAATAATTATAATGCAACGGGAGCTGGGGAAAAAGCTCCTGTGATGTCCAGTATCGCTCCTACAGTTATGGGTGGTGGTGGAAACGATTCTTGTTTAATGCCTACCACTCTGGGTTTTCAGGTAAGTTTGTTTGGTTTATCTCAGGGTGCAATGGTACAAGATGAATACTGTAACAGACGCAAGAACGCTAGACTTTTAGGGACTCCACAACAGATAGGAGGTCTTGGTTTACAAGTTTCTGGGATATCTACAATCTGTGGTGATCCCGATGTTTTTAAGGCCATGCTTTTAGCCAGTACGCCCTGCCCTATCATGGATGTTTTAACTGGTAAGCTACTGATGGGTAAGGATGCAGTAGATAAATATAGAGAAAATCCTCAAGCGTTTATTGTGGGGTATGAAGAAGATAAAGAGTTTTGGGACAGTCTATTAAGAATTGGAGAGGATTTAACAAATGAAATCAATGAAGCAGAAATTGCTAACAACAGCAGGGATACTCGCTCTATTAGTGAACGGTTCAGGTCTACTCGCAGAGTCACTTCCACCACCCGAATACAATCAGACGGGGGATCAGAAGATACAGTCACTGATTGATTCTATTAATATTATAGACAATCGGTTACAACTATCTTTGAACTTAGGTATTGGTGCAGTAGGATATGCTGAAGTTGGTGGTGTTATTGTTGACGGAGCATTAGACGGTGCTAAAGTAACTTCGGCAATGCTAGGCGCTTACTTAGATGCTAAGAGTAAAGTTATGAATCATGACTATGCTACAGCAGAAAATGCGAATCAGTTGTTTATTCAAGAACATACTGCGGCTATGAATAACTTAGTTGCGGCGGTTGATGTACTCGGTGATGCTACATCTGTATTAATGACTGCTACATCCGTTGCTGACACTGCTGCAGAAGCAGATACGAAGCCAGAACAAGTTGCATTACAAGAGATGATGGCTACAGACGAATATAGTCTTGACGCTTCTGAAGTTGACGACTATAATAACGCACTTGATGCAGTAGCAGAGTATGCTCAACAAGCAGGTGCTTTCATGGCTGCAGCTAACAACACGGAGTTGACTACAAGTATAGATAATTACACTGCGGCTAATAACATAATGGTTGGAACATACACAGCTATCACTTACACGCAGGACATAGATCAGTTTGTAATAGCTTGGGATGAATCAAGTTTTGGTACTGGTTGGTCTGGTTATCTTACTAACGATATGAAAGATGCAGACGATGTATATGGCGCAGGAGCTTACATCATGCAACACGGGTCAGCTTCCTCTAACATGTAGGAAATATTATGATAGAAGATGCAGAAGTTAAAGTTGGTGGGTTTACTTTTAAAGGGTGGTACATAGCTGCTGCCCTGCCAATACTAGGATCTCTTAGTGGCGGTATATATTATGGATATGACACACTACAAAGGTTCTATGCTGTAGAATCAGGTATTGAGACAGTAGTTCAAGCTTCAGGTAAGTTTAGCTCTAAGTCTAACGAACTAAGTACACGCATTCAAACAGTTGAATCTGATCTGAATGTAAATATACAAAGTGCTTATGCAGACTTAACAGTTAAATCACAGGATATGGAAGCAGATCTTAGTTCTCGTATTCAAGCAATAGAACAGGCGGTAGCAGATAATGACGTTAGAGGGCTTAACACAAGGTTGTCAACGATTAGCACACAAATGCAAACAATCTTGGAACAACAGAAAGACTTGCTTGACTTACGTAGTCAAGTTGAGAGATCAACTGGGATCACTGATAGTCTGGGTGATAAGCTTGACGAATACCAAACTGAAATAGATGACATATGGAAAGCATATGATACTCTTGTGGACAAACCACTATAAGGAAAGCCTATGGCACGTAATTTAACACCAAACCAACAAAAGTTTCTAGAGGTCTTGTTTGACGAGGCAGGTGGAGACGTGGTTTCAGCAAAAAAGATAGCAGGATACAGTGAAAATACACCTACAAGACTTATTGTCGAATCTCTCAAGGATGAAATTTCCGAAGCTACCCGTTCGTACTTCTCTAGGACTGCGCCGAAAGCTGCTATGGCTATGGTTAGCGCTCTATCAGACCCTACGGAGCTTGGCATCAAAGATAAAATGGCTGCTGCAAAAGATTTACTTGACCGTGCAGGGTTGGGTAAAGTCGAAAAAGTAGATGTATCATCTTCTGGTGGGGGTATATTCTACCTTCCACCTAAAGAGGGTAAGAACGAGTAGCCTTGTCTGACTACAACTATGACAGGGACTTTGGTTTCTGGGAACTACCTAAACCTAAAAAGAGCGATAAGGTTTGGCATCCTGTAGTTAGAGTAGCGGCTCGTGTCGTACCCTTTGGTTATGAGATTGATCCAGACAACGAGAAACTGTTTCAACCTATACCTCATGAGCTTGAAGCATTAATACTTGCCAAGAAGCACTTAAAGCAGTATAGTTACAGGGAAGTGGCAAACTGGCTAACAACACAGACAGGTCGCTCTATATCCCATTCAGGACTAAAGAAAAGAATAGCCATTGAGCGAAGACGTAAAAAAGCAGCTAACATTAAACGCAAGCTTGCCAAAAGGCTCGAAGAAACCCTTGCGGAAATCGAAAAGCTCGAAAAAGGTGTCACAGGATACTACACCATCGACACCGATACAGACAAGCCCAGCGCAGGTTAAAGCTGAACCTTTTAATGTTGAAGAAGCACAAGAGGTAGTCTTTAAGCCTAACCCTGGTCCTCAATCAGAGTTTCTATCTGCTTCAGAACGTGAAGTACTATATGGAGGCTCAGCAGGTGGAGGTAAGAGTTATGCCATGCTTGCAGACCCTCTTCATGGGCTAAATGATCCCAACTTTAGTGGTCTACTTGTACGTCATACTACAGAAGAACTAAGAGAGTTAATACAAAAGTCACAGGAGTTATACCCTCGTGCAATACCAGGGATCAAATGGTCAGAACGCAAGTCTCAGTGGACTTCTCCTCAAGGTGGTAGACTGTGGATGTCTTATCTGGATAAAGATACCGATGTTACACGCTACCAAGGTCAGGCTTTTAACTGGATTGGATTCGACGAACTTACACAGTGGTCTAGTCCTTACGCTTGGGACTATATGAGATCACGTTTGAGATCTGCACACTCTGATAAACTTGGTTTGTATATGCGTGGAACGACAAACCCAGGTGGTAGTGGACACTCTTGGGTTAAGAAGATGTTTATCGATCCTGCTCCTGCTAATAAGTCTTACTGGGCTACTAACGTAGAGACAGGTGAGACTATAAGATACCCTGCAGGACACAGTAAAGCAGGTGAACCTTTATTTAAAAGACGATTTATTCCAGCTAGTTTGTTTGACAACCCATACTTAGCTGAAAGTGGTGACTACGAAGCAATGCTTTTGTCATTACCAGAACACCAAAGAAAGCAGTTACTAGAAGGTAATTGGGACGTAAACGAAGGTGCAGCCTTCCCAGAGTTTAATAGAGCTATACACGTTGTTGACGATTTCCCAATCCCTTCTAACTGGACAAAATTTCGAGCTTGTGACTACGGTTATGGTAGCTACACAGGAGTTATTTGGTTCGCTGTTGCCCCTGATGAACAACTCATTGTATACAGGGAACTCTATTGCTCTAAAGTTACAGCTTCTGATTTAGCTGATATGGTAATGGATGCAGAGTCTGGCGATGGTACAATACGTTATGGAGTATTAGACTCTTCACTATGGCACAACAGGGGTGATACAGGTCCATCTCTTGCAGAGCAAATGAACCAGAAGGGTTGCCGTTGGAGGCCATCAGATAGGTCAAGAGGTTCTCGTGTTTCAGGTAAGAACGAAATACACAGAAGGTTACAGGTAGATGAGTTTACAGAAAAGCCAAGAATTGTATTTATGGCTTCATGTACAAACACAATAACACAAATACCTGCACTGCCTTTGGATAAGCGTAACCCAGAGGATGTAGATACACACGCAGAAGACCACCTATACGATGCATTACGTTATGGAATCATGACAAGACCTCGTAGCTCTATATGGGACTTTGACCCAGCAAAACAACGAAGTGGCTTTCAAGCTGCAGATAACAAGTTTGGATACTAAATATGGATGAACTCTCCTTTGAAACAGATGAAGTAACGGCGGCACAGGACGGCAAAGAAAGTATCTTTGATTCTAAACCTGATGTAGTAGCTTTCGTTGAGGAACGTTTTAACCGTTCTGAAGATGCAAGACAGGGTGATGAGGAACGTTGGCTTAGAGCCTATCGTAACTACCGTGGTTTGTATAGTCCTGATGTACAATTTACAGATACAGAAAAGTCTCGTGTATTTGTTAAGGTTACTAAGACTAAGACACTTGCTGCATACGGTCAGATAGTTGACGTATTGTTTGGTAATAACAAGTTTCCACTAACTATTAATCCTTCTGTGTTACCAGACGGTGTTGCAGAGTCAGTACATATTAATATAGATCCTAATGCAGATGCAGCAGGAGATGCCCTAAAAGGTATTACACAGAGTAAAGCTCCTAGTCCCTTCTTATTAGACGGTGAAACAGAGTTAAAACCAGGTGAAACTCTAGCAGATCTATCTAGAAGACTAGGACCTCTCAAGGACAAACTATCATCCGTATCAGAAAAGATTATAGAGGGTGACGGTACAGGACCTACTACAGTGTCTTTCCATCCTGCAATGATTGCAGCTAAGAAGATGGAAAAGAAGATACATGATCAGTTAAACGAATCAGGAGCTACTATACACTTACGTAGCATGGCCTTCGAGATGGCTTTACTTGGTACAGGTGTTATGAAAGGCCCATTCGCTGTAGATAAAGAATATCCTAACTGGAATGAAGAGGGTGAGTATGACCCTATAGTTAAAACAGTACCAGAGACAAGCCACGTATCAGCGTGGAACTTTTACCCAGACCCAGAAGCTACATCTATGGATGATGCTGAATACGTGGTTGAGCGCCATAAGATGTCACGCACACAGTTGCGCTCCTTAAAGACACGTCCTTACTTTATGAAAGACGCAATACAAGAATCTATCCATAAAGGTGCTGACTATGTTCAGAAACACTGGGAAATGGCTATGGTTGACGATGAAACTCAAGCAGATTCAGAGCGTTGGGAAGTATTGGAGTTCTGGGGTTTCGTGGATGTTGAACACCTAGAAGAGAATGGTGTAAATATACCTAGTGAATACAAAGACTTAGATGAACTAAACTGTAATATCTGGGTTTGTAATGGTGAAGTAATACGTTTTGTACTTAACCCATTCAAGCCAACACGTATTCCATACTATGCTACACCTTTCGAACACAACCCATATAGCTTCTTTGGTGTAGGTATTGCTGAGAACATGGATGATACACAGACATTAATGAATGGCTTTATGCGTATGGCTATTGACAATGCTGCACTATCTGGTAATCTTATTATTGAGATAGATGAAACTAACCTAGTACCTGGTCAAGACATGTCTGTATACCCTGGAAAAACGTTTAGAAGACAGGGGGGCGCACCAGGACAGGCCATCTTCGGCACAAAGTTCCCTAATGTAGCACAAGAAAACATTCAACTATTTGATAAGGCTAGAGTTTTAGCAGATGAAAGTACTGGCTTCCCAAGTTTTGCACACGGTCAAACAGGAGTATCAGGCGTTGGGCGTACTGCAAGTGGTATATCTATGCTTATGGGTGCTGCTAATGGTTCAATACGTACAGTAGTTAAGAATGTTGATGACTATCTTGTAAGACCTATTGGTGAGGCATTCTTTGCTTTCAATATGCAGTTTGACTTTGATGAGTCTATACGGGGTGATTTAGAAGTAAGAGCATCTGGTACTGAAAGCTTAATGGCTAATGAAGTAAGATCCCAGCGCCTAATGCAATTCCTACAAACAGCACAAAATCCTGTATTAGCTCCTTTTGCTAAGATGGATTACATTATACGTGAGATTGCTAAGTCTATGGAGCTAGACCCTGATAAAGTAACTAATTCTATGCAGGATGCAGCAATACAAGCAGAGATACTAAAAGGCTTTCAACAACCTGCTCCAGAGCCTATACCGCCACAAGGTGTACAAGCACCTGCAAATGCTCAGCAAGGCTCTAGCACCCCACAGGGAGGCGTACAGGACACTTCTGGTGGTGGAGGTGGTCAGATAGGTATGGGTACTGCTCCAGTTCCAGGCGAACAAGGATTTAGTGGCAATGTCTCTTAAGACTTTAATAAATGATAAACCAACATGGGATGCATTCTTAGAAGAAATGGATGCTCTCATAACTAAAGAACATAAGAGTATGGAAAGCATATCTGATACTACAGAGATTTATAGGCATCAGGGTTCTATACGTACACTTAGACAACTTAAATACATGAGGGATCGTATTAATGGCACTAAATGATGAAACAGAAGCAGTATTTAAGTCTGTAAGAGGTCAAGAAGTAGATCCTGTATCAGGTAATGAAGTACCTCTAGGTTCAGAACCAGAAGAGGTTAGAGATGATATAGATGCTAAACTAAGTGAAGGTGAATATGTTGTACCTGCAGATGTAGTAAATTTCTTTGGTGTTAAATTCTTTGAAGATTTAAGAGCAGAAGCTAAGATGGGCTTTCAACAAATGGAAGCTAATGGTCGTATCGGTGGTGAGCCTGTAGCTGTAGAGGGTTCAGAGGAACAGCTACCTTTTGACATTAGTGAGTTAGAACTTATTGATGATGGGCAACCTACTATGAATAAGGGCGGTTATGTAACAGGTTATAATGAAGGCGGTTATAATGCTTCTTTACCTGAAGACTTTAACTCTATAGATTTTGATAAATTATTTGGTGGTGCAGATGCATTACCTGAAGCAGAAATTACTTCAAGCCAAAATTACAGAGATCCTGTAAGTGGTGTAACTAAAATGTTAACATTTGTTAATGGACAACCTAACTCAGAAGCACAAGACTTTATAAGTAGAGGCTATGTACCTTACACAAGTGAGATTACAACGTCTCCTATTGCTGAAACAACAGACTCTGGTAGTAGTAGAAAAGATAATAGAGAAAAATTAGAAGCAACTATGTTAGAGGCAGGTAAAACAGCCAGTTCGCAAACGGATGCTAGTGGTTCTATAATACCCTCTTCTAGTTTTAGGGACATGGAATTAAAAGATTTAATAAGCTATGGAAATACTCTCGTAGATGGTATGGGTAATAAGATATCAAAAGGCTTAGGTGCAATTAATCCTATGCTTGGTGTTGCCACTAAAATAGGTAAACGTGCAATGGAGTACTCTATTGCTAAAGATCTAGAGCGTAGGTATGATTTAGCTACTACAGATGCAGAAAGAGAAGAGATTAATAATGCATTTATGAAAGTTACTAAAGGCGGTCGAAACTCTGGCATAGTGGGACAGCTAAAAGGTAGCTTTACTAAGGGTGGTGGATTGCTCGGCGGTGGTGGTACACTAAATGACGTTAATGATGATGGCGATGTAACTTTTGCTGATACATGGCTAGGCGACTTCTTAGGTTTTGACGGAGGCTTTGGCATAGATGGTCCAAGCGCTTCTGCTAGTTTTCATGGAGCTAGAAAAACAGGTGGTACAGGTAGAGAGTCTGTTAGTAATTTAGGCACAAAGAGAACTTATTCAGGTGGATCTTATAGTGACTCCAAAGAAGGTACATCAAAAACTAAAACAGCATCTATAGTAGTTAAACCCAAAACAAGTACTGCAGATCGTAAGGGTAGTCAGGCTACTTTTTCAGCTCCAAAAGCACCACCTAGAAGTGTGGTTAAGGGGAGCGATGGAAAAGCTATTAAAACAAGTGATGGCGGTACTGTAAAAGGTAGAGTAATAAAATAAATAATAACGACAATACCATATAAATATAAGGATACTCGGCACTTTGTGCTGACCCCAACATAAGGAACTAAATATGTCACAACTAACTGAAGAGACAATGCACTCGTATACACATAAACGTAACGAGGCTAAAATCAAAGAAGCTGAAGCAGAGCTAGAAGCACTACTAAAAGGTGATGTAGCTGAAGAGGCTAGTGATGAAACCCCTGAAGAAGAACCCAATGGCGAAGGATCTGAGGCAACCGAAGTATCGGATGCAGGTGATACCAAACAAGAAGAAGCCAAAGAGGAAACCAAAGCATCGGAAGATGATGCAGAGTTAAGTGGTGAAGAGAAGAGCTTCAAGAAACGCTATGGTGATATACAAAGACACATGGCTGAAACAGAGAAGAAGCAAGCAGCACAGATAAAACGTTTAGAAGATCAACTAGAAAAAGCCGCAAAGAACGAGCTTGTACTACCAAAGTCTAAAGAAGAGATAGATGCATGGACAAGTAAGTACCCTGATGTAGCAGGAATAGTAGAAGCTATAGCTGAAAAGAAGGCTAACGAAAGAGCTTCTGATCTAGATTCAAGACTACAAGAGATAGAAGAGTTACGCTCTACAGCTAAGAGAGAAAAAGCTGAAGCACAACTTGTATCACTACACCCTGACTTTGAAGCTATAAGAGCAGATGATGCGTTTCATGCTTGGGTAGATACTCAACCTAAAGTTTATCAGGATGCTTTATACGAAAACTCTGAGGATGTTAAGTCTGTAGCTCGTGTTATAGACATGTATAAACTAGACAAAGGTATTAAGACTAAGAAGCCCAGCGCAGATAAAGGCGCAGCATCTTCAGTTAAAGCTCGTGGACGTACTGTTGTAGACGCAGAAGAGTCTAGCAAGATGCTCAGCGAGTCAATGATTAACAAGATGTCCCTCAAAGAGTATGAGGAACGTCAAGACGAAATCATGAGTGCAATGCGCTCTGGTAAGTTTATCTATGATATGTCTTAATAAACACTTGACACTAAGACATTAATAGATAAAACTATGGGCATGTGTAGTGCTAGGTATCAACTACCTACACATGCTTTAACTTTAAGCACTAACCACTAATAGAACTACCCGATAAAGTATAGACCCTTTACTGCTTGACCGCAAATCTAGCAATATAGATACTCTAGAAAGCTATTGGCCTCTTGTGTGGATATGATGTTTTACTTCCCCCCACTGTCATATCTATAGGAGAAATTATTATGGCATTTACAAAAGCATCAGGTTATACAAACCTGAACCAAGGAAACTTCTCATCTGAGATCTTTTCAAAACAAGCACAGTTAGCATTTAGAAAATCTGCTGTTATTTCTGCAATCACAAACTCTGACTATTTTGGTGAGATTTCTGGACAAGGCGACTCAGTGCGCATTCTTAAAGAGCCAGACATCACTGTTAATTCTTTAGCTCGTGGTACTGCAGTTTCAACACAAGATTTAGTTGACGCTGACTTCAAACTAACTATCGATAAAGCTAACTACTTTGCATTCAAATTGGATGATATTGAAGAGGCACATTCACACGTAGACTTCATGCGTCTATCTACAGACCGTGCAGCATACAAAATGGCTGACTCAATGGATACAGATGTATTGCGTTACTTGTCAGGTTATACAGCTGCTTCTGCTGTAAACACAACTGTAAATGGTGATAAAGCAAATGCCGCTGCAGGATCAGACGAACTATTAGCTGCAAACAAGTTGAAAAAGGGAGACTTCTCTAATATTACAACTTCATCAGCAGGTGATCACTCTATTCCAGTAGCTCCACGCTTAACAGGTGCAACTGCTGTTTCTGCAGTAGCTGCAACACCATTGCAAATCCTAGCACGTATGTCACGTACAATGGATGTAGCAAATGTTGATACTAGAGGTAGATGGATAGTACTTGACCCAGTGTTCATCGAGATGCTAAAAGACGAAGATTCTCGCCTATTAAATGCAGACTTCGGTGGTGCAGGACTACAAAATGGTTTATTGGCTGCAAACATTCACGGCTTCCGTGTTTATCAGTCAAACAACTTACCAGCAGTAGGTACAGGCGCAGGAACAGCAAATACAGCTAACCAAAACGCTAACTATGGTGTTATAGTTTCTGGACACGACTCAGCAGTCGCAACTGCAGAACAGTTATCAAAAGTGGAAACATACCGTGACCCAGATAGCTTTGCAGACATCTGCCGTGGGATGCATCTATATGGCCGCAAGATCTTACGCCCAGAAGCAATCGTAACAGCTAAGTATAACGTAGCTTAATATAACTATTAACTTAGGGGCTGGCTTTTATGCTGGCCCTTTTGTGTATTTTATAAACAAAGGACATAACCAATGGCTATTACAACGGCGATGTGCAACAGCTTCAAGCAAGAGTTACTTGGTGGTGTTCACGATCTAGATACAGACACACTAAAGATAGCACTTATTAAGAACTCTCCATCAGGAACTTATAATGCATCTACAGCTAATTACAGTACAGTAACAGGTAACTCAGATGAGGCTACTGGTACTAATTATACTACAGGTGGAAACACACTAGCAGGTGCAACTATTGCACTATCAGGTTCAACTGCAACTGTTGACTTTAGTGACACAACTTGGTCATCTGCTACTATTTCTGCAGACGGATGTATAATCTATAACACATCACAGTCTAACAAAGCTATAGCAGTGATTGACTTTGGTGGAACTAAGACATCAACAAATGGTGACTATGTTGTTCAGTTCCCAGCAGCAGACGCATCTAACGCAATCATTCGTATCGCTTAAGGAGCAGTATTATGGCTCTCGTTGTCAAGGATAGAGTAAAAGAAACCGCTACAACTACTGGCACTGGTGCTGTTACGTTGGGTGGCGCTGTTACAGGCTTTGAGTCTTTTAGCTCTGCCCTTGCCAACAGTGATACTACATACTACGCTATTTCTAATCGTGATGCAGACGAATGGGAAGTAGGATTAGGTACATACAATTCAGGTGTACTTACAAGAACAACCATACTAGAGAGTAGCAACAGCGATAGTGCTGTTAGCTTCACTGCAGGTACTAAGGATGTGTTTATTACACTCCCTGCAGACAAGGCTGTTTACTTAGACGCTAATGATGCACTAAGTACAGGCAACATAGTTACAACAGGCTACATCAGAGGTCCTGCCTCATTCACGATAGACCCTGCTGCACATGGTGATGCTACTGGTACACTCATAGTTGCAGGTAACTTACAGGTAGACGGTACTACTACTACAGTAAACTCAGCTAATCTATCTGTAGCAGATCTAAACATTACAGTAGCGCAGGGTGCAGCTAATGCAGGTGCAGCCAATGGCGCTGGGCTTACAGTAGACGGTGCTAACGCTACATTTACGTATGACTCATCTAATGACAGATGGGCTATGAACAAGTCTCTAGCGACAAACCTGGTAGGTAATGTCACTGGAACAGTTTCATCTATAAGCAATCATGACACTGGAGACTTAGCTGAGGGTTCTAACCTATACTACACTCAGGCTAGGTTTAACTCAGCATTTACTGCTAAGAGTAGTAGTGACTTATCTGAAGGTACTAACTTGTACTACACAGATGCTAGGTTCAATACAGCTTTTAGTGCTAAGAACACTGGTAACTTATCTGAAGGTACAAACCTTTATTATACACAAGCAAGATTTAACTCAGCATTTACTGCTAAGTCAACTTCAGACTTGTCAGAGGGTACAAACTTATACTATACTACGGCAAGAGCAAACTCAGCAATAGACGCAAGAGTAACATCATCTTTTGTATCAAACTTAGGTTCTCTAGATGCTGCAACATTAGAAGGCGATAACAAAGCCACCATATTAGCTACTGCAGAAGCAAGTGCATTAGCATTAAGCATAGCATTGGGGTGATATAAACAATGGCAAACGTATTTAAGAACTATACAAGCGCATCGGTAGGTACAAGCGCTACTACTACATATACAGTACCAAGTGCAACTACATCAGTTATGATTGGTTGTAATGTAGCAAATAGAACAGGCTCAGCTATAAACGTAGATGTACAGGCCGCAGGTGTTTACCTAGTTAAGGGTGTACCTCTTCCTGCAGGAGCTGCTCTATCTGTTTTAGATGGTAAGATTATTCTAGAGGCAACAGATACTGTAGTTGTAACAAGTAATACAGCATCTTCGTGTGACGTAATTGTGAGTGTACTGGAGCAAACATAATGGCTGGATATATTGGTAGCAAGGGTGGTGTTGTCCAATTAGATGGATATACTGAATCTCAAGCTGATGCAGAGTTTGTAACTAAAACTGGTGATACAATGTCAGGTAGCTTAGCTATCACTGGTAATTTATCTGTTACTGGTACAGTTGATGGCGTAGACGTTGCTGCCTTTAAAACATCTTTTGATAATTTAAACTTAGATGGTGATTATGTAAACGTTACTGGCGACACTATGACAGGAAACCTTACAGTACCTAATATTATTACATCAGGTAATGTAGATGGTAGAGATGTCTCTGTTGATGGTACTAAGCTAGATACCATAGCAACCAACGCTAATAACTATACACACCCTTCTGCACATGCAATATCTTTTATTACAGGATTACAGACTGCTTTAGATGGTAAAGTAGACGATTCTCAAGTATTAACAAATGTACCTTCTGGAGCAGTATTTACAGATACAAATACAACTTATACCGTAGGTGATGGGGGTTTAACCCAAAAGAACTTTACTACCACTCTTAAATCTAAGTTAGATGGAATTGAATCTTCAGCAGATGTTACAGACGTAACAAATGTTAAAGCGGCTCTTACTAACTTATCTACAGGCACAGACGCTGTAGGTGGCGACTTTATCCCTGTGTATGACGCATCAGCAGGTACATGGGAAAAGCAAACTATTACGAATGCAGCTCTACAAGGTCCTACTGGCGCAACAGGTGCAACTGGACCGCAAGGACCACAGGGTGCTACTGGAGCTACTGGAGC
>Ga0228635_1000703_pt1 | contig 18940 bp, 9 predicted proteins | sample 44DmetaG_FD_182699 | JGI IMG/M metagenome (GOLD analysis project Ga0228635, IMG submission 182699) | Seawater microbial communities from Monterey Bay, California, United States - 44D | ecosystem: Environmental > Aquatic > Marine > Coastal | place: USA: California | collected 2016-09-30 | reverse complement strand
CGTATTTAATATTGCCGATCGTCTGTATTTCGTCCTCTTTAGACCACTGGGTTATCTCGAGTTCACCGCGCTGATTTTCTTTAGGGTCGCAGAAACACGTCACGTCCCACGCACCGAGCGCCTGAACGGTAACAACAAATTTTCCCGCAAAAGGCGCGGCACCATGGGATGCCGACGGATAGCCAGCGAGAATTGGCGACAGCGCTGCGAGCTTTAAAAAATTTCGTCTCGTGTTCATCTTAAGGTCATCCTGTTCGCATTGATCGCCCGTTATTCGTGCACGTAATCATAATGGCTCAACATATACATCATCACTGCGGTCCATGCGTATTTCGAACTGAGTGGATCAGCAGTAATACGCTGTTGTAGCGGCCCTAGTATGTCCCAGTCATAGTTGTACCAGTTTTGCCCAGGGACTGTGATTCTAAAAGACCCCACTTCTTCTGCAGTAAAGTTTTCTTCATAGAAAAATCCATCTCGATTAAGATCACAGTTTTCAAATTCCCATCCCGAGCCATCTGATTCTTGCTCGGCGGTGAGTGCAGCGGCATAGATTTCGTAAACTTGCATCACTTGCTCGGAGTTTGCACCTTTAATAGTTCCATGCAGCCTTTCAAACAGCATACTAATTTGTTCTTTTATCGCAACGGCGTTTGTAGTGGTAGCCTGCAGAATATTACCTTTTGCTTGCATGGCGAGCTGCACTTCCACATAGCCAGCGCGGCTTGGCGCCAATTCCGCTGACAGTGAAGCCTCAAAGTTATAACGTCCAGGTACGGTAGTAGTCATAGTCAAACTTAAAGAGCCATTAAAGCAAACTGAGTACCCTCCCGATTGAGAGTAACAACCGGGATTACCGTTAGAGTATGAGGTGACCAACCGCGGATCGTTTCCACGCATCGTTTGCTTAACACCCGATGGCGAGGTAACAGTGACAGAATTTACATAGAGCTTACGCTGATCTAAGCATTCGGTGCCTGTCCAATTGCAGTAGGGATTAGCAAACGACAATGAAAAAGTGTGAGAGCCCGTACCTACTTCGCCGGCTAATGAAAGCGTCTTCCAGTCTCCCTGCTTTTCTGATGGCAACGTATTCGACGAGGAGGCAGCTGACAGAGGCAGCGTGCCCACATCGACCAGGGTAAATAATGAACGCTGGCCTTGCGGTCTTGAAAATTGCCTCGCAACTGCGATGCATGCGCTCTCGGTAGCATGGGTCATTAGTATAGACGTCATGGTTGGTGTGAGTTCGATAGCGCGTGCCGTTACCGCCTCCGAGTCAATTCCACCGAGCAAGACACTCAACTCGTCGTACTGAGAATAGACTGTACCATTAGGCTGTTTGTTGGTGCGCCAGGCCACTCCGGTGAGTGCCCTTGTCTTTCTCGCGAGTTGTTCTGGCGTTAAAAGCTGCTCACTGCCGAATTTTGATTCAAAGTGCGCGCTATCAAAGGTGTAGCTCGCGACACTCTCGCCACTAAACCAAGGCGACATGAACATTTCTACAAGCATGTCTTTTGCATTCATATTCGTTGCTAAAGATTCAGCAAAACCCCCGATCGCGTCTTGCTGTGCCCGATAGCCAGCAAGTTTTGCTGCATAGCCATTATCAGCTTCGACCGCGGGTTTATCGAGCAAGGGCTTTCCAAATACAGGCGACCACCAGAAAGAAGCCGAGGCGGTTTTAAAAAGGGGTTCGTCTGCAATGAGCTCAGCGAGTGCTAGGAGCGTGTTGTCTCGCTCTGTTATTTTTTTATCGAATAAACCGGGCTCACGCATATCTCGATACCACAAGTCACCGTTTTGATAGAGAGATTTCGTACCATCTTGCGGGTGTTTATAAAAGCCATCTAGACCATCTCTTTCATTACCTCGGTAGAAATTATTTTCATCCCAATTCTGAAAGGCACCGGCTACAGGGTCGAGTAGCGAGTGACAAACGGTGCAGTTAGGATTATTCATCGTAGGATTATTTCGGTCACTTAACGACGCTTCATCAGTTGGCCGTTGTGATGATTTTTCAATGTCGATTCCAAGAAAATGATAGAAAGTCCAGCGTGCTCTCGCCCTGTTCCTGTTAGTTGCCGTTGTAGGGTACCGTGAGATAAACCCGAAATCATTCAACAGTCCTGCGTGTGGAAAGTTCTGGACGGACTCACCGATCACGCGGAAAGTGCTATTCGAATTTTCCCGAAATTCTACTTCTTCAAGAGCGCTGCCATAATAGTAGCCTTGTATCGTTGAGGGCTTAAACAGCTGCGCGTCGTCGGTTGCAGAGAATGAAGCCGTCCCCTCAAGCCATGTGTTAAGGACCGGATTCATCATCATGTAATTGGCTGTAAGTATTTCGGAATAGGGTAGTTCGTTCTCAATCACATAAGCTACAAGCTCTCCGGCTGTTCGTCTTAACGCCGTTTGCACTTCGTTTTCGACTAACCCGTTTTCGCCAGCTAAGTTGGAGCGCGCTTTTTCGTTGTGGAGTTTTACAAAGTGGTTAAAGGCTGAGTTAAGAGGGTTGTCTGAGCCCTTCGTTAATAGCCTGTCGTTAACACTTGTGACGACAAACTCTCTGAACGGCGCCCCGTGCATGAAGCTGCGGAGTACTTCACGCAGTCCCGCATCTGAGCCGGCGGCTTTGTTTTCAGCCTCAGTTGGCAGCCTGCCTTGCAGTAATAATGCCGCTCTTCGTAGCGAAGCCTCTCTTGGCTCGAGGGTTACCTCGGTAAGGAAGCTCGCCTGACGAGAGCTCACTCCGTCGCTTGTCTGGCTAAACGCATAAAGGGTCTGATTTTCGGCATCGGCAAGCTCCGCTATAACGCGCTGAATAGCCAAATACCCATCGCTTGACTCAGTGAGTTGAACGCCCCCAGCGTGCCCTTCTCCACCGGCTATTTTTGCTAGAAAAAACGCCTCACCTTTTTCTTTTAAGTACGTCGACAGTGCCCCGAAATTATTCAGTGCCGACGCTGTGTTGGTCCTCTGAAATTGGAGTGTTGAATTGCGAGCAAGTCCGCCCTCAACATGACAGAAAATGCATTTTTCTTGAATAACTGCAGTCTCTACATCCGCTTCAAAGGTTTGTGCCGCCTGAGAGCCCGAATCATCCGGTAAAGCGGTCGACTCCTTGATGACTAGCTGCGCAGGGTTGGGCGTGAATAAGAGTCGCGTCTCGTTAGCGACACTGTAGGCGGCGAAATACAAATAGTTGCCAGCCTCGGTCATCTTGCCGTCGATCAAAGTGTAGTTGTTGGTAGTCGATAAAATTTGCGCCGTTGCGAAGGGCGTTAAGGTTTCGAGCGCGCCGTTCCATGGGCTGTATCCACCATCGGGGTCGAGTGTAAAGAACTGCCCCCCTGCAACGATGACAGTGTAGATATCGGCGGTCGCTCCACGATGGTTTTCTTGAGGCGCCAACTGAAGAGTAAGATCTAGCTCGGTCGCAGTGGAGAGTGCATTTGACGGCGTTGAGGCGGTAACAGAGACCTGAAAGACACTATTACTCGCCGTGCCGTCTGTGCTGGCGGAATTGATTGTCGCAATTGGAGAAGTTGTTGATGCTGCCAAAGCAGACGCGGGTGCCAGCGCCAAGATAGCGATTGTTAGTCTAACCAGTTGATACATCACGTGGTTCTCTAATTGCGTATTGGGCTGAATCGGGACCAGTGTGACGTATGGCGCTAATTTTGCAACCTAATTAGTCTCAATGTTGACTTAAAGCTCGCTAGATCAGTCTTGCAGGCGTTCGCTTAGACTAATTCTGGAACCTAAATCACACGCAATCCAATCGCGCGTTGCCAAAAGTAATTTACTTCTTATTTCTAACGCTCGTTGGGAAGACGCTTCCGCTGAATACCTAGAGTTTTGCGTCTTTGAGTATATTAGTGCAACCGAGATCATTATCGGCTTTGACTAAGACGCGTCAAACCTGGACCTAATCTGAATTAAAAACAAAGGCCCTCCAAAAATCTTAATTATTATAAACCGCTAGGTTAGAGCTCAACTTCCTTAACATCATAGAATAGCCAGTTAAGAGTATCATAGGGTGACGCCCCACGCTCCGTGGTTATAGCGTGAAACGAAAATATCTCGCCAGCTAAATCCAAATTATCAAGTAGAATATTTGGCAGCTCATGCCTGTGCACAGCTTCTGCTATCTGATGAGTGCTCAACGGCATAATATCAGCGCCAAGACGGAATTTTTTTATCGTTGAATTGTCTTCAAAATACCAATAAGCCGCGGTTGCTAAATGCTCAGCAATAAGAAAGGTATCGAATGCTGAATTAGCAGAGTGCGTATAGGAAATTTCTAGAGCATGTGGACTTTCTTTGTTAACTACCAACTCGAGACTCACCCTTGATATTCCATTTAGCGGAGATTGAATTACAGGAACTTCAGTTGAGGTTAAGAGTGCGGGTAATGATAAAAACTCTGGCCTTCTAATACCCTCTAAGAAACCGACCAAATCTGCAACTGAACCGCCTTCCATCTTGACTTGAGACTGCCCCTCAATATCCGCCGGATGTCGATCTAACAGTTCACCCAGAGTCTTGAACCTACCGTCATGATAGTAAGGTGCAGAAAGACTAAGATCTAGAAGAGAGGGCGTGTTAATTATCTCTGCGCCTCCCTCTACCAAACTAATTATATGTGTTTCGTTATCCGTATACAGAGGAGCCACGTGGCAAACGGAGCAACCAAATTCATCAGACCTAAACAATTTTTCTCCGCGCTGCTTTTCAAGTTCTATTTCTTCAGTACTTTCAGCATTGGTTGCGGACGCATCGAATTTTAGAAAGGTAATGTACTTTACTAAGTTATCAAGCGCTTCTGACCTCCCTTCATTTTTTTCAGCAGAATCGCATGCAGGCGAACAATTATCTGCACCGTTTACTAACCCGCTTCCTCCTTGCAGGTCTCTAATGGTATTTTCTACATCATGTAGTTCATCTAAATTACCCGACCAATGAAAAGGACCGGTATGTGAGCTAGTAATTAGCGATGGGGTGTTTCTCAGGCCATCCGAGAAATTCCATAGAAGATTGTCTGACTCGCCGTTAAAATGACAGGTCGCGCAAGAAATCCATTGATCCTTGGCCATTCTTGTATCGTTAGATGTATGAAAAAGTCTGATACCTTCTCTAGTATCGTTATCTAACGGTATTTGGGTCACTGGCTGCCTGTCTATTTCAACAAGGGTTGAAGCTTCGATAACCGAGACAGAACCGTCTATTGAATTGTCGACATAGACATATCGCTGATCCGGTCCTTGCACTATTCCGACCGGGAAGCTTCCAACTTCAACATGAGCGCTAAGTAAATTTAATTTGATATCAATTACAGAGATATCGTTACTAGCTGCATTTAGTACAAATAAATTATCTCCAACTAATCGCGAACTTAGCGGGAGACCAACTGGCTCGTCAATAATATCCAGTGCAATTCTTTGACTACGTAAATGCTTTTGACTTTCAAGATCAATTATTGATACGAAAGGGAAGACAGACGTATCGAATTCAAGAGAAGTATTATCAGTATTTCTTATCGTGTTGGGTATATATGCAAATTTCTCGTTCTCATCTATGGATATAGACTGCGTTAAGCCAGCTCTGCTTCCCAACGAAATAGTCTCGGTCACCTTAAAAAGCTGAGCATCAATCTTTGAGATCTGTCCAGAATCGAAATGGCTCGCGTAAAGCCATTTTCCATCTGAGGTTAGAGCCATCCCTCGAGGTTTATCGTCAACCTCGATTTCGGCTATTAGTACGTAGTTATACTTATCAAAGACCTGTATTAAATTGCTATGCTGATTTGAAATAAAAGCAAATTCTTCACTAATAATAACTCCATAGGGCGCTGCTTTAGTCTTAACAAACCCTAAATGCTTTGGAATAGTTGAGGACAAGATGGAAACACTATTTTCACCTTGATTCGTTATCCATATTAATTGTCGTTCTGCGTCATACGCAGCCGTCTGAGGCGAGAGTCCGACAGATACTTCTTCTACTTTTTCGACTAAGTCACTTAAATTCAGATAGGAGACGCTATTAGAGTGTTGGTTTACAACAACTGCGGTTCCGGTTCCTGTAAATACTATAGATGAGGTTTTTTCTCCCGCCGTGCCAATGCCGCTAACAAGCAGCAGTAGGAGTAACCCGGTTCTAATTAAGTCTTCGAATTTCAATTTTTGATTCTACTTAGTAAATGTGAAACTTGCTTCTGACCACCCAAGCCATTGGGTGTCGTCCATTAATTCCGCGCCCGCTCTCGTGACTATAGTTAGAAATTTATAGCTACCCTCGGCAATAGAAGAAGGAAGAGATACTTCAGCTATGTTTATACTTTTGCTTAGTTCAAGATGAATATTTAACTCGAACGGAATGATTTGATTTACTTCACTTATCGCCATACCTTTTTTTAAGGTAAGGAAATTTCCATCTGGCATTATTAGTGCTACGTAAATATCCCCGTCACCACTAGCGTCGAAGTTTAGGTTGGCGTCTAATATCGAACCAGGTACCAACTCCGAGTCCTTAATCACTACTTCAAAATTTCCATCTGGTTTCTGGTTATGATCTAAGAATTGAAGTGCGTCCCCCTGAATAGTAGCAGTGCGTCCTTCAAATAAAATTTCGCCCGAGTTAGTAACAGTTTCTAGTAAAAAGCTTAATGTTATAGTGTCGGCTCCGTTTTTCTGCGTTAGTTGACCTCCTGGTAAATCTAAATTTGGAAAGTCCTTATTTAGTTCATATGCGTCATAGTTATAGAAAGGGGTATCCGATTGCCCTTGGAACAGCATAAAACCCGGCATTACCGCAGAGCTATAGATTTTGGTAATTTCATGCCCCTCTGACGATTCTAAGTCCAGTGATAGGCTGGCGCTAGAAGGAAGCTTAGCCGGAATTTGACTCGAAAATTTCGCAGGCTTTGCATGATTGCTCACCACATAGAAATCAAACTCACTGTTGTCGGCTCCTAGAATTGAGCCAGTTGGATACGGCGCTTCCACCTTCCCTGCCGAAGTTTGGCCATTGTGAGTCACCGTCACTGAAGCAGTGTAGATCCCGGCTTCTGTCGCGGTAAAATCAAGCAGTGGATCGTAAAAGTACCCTACTTTGTTTGCTATCCCCTCTATTAGATGAGTTTTACCGGTAGGAGAAGTTATAACAACTACGAGTTCCGAGGGTAATGTCGGCGCGATTTGAGCAGAAAAGCTCACAGTATCACCAACTTCTAGTATCGACCCAGGGCGAACTCCCATCGGATGCGCGAAGATATCGATTTCTTCGCCCTTCAGCGTCATCAAGGGCCCTCCCGAAGGACCACCTGCTGCACCCTGAAACGGAGGCATAACTCTCCCGCCTACAACATCGTTGTCCGCCAACATAACCCAGAGTGATCCATAGGCCCCATAAAATGAGAAGTCGCTTGCCGGCGCCCGATAAACTGCTCCACCGAACAGAAACTTAAAATCATTCGGCTGATCTCCCTCAAAACCATTGCCTAACTGATATCCATATGGCGTATTAAAGCGCCAATAGCCGTTGCTGCTTTGTGCAGTTCCTACGAATTCTCTCACCCCAACGCCAGGTCGCCCATTGGCAGAGTAATAGTAGCCCCAGTGGATATCCTCCTGATTTGGATCGACATAGGGCGGCACTTCTTGCAAGTAATTATTTTTAATACTGGAGACTAATGCCAAAGAGCCGTTTATATTTCGATTTGAGATGGTTCTATTACTAACCAGCGATGCTAATGACGTGCCGGCGTCTTCTATTGAAGTGATATTTTGCATGGCCGCATTCCAGGACGTTTCATTCATTGTCCAAATGACATCTCCTGTTTGATAAGGCGAAAAAAGTGAGCGTTCCGTTCAGTTTGGGTGTCATTGAGCAAATACCACTGCTTTTTTTCGTTTCCGCTTTCACTGCCCCTCGCCCCCTTTGCACTAATTTGGCTATCCAGTGTTTCAACCACTGAACCCCATTGTCTAGAACCCCTCCATAGTTTCCCGGTTGAGTCCAAGTAACTGAGCTCGTAGCTAACCTTATACTCACCCGGTGAATCAAATTGAAATGGCGGCTCGGTCGACGCGTAGTATCCATAGCGATTCGCAGAGCCTTCGTATTTGCTAGTGACAACGTTACTTTTCGCCGAATACGGGTAGTGAGTAATTTCTATAGAGACATCGGCTGGAACACCTGGCTGCACCACAATCGACGAAGAGAACTGATTGCCTACTTCAAACGGCGTGCCTGGAAAAACACCTGTCTCAAAATCCAGCGTCTCGGCCACCGAAATACTGTATGTCCCATTTATGTCTAAACGTAATCCGTAGATGTCTTCAATTTCGCCGTCTAGCACTATCTCGTAATCACCATACTGATTTAAGGCTACGTTAAACTCGTCTCTATAAGTAGTAAGCCCGTAATGAAGATCTGGCGCATTACTATTCCTATGCAAATCCTCACCTACGGTAGATGTTGCTTTTTGTAGATAACTACCAAGAATAGGGTAGGGTCCAATTTCGAGACTGCTTCCGTCAGGCGATTTAAGAGTTGCTTTAAGTGAGCCAGAAGAAAACTCGAATGGCACCTTAGGATTGCTGATCCATTCCTTGTTACTGTAAGCCGTGAGCGGAATAAATGGCTCGATGTTATATGTGATGGCGTTAGTGTCAGATATTCCGCTTGGCGAAATGATTAGGCTATCTGCGTTGGTCACTAATCTCCCAGAAATACCAAATTTTTCCTTATCTTCAGCCGCGACCACTCCTCTAGAGCCATTGCTAAAACTATTCATAAGGAGCGCAGAATACAGCCGTGGGCGTTCAACTTCTCCGATCGTAATCCTAGCAGCGCCGTGGATCGTGCTTAAGTGGAACGAAGGCTCTCCAAAAACGTTCTCGTAGTACAAATTTTCGGAATCTAGGCCCGCAATTATGGGGTTCATCGACCAACCTTGTCCCGAAAGAATCAGCTGATAAATTCCATCTGGCGCAAGGTTCGGAACACTATATGACAACTCCCAATCAGCCACTCCCTTTCCGTCTTCGATGAAGCGATAATTACTAAGGGCTATCGATCCAATTGCCATGCCTTCCGCCCATATTGGCTCAGACCGATCTATTGGCAATCCCGTTACAGTCATGTCACTAGACGAATTCTCCGGCGCAGCAGCAGTCTGTTCCCCATCCGCACTGAAAATTAACTCTAGGTAAGCATCTCCGTTTTTTAGTTCTATAGCCGAATTTTCATTAAGATTTCTTGAAAAAATTTCAATTTTACCCGTAATAACACCAGCATCTCCGGCCTCCCAATTTGAAGAATCCATTTCGCCATAGATCCAAGCGATACCTGGATCGTAACCTCCTTTGACAGCTAGATCTTTTGCCAAGGGAGTTTTACTTGAGCCATTCAACCTCTGAGCAGTTGAGATATTCTTCGCTTGACTTTCGAACGGAACGAAAATTACCGTGCCTGGGCTTGAGGAAGTGAAACCATTATAGGCGACAGCATGAATATCTTGTGTTACTTGTAGGTACGATCCGGGAGGTGAGAAAAATTCTATCGAAAAACTACCGTCTTGTTCAGACATCGATGTCGTCGCCTGTCCGGTTTGTATATTAAGCAAGCTAACTCGCACCAGCGGCGATGCCGTTCCCGGGCCACCCTGCACTGTCGAAAATTGCTCGCCTTCTTTGTGCTCGACAACTATGAGATCGCCTCTAGGAGGGACGCTGCCGAACCTGTTAGAAACGGTCTCGCTAATTTCTAATTTAATATTTTCAACACTGCCTTCTCTAGCATCAACACCAATAGACGCTATTACGTAGTCATCCTCAGAGGGAGTAGGCCAAGTGTTTGATTCAACTACTATCCGATAGGGACCAGAAGGAAGTTTTTCGCTGAAGTTATGAAACTTGTTAACAAAGAGGCCGTTGCCAGTACTATATGAGAGTCCTGTTTCTAAGTTTACAAACGAAGTTACGCAAAGACATAACTGATCGGTCTCTATACGACCGCTCAATGTAACCACTTCGGTCAGCTCAAATTTGTAGATAGGCACTTCAGTCGACACTCCACAAAACTGAAGCATGCGGAATTCTATGCCACTGTTGTTTGTATATTGAATCGCCGGACAACTTCCCTCAGTTTGCAGCCTGCCCATACTGTCTGTTGTATATTTGCGGTTGTTATCAATGTAGTCGATCACCTTTTTTTCGACGAGTGGCTCTCCATTAATGCTTAGCTCAATAAGCCCCTGTGCTTTGGAAATAGATGCAAGGGGTAGGAACAAAAAACTAATAAGTACTCTACCTAATATAGCTCTCAGATAATTTCGTATATTTTCCATTTCGCTCGACCAGTGATCACAGTAAATTTTTTATTATTTTATCTATTAAGAAAAGCGCCGATTTCTATTTAGTTATATGACCAAGTCTTGCTATTCGATGATACCCAGTTATCAAAATCAAAAACATTCTTACCTTTGCCAACGAATATAGAATAAAAGGCATATTCCCCTTGGGCTAATCCGGGTGGCAAAATCAAGTCGACAAGTGGTAAATTTTCCGTATGGCTGAGGTTAATTGATTCCCTAAAAGGAATGACTTCCCCAATTTCTGAAATCAATTTAGTCTCTCCGAGGCTGAGGTAGGATCCATTGGGCATTAGTAAAACAATATAGAGATCCCCTATTCCCTGAGCGCTAATTTCTAACTCTGCTTTTAATTTTTTTCCAGCGCCTAGCTCTGTATCGTCAATTTCGATACTCAGTTCCCCGCCCAGAGCTTGGGCCCTGTCAGCGCGCATAATTTCGTCACCTTGTAAGACGATCTGCTGGGCTGTGTATCTTGGTTGACCTTTTTGGTCCTGGGTCTCGAGAAGAAAACTATAGGTAATCGTATCTACATTGCTCCGCGGTTTGTTGTTCAAGTCCACGTCAAGGTTTGGAAAATTCTTATTTAGTTCTTTTGCGTTATAGGAGTACGATAATGAATCCGATTCAGTCTGTGAGAGCACATAACCAGGCATAACCGTAGTTTGGTACATCCGTTGACTATTCGATGTGGGTACGTTTTGAAACGAAAAGTCCAGAGCTGTAGAGCCTGGCAACTGAAGGGGTAAGGGCGCGGTTAATTCCGCCTCCGTGCTTTCTTTTGTTACAGCATAGAATTTGTAAGAATGCACGTCCTCGCTGAGTATACCTCCTGTCGGGTAAGGCGGTTCAACAAGTCCAGCGGAGGTCATGCCCCTATGAGTGACCGTGATATCGACATCATAAATTCCCGGCTCAGTAATTAGGAAGTTAGTACTTGGTTTATAAAAATAGCCGATTTTATTCGCTGTCCCTTCTATGATTTTAATTTTATTTGAGGGCGTAGTTACCTTAATAGAGACGTCTGAAGGTAGTGTTGGAGCTATTTGTCCAGAGAATGCGGCTATATCCCCAACCTCTAGGATTGACCCTGGCCGCACACCCATTGGATGGAAAAAGATATCTACCTCTTTACCCAATAGGGTCAGCAATGGTCCCCCGGTCGGACCTCCTGAGGCTCCTTGGAACGGCGGCATGATTCTGCCTCCTGTTTCATCGTCCATAGGCAGATGGACCCATAGGGATCCATAAGCTAGATAATGATTTTCGTTAGTCTTGGGTATGCGATACACGCCACCGCCAAATATGAATTTGAAGTCGCTTGGATTATCGCCTTGGAATCCGTTTCCTAATTGATGGTTGTAAGTATCAGAAAATCGCCAGTAATTGTTTCTAGTTTGAAGCTGACCAATATGTTCCCTCGCGGAAATGCCCGGCCTCTCCGACGCGTTATAGTAATAGGCCCAATGATCGTCCGAATTGTCTAACTCAAAAAACGGGTTTATTGCTGAGCCCGAAGCGGTTTTCAGGTTAGTAGTCGAGACAAACGGCAGGCCCGTATTGTCTAAATCTAGCCCAGAATAGCTAGAAAGCCTACTAGAAACCCGGTCCCTAAATTCACCACTCTTGTCGAAAATCGTATAGAACCCTGTCATCGCAGAATTGCTCCGATCTAACTCTTCGGCAAGCATCCAACTTATGTCGCCCGTTTGATACGGCGGCGCCATGTGGGTGTTGCTTTCGCCTAGACCGAGTGGCCGTGAGTCAAAAACAAACCACTGCCTGTAATTCGGATAGCCTCCTGTACCCTTGACGCCACGCATTTCGAGATTTTTCTCTTCTGACTCGACTATTCCGCCCCAGGTCCGGCTTGCTGCCCAAACGACTTTGTCTTCACCCTCGTGGGTAGCTAAAACGTCCACCCGGTATTCACCAGGCTTGTCGAATCTATATTCTTGGTTACCCCCATCGTAATACCCGAACCGGTTCGCGAAGCCGTCGAATCGTGTTGTCTCGACCAGAGTCGGATCGGAGTTTGGATAATGCGATACCGTTACCTCTACTTCTGCTGGGACGCCTGGTTGAATAATGAGTTGAGGTGAAAAATAGTCTCCGATTTCGTAGGGTGTTCCAGGCATAACGCCATACTCGAGATCTAAAGGCTCTGCTCGCAGAATATTAAAGTCTCCATCAAGAGAATATTCCCTGCCATCCATATCGAGAACCGTCCCGCTTAAGCTTACTTTGTACTCCCCGTATTCTGTAAAATTATAGTCAAATTCATCTGTTAGTGTAGTCAGTTTCATATACTGCTGAGGTGACGCTATCCCGCCACCGGTGTCGCCAAGAATAAATGGCTCATTAATATAGGTCCCCCTAAATGGCATAGGGCCTACGCTCGATGTTACGCCAGACGGGGTGACTACAGCCATTTCAAGTCTACCTGAGGGAAATTTGAATTTTATAGGAAGCGGGACTTGGTGACCCTTAATTGTCCAGCTCACCAAGGGTATAAACGGCTCAAGGTTATAGCTCGCCGCTTCTTTTCTACCAGGCATGGAGCCATCTATTATAAATTTATGCGTATTTGTGATGATACCTGGAGAGATTCCAAATTCACCCACCCGGTTTTCCGGTACGACACCTCTCGATCCGTTGCTGTATTCGTTTACAAGTAAAGCTATATCTATCTTCGATTCGCTAGTGCCCCCTATTTCAAACTCGCCAATACGCCCGTCTAAAACAGACGTCCCTGGATCTGCGGTAAAATGATGGGAGAAGACCGTTTTTGCAGACACACTAGAATTAATCGCAGATTTTAAGTGTATCTGATAGCGGCCCTTTGATAGCTGCGATGGTATATCGTAGTTGGCAACAAATTTTGCCCGCCACAAATTCGAGGAGACCTGTTCGATTTCCGAATAGGCTACGGTACCGATGCGTGTCCGATTGACTTCGGGCTCTCCATTTATTGGTAGCCCGCTAACGGTCATAAAGTTAGAACTATTTTCTGGATTTGCCGCAACAATCCAGCCTTCTGCTGACACTATTTTTTCAAGAAATAGGCTAGAGCTCCCCCAAGAAATAGTCACATCATCGAGCGATGGACCCACGATATCGACGATACCGGTGAATTCGCCCGCGCTCCCAGCCGAAATTTGAGAAAAATCAAACTCCCCATGGTATTGGGCGATACCGCCCACTCGGCCCCCGATTAAATTTGCGTCAACTAAATTACGGGGCGAAAAGCCGGGGTCATAAATAAGATGCTCTGTTGCGAAACTATGCGTTTTTACTGAGCTAAATGGCGCTGCAATTGTGGTGCCCACTCCTAACCGATAATTATCCCAGCCATCAACCTTCGCACGTTGATAAATCGTGTATTCGCTTCCCGGCTGACCATTAATTAACAACTCGAAGGACCCGTCGGCAAGAGATGAACCCCATGTATAGTGTCCAGTCTGGAGGTTCAGAATACTTAGCGCCATGCTAGGAGACGCTGCTTTTTTCTCGCCAGTAATTACCAGATAACCCTTGAGCTCGTCTGATTTAAAGACCACTTTTGACGGATCTATAATTCTACTAGTTGCTGGATATGACGAGTACTTGTCGTCAACAGATATGTTAACTTCTTTCGTTTCACTCGTAATTTGAAATCCTTTCCAGACGTCATAATCCCCACTGTTGTCTCCCACTCTTAAACGAGCCCGATATACACCCTCTGGCAATTCGAACTGCTTAGCGTGCACGCTTCCAATCCCTGAAAAATCCGTTATTGGAATTTGCTGTACATCAGTTTGTAATATCGCCACCGATGGCGTTACAGCTTCGTATATGGAGAGTCTTCGTAGCATTGGATCTCCGTATTCGTTTACGCTAGCTGACGTATTAATCGTTACTGTCCGGAGGGGTGCTACCGTTAACTGAACCGTAGTATCTGCCGATACATTAATTGTCCTAGGCACGCTTCGCTCGGTCCCATTCGGAAGACTTATTTCAGCAAATATTGTCAGATCGCCTTCCGGGACCTCGCCTTCGAAGTAACCGCTGGCAGAGGCCACAGCAAATTCTTCTCCGTTGATATACACGCTCGCAGGACTGGCCTCTTTATTTTTCCGAATTACATTACCGCTTATCTCAATGGCAGATACTGCATTAGCTTGTAATATACATATTGCTGCGAAGATTAGCTTAGCGTTCTTCATTTGGACCTCGGATACATGCTGCAGACTCTGCCAAGATGGCCATTGCAGCTTTAACTAGTTGATGCATAGTGTGGTTGTCTAAATGGGCTGGCTTTAATACCATTCTGACGCATTGTGATAAAACTCCAGCGGTTTCGGAATTAACGCCAGTTTAGGGACGGCTAGATCACGGGTTTAGGTGTTCGTTTGGAGATCCTATCCCGCGCTGGCAGAGCCTTTAACAAACCAAGGCATTCAAATTTCTCGGTGTTGTTAAAGGAGAATACGACGTTGGTCGAGTTAAAAGGGGTTTGAGCCCTTTTGCTCAACCCTATCGCTTTTTTTATGTCCGGCTTTAGTCAGCCGCGACAGCCTTTCCGCTTTTAACGTTGGGCACCTAGTTGCACTCTTTCGGGGTTACACCGTGATTTTCGAGCATTCGCGCTAATAGCCGCGGCTGTCGTAACAATCAGTGTTGACCTGTCTTTATCGAAACCATCCTCAAGCGAAGCTCAATCAATATTCCTGCGCTCGATACACTTGGCGTTCGATTAGCCTCCCTCTAGAGAATATGCGAGGCCTTTTTGTGCCAGACCGACAAGGTCTACGTTCGATTCGTTGGCCTCGTTATACGCCGCTAACCGAATGAGTTCAGCGGGTGTGGTCCCACTGTCTAACAGCGCGATGACTGACGCCTTGTCACTGCCACTCGGGGCGGCGCCAACAATATTTGTCCACAGAGTAGTTACTAGCGCGTCATTAGACTGCAGAGAAAGCGCTTCGATCGCGGCCACGGCCAACTCGTCGAACGACATACCATCGTCTAATAGTCCAATGACCAATCCAACAACCGCAGGATCTTTTATCGAGCTGGGTCCAATAAGCGCACCTAGCGCGAGTACCGCTTGGCCACCGATCTGTTCTCTGTCGATATCGAGCGCTATCGAAGTGTCTTCGAATACTAGCCTTTCAACATCAACTAGCGTATCGGTACCCGAATCGGTAGAGACCACCCAATTGTTTGTTTCTATATCTCGAGTGATGGTCGAGCTAGAGGCGGCCTTTGTAATAATGACAGAGTCCTTACCCTCACCACCTTCCAAAATATACTGACCGCCGCTACTTATGAGCACGTCGTTGCCAAATCCGCCAACTAACTTCTCGCTTCCCTTGCTGCCTACAAGGGCTACGGCTTCGGTCCCCAGGTGTTGCAGTCTCCTGCAGTGACAACGTGTTTTTGACTTTTATTTTTGTAAATACTTTGTCAAGTCCCGAGCCTATCAACGCCTGTTCTGCTGCAGTTACGGAGACAACATATTCTTCATAATCGAAGTCGGCTAAGTCTGTTCTACCGGTCGCTTGTAGTATCTCGTTATACTGCACGGTTCCGGGTTCTGGCACGACAGGTGTAGTTTGCTCTGATAAAAATGCTTGGAATGCGGGGTCGTCTGCGAATTTCTCTGTCAGCTCGAGAATTTTCCCTGCGGGCGCCGTGGCAAAGAGAGCGCCTAAGTCCGCAGCTTTCAGCTTTTCGACCGCTTCGGTTCCTGACTCGGCTGCCAAATAAGCGTCTAGCGCAGAGTCATTAGTGACGGTTTTTACTGCTAGGTGAGCCGAGTAATTAAAGCCAATCAGATCTTTCCTGCCGGTTTCGAGTAGCAGCGCTTTTTTTGGTGTTACTTAATCTGTTCTAACTATCTAAAAAGCCTATTTATCAAACTGTATCGTCTCGCCCAATCCCTCTATAGTGACTTCTTCTTCTGCCGATGCTTCACCATCTTCGAGAGTCTGTTTGAGTGCCCTGCCATAGGCAATGCGAGCCGTTTGTAATGCGGCCGCCTGCGCCTGAAGCCTTGCGAGCTCAGAATCTACATACCGCAAACTAACCAACTGCGCCTTTGATTCGTCAGACAGTGAGTCAACATCGTATTCTTTGTTGTCTATTGTAATTGTTGCCATGTGGTTCTCCTTAGTTGTAATTCTTTTACTTCCAGTAACAAGTATGTCGCGGGCCTTATCCTTCCAATCATCCGCAGCAGGTGAGGACGCTGCTGGTCTTATTGGTGCTTCCCAAGGGCCTACTCCAACACGCTCGTAGAATCTGACATCTGTCCAAGCCAGCTCTGCCGGTTGATAATGTTTTATCAGCTTGAGCCCCGGGTGGTTCAATCCAAAGGTCGTTGTGCTTATCAAACACCCAGGTGGCGCCTCATTTACAACCTTTTGCGCCACTCTATCCATAAGTGAGCCAAAACATGTGCTGTAGATAAAAATAAGACTCGCCCCAGAGACATTAAAGTCAAACATGTCCCCCTGCTCTAGGGAGATTTTGGCGGGAATAGCCTTAATCGATTCCAATGCTTTATTAGGTGCGTTTTGGTTCTCACCGTTTTCTGAAATCTCCCCTTCCAGTTCCGCTACTTCCGAGGAAATTGTCTCGCAAAATTTGGCATACTGCTCTTGTGCAAGTCTGTGCCTGTAGGGTACGAGTTCCACACCCGTGTATGAATCAAAGCTTGTACTCACCGCAGCAGTCATGACTACCTTACCTAACCCGCTACCTAGGTCAACAAAACTTGACCGATCGCCACCCAGCTCGTTTACAGCCCTAAAATACGCTTTAAGCTCGCCGCTACTCAGTTCTCCATAGACCAAACTGCCGTCGTCAATAATCCACTGCCTAAGATCCTCCTCCGAAATTTCTTTTAAAGCCGAAACAAGGTCTTTCGACGTCTGCGGCTCAGTTGAATCGGACACAAGTCCGTGCCGTTGTATGCCGGGCGGTAATGGGCCAATAACCACGTCTGCGTGGACAACGAGTCTGTCTAAAAGTGGCTCGATCATTTCTGCATTTTGAGCACAGGCCTTTAGAATGCGACCTATGTGAAGAAAATTATCTAAAGAAAGATCACCAAGACTTCGTACCTGTTCACGACGATGATATTCGCCCCCTTCTATACAAGACAGCGCTCTCGCCTTCATTTTCGATAGGTCGACTGGGCCACTAAATTTATCGTTCATGTTGCTAACTCATTGAGAATGGCTGTGTGTCTTCTTGAGATTCTAGCATAACGAAATTATTAATTAAGTAGCTACACGGTCCAGCCAAAACCAAGCAAAGCGCGAACCATCGGCATACAGCTATGATACGTATCTGGATTGCAAGTAAAAAATGAGACAATCTTGGTGTTGCTCATTGAGTTTGCTAATGATTAATACTGTACTTCATGGTTCTTTAGTCCTAGAACCTAAAATCAAGTTCTCTACCTTCACGAGAATGGCTTTAACCGCTTCTAGTAATAATGCCGAGTTCGATCTAAATGTTATGGGCTAATCTGCTAACCAGACTCAGTCAAACCGTCAACGAGGAGCTCCTTAAGCAAAACGAGCTTCTCAAAGCGCAGGTGCTTGAGCTTCAACAGCATCAGCAGGGGCGAATTCGGTACACGGAGTTCTTCAAACGCCATATGGCACGTCTTGCCAAGGGGCTTTCGGGTACAGCGTTAGAAGCCGCTTGTTTGGTAGTGAGACCTAGTACTGTCTTAAGATGGCACCGCGAACTAATTGCTAAAAAATTCGACGGCTCAAAGAACCGAAGCTACCCTGGGCGCCCGCGAATAGGCTCGGCCATGGAGAGCCTTATTATCGAGATGGCCGAAGACAATCGCTGGGGCGCGCTAAGAATACAAGGCGCACTCAAACACATAGGTCATACCGTGTCCCACCAGACCGTGCTTAATGTTCTTAAGCGGCACGGGCTCCATCCTTCTCCTTACAGAATTGCTGATGATTCTTGGGCGAAATTTCTCAAAGTTCATTTAGCGGTTACTGTTGCGACTGACTTCCTCACGCAAGAAGTAATTACTGCCAAAGGCTACGTTACTTATTACATACTATTCTTCATAAGGCTCGATACTCGACGCGTTCACGTTGCCGGTATAACGCAATACCCAAATCAAAATTGGATGCTTCAGGTTGCGCGGAATCTTACCGGAGTTGACGAGGCGTTCTTAGACAAGAGCCGCTATCTCATTTGCGACCGTGATACAAAATACACAAGGCAGTTTAGACGGCTTTTCAGAGAACACGGTATTAAGACAATTCGACTACCGCCTTATAGCCCTAACTTAAACGCCTATGCAGAGCGATGGGTTCGCTCAATAAAGGAAGACTGCCTTAATCATTTAGTCCTTCTAGGAGAAGGATCTTTGAGGCATGCTGTTTTCGAATATGTCGAGTTCTATAACCATGAGCGTCCGCATCAGGGGCTGGAGAACGAATTAGTTGTGTCTCAATCGACAAAAATTTCAGCTGAAGACTGTGTGAAGGTTAGATCTCGGCTTGGTGGGCTGCTCAATTTTTACTATCGATGAGTTGG
>Ga0228635_1000694_pt1 | contig 19101 bp, 7 predicted proteins | sample 44DmetaG_FD_182699 | JGI IMG/M metagenome (GOLD analysis project Ga0228635, IMG submission 182699) | Seawater microbial communities from Monterey Bay, California, United States - 44D | ecosystem: Environmental > Aquatic > Marine > Coastal | place: USA: California | collected 2016-09-30 | reverse complement strand
GTACTATCTAATACAGGCACTGATCGCGGCTTGCCTATTAGCTGTTTCGGGATTGATGTTGCTGATAGCATACAAGATATAGGTCAGAAGAATTTAGAGATGATGCTACTCGCTAAGCACGGCGGTGGAGTTGGTATCGGTGTAAATCAAATTAGACCCGCTGGCGCTAGAATAACAGGTAATGGAACATCAGACGGAGTCGTACCTTTCTGCAAGATATATGACTCAACAATTCTTGCAACTAATCAAGGGAGTGTCCGTCGCGGAGCTGCCTCAGTTAATATCAACATTGAACATGATGACTTCAAGGAGTGGCTTGAAATCAGGGAACCTAAAGGAGATGTTAACAGACAATCGCTTAATCTACATCAGTGCGCAATTATTGGTGATAAGTTTATGCGAAAGCTTGAGCAAGGAGATAGTGAAGCAAGATCTAAATGGAGTAAGCTGCTTAGAAAACGAAAAGCAACTGGAGAGCCGTATATTATGTTTAAAGGAAATGTTAACAAAGCAAATCCAGCAGCATATAAAGACAACGGATTAAAAGTTCATATGACTAACATATGTTCTGAAATTACATTACACACAGATGAAAATCATAGTTTTGTGTGTTGTTTATCATCATTAAATTTAGCAAAGTATGAAGAGTGGAAAGACACTAATATTATATATGACTCTATCTTCTTTCTTGATGGAGTTATGGAGGAATTTATTCAAAGAGCCAAGGGACTTCGCGGGTTTGAAAATGCTATTCGATCTGCGCAGAAAGGGAGAGCACTGGGACTTGGTGTACTCGGATGGCACACCTATCTCCAAGAGAAAGGTATTCCTTTCGAGGGTTTACTATCTCAGTTTGAAACTAGGAAAATATTTTCGCAAATTAAAATTGAAAGTGAAAGAGCCTCGAGAGACTTGGCGGAAATTTACGGCGAGCCTTTATGGTGTGTTGGGACAGGTATGCGTAATACTCATCTCCGTGCTATTGCTCCTACTGTTTCTAATAGCAAGCTTAGTGGTAATGTTTCTCCTGGTGTTGAACCGTGGGCTGCGAATGTTTTTACAGAGCAGAGTGCAAAGGGGACTTTCATTAGGAAAAACCCGACGTTAGTTAAACTATTAAAGAAACATAAACTAAATACAAATGAAACGTGGAATAAAATACTGGCTGACGGAGGTAGCATACAGGATATCGATGCTTTGGATAATATCACTATGGGCCATGACATTCCAGTTAAAGAAGTTTTTAAAACTTTTAAAGAGATTAATCAACTAGAATTAGTTAATCAAGCTGGTCTTAGACAGCAATATGTAGATCAGTCAGTTAGTTTAAACTTAGCTTTTCCTTCTGAAGCTACACCAAAGTGGTTGAACAAAGTTCATTTTGAAGCTTGGAAGAAGGGTGTTAAAACCTTATATTATACTAGAACAGAATCTGTTTTACGTGGTGATATAGCTCAGCAAGCTATGAATGAAGATTGTTTAGCTTGTGATGGCTAAAGGCTAAAAGTTATGACTTTTTTATACATATAATAATTAATATGTATAAATAATTAAATAATCTATACATATTAAAAAAGGGGCCTCATTATGAGACCCCTTTCTTTTATAGGAATTGCAGGTATGGTACGCCTGATAATCTTTACTCCTATTTCTTTCTTTTTATATTGGATGCTCTTTTACCCATCCCAACTCTTTTCTTTTCAGCTACAGCTTTTTTCTTTTCAGCTGAAGACATTTCACTCCAAGTCTTAACAGTTTCACCGCTAATCCTTTTACTAGGTCTACACTTCTTAGTGTTTTTATTCTTAGTAGATCCACAAGGGTTACCTTTTTCATCAGTCCATTTTTCTTTAAACCAACGCTTAAGGTTTGCACCTTCTTTTGTTTTTCTAACAAACAACGGTGACTGTCTCATTACTTTTTACCTTTATTTTTTCTACACTTAGCTATTGCTCCACTTGCATACGCTGAAGGAAATACTTTGTATTGCTTCTTTACCTTATGGTAACATGCGTCTTTTAATTGGAATGGTGATCCTTTTGTTAGTTTCATAATTTTATTTTTAATAAGTCCATAATACGTTTTGTGCTTTATCTTTATCTATATCAGCGTGAATAAAAGTCTTAGCAATGCCAATTCTTTTAAATCCAACTTCTCTTAATATACCTGCTAATTTAAATCTGTCAGTAGAATTATTACATGCAATATCAACTGCTAAACCTTTTGTATGAGATGATTCAGGAGTTCCACCTACTTTAGCGTTATGTTTTACAGTTCTGTAACCTGAGTTAATAACAATAGATTTACCGTACTTTTTTCTAACAACATCAAGCATGTTAAGTAACTCTTCATTCATTAATTGGCCACTACCTTGAACATCTGGTGAATCAAACTCTTCGTATGTAAAGTATTTTAGTTTCATTATTTTTTAATATATCTTTTTTTACGGGCTTCTTCTGCTTTTTCTTTTTTAGTTTTAGCTCTTGTTGCTTTTGCTTTTCTTTTACCTTCTTCTTTTCTTTTAGCTTTAGCTTCTGTTTTTATAAGTTCGTGCTCTTCATTCTCAGCACCTACATCCCAAGATCTCCAGCCCAAGGCAAGAGCTACCCTTTGCCAAACGGTGTTTCTATAATCTAAAGCTTCAGTTAAAGCATTTAATTCTGTTACAGCCCTGTCTAAAGGTAGGTTTGTAAAACCTTCAACCAACGATCCTAATACTTTATACGAGGGACTTAAATTAAATTTACCATCTATAGTAACATCCCATCCTCTTTTTTCAATAACATCTTTTTCAAATCTTTTTGTTTGAATAGCGCTGTAAATTTTTCTACCTTTTGATCCAATAGAGGGAATTATATTAAAAAAAGCTAGTATTGTATATGCATGATCAGCCATAAATCCCTTTTCTTCTTGCTTATTATACTCCATAGCGAGGTTTTTAATCATAGATATACCAGCGCCTGGCAAACCAAATCCTCCTTTTAAAGTAGTATCAATCATACCATTTATTATTCTACTCTGCTTTGTGCTATACACTTTTCCATACTTTTCTAATTGTTCTTCTTCAGTAAGCTCGTCATCCTCCTCTTCAAATCCAGGTATTAAAGCAAATAAAGCGTTTTGTAATGCAGAGAATATAATGTTTTGAACAGTACCATAATATATAATTTTACTAAAATTAGAAAAATTACTTTGTGCTAACGTTTGACCAGGAGTTCGTCTTCTGTTTTTTATATCTAAAGCTGCTTTCTTTATAGACCTATTTAACTGTATAGGTGTATTTTGAAATGCTAAAAGTAATCTACCAGCTGTACTTGCTTGATCAGACGATATCAAAGCAGGGTCACCAGACTGCTGAGTCTCTTCAGATATTTGACTAAAATCTTTAAAAGCCATTTCCTCTGCTTGCTCTTTAGTGTATAAAGCTTCACCGTCCTCATTTACTTTTTTCAGGTAAGATTTTATTCTATTTCTATAAAATGTAGCGCCACCTGCTGCAATAGCAAAACTATCTGCCATTTGTGTTGGGGTAAATCCAATTTTTAGCAAATAACTCAACGCGGCTGTTGCCTTATTCTTAGATCCTTTAACTGCTCTTGCAATCTCAGCTTCATTGACGTCACTTTTTAAACCAGCTCTTCTTTGTTTAAGCTTAGACGAATTAAATAATGTTGCAAAATCAGACCAGTATTGTTTTTGATTAGCAAATGCTGCCGCTGCTTTCAAAGGGTTATTATCTGACCAATTAATAAAGTTTACTGTTGACAATGTTTGTAGTAATGCTGATCTCCTATTGAAAAACATTATCGCTCCAATAGAATTGTTAATCCAGGTATTCCACCTATTGGTATTATCAGTAGTGGAAGACGGTCTATTTGTGCCATTTTTCATTCTGTATAAAATATCTCCCAAAGCATCTCTAGTAGCTTTACCATAACCAGCCTGTACTTTATTAAGATTATCTTCGCTAAATATTATATCTGCATTTTCAATAAATTCTGATAAGAATTCTTTTCTACCTACTTTTTCAGTTAAGTTGTTTAAATCAGATAATATAGTTTCCGCATCCCAAAAATCCCCAGGTTTGGCCCATTTAGGTCTCTTTGATATTTGCTGTAGTTTTCTAGCATATTCACTTAACTCGGCATCATTGTTTATATAATCAACTAACTTTTTTTGCTCTATTTCAGATATACCTGGTATTTCATATCCAGAAGCATTCCATAGAGCAACTCTTATAGCCTGATCGTGCGTAAATTCAGTCCCTGGTACAAGTTTACCAAGTTTCTTTATAACAGGTTTCATTTGTTTATTAAGTGCTCTAAAATCGTCTTTAAACGCTTGTCTGGTTTCTTCAATAGCTCTTATACCTTTAAAGTATGGATCTATTAAAGTATCTTGAAAAAACTTTTGATCAGCCTCCCCTTGTTTACCTTTTCCAGCAAAAGTATAAGAAGTTAACCCTTTGAAATCATCAAGGGATGAAGGCATGAAGATTTTATATTTACCTTTTTTCTGTCCTCTTCTATTTGCTATTGTTTTGCTAATAGTTTCATCTGCAGCAATACCTGTTTTTCTTTCTAGCATTTTATTGAACGTGCTGTTCATCGTTTTGCTAAATTTAGGATTAGGTTTATAAACTTTACCTTTTGGGTCTAAAACTTGTATACTTTTAGAAAATTTAGAAGCTGTTTTAAGAGCTTTTTGAAAAGATTTTTTAACAAAAATACTAGATTTACTTTCAAGCTTTTTTGCGCTTTCATTAGTTAAAGTAGGAGTAGCTGAACGCATTAAAACAACATATGTCTTTTTATTAGGTTTATCTTTATTGTACCATCTTTCGTCAAATTTTTGTCTAATAGAAACATCGCCATTAAACTCAGCAATGTCTAAATTTAACGGGTTTGCACTTAACATAAAATCCCCTAAGTCGCTATAGGATATATAATAGACAGGGTTTGCTTTGTTTGCGTAATATTCCTTAACAATACCTGTGTCTAATATTAAATTATTAGTATCAGTTCCTTTTAATAGTTTAGCTACTTCGCTATAAAACACATCGTGTTCTATTCTATAATTTCCACTATCTGTTAAAGATACTTTTTTGTTTTTTAATAGCTTTTCTAATTTGGTATATACCTTCTGTACATTATTGTTTTTTAAATCATTTTCTATAATTTTTACTTTGTACTTTTCAGATATATTTTTGTTTATTTTATTGTTTTTACCTTGTCCTTTAAGTATAAACTTACCTATTCTAGCTGTTTTGCCTGCTTTTATTTCCCACGCAATCTCAAGTCCTCCGTATTTAAATATTAAATCTGGTTTTGAAGAATCTATTTGAAGTTCTGTTTGCGTTACAGTTAATCCAGGTATTTTTTTTGCTAAATTTACTATATTGTCAATAGCTTGTTGTTCGGCTATTTTCCATCCTTTTTCTTTTACTTTATTTAAAAATTCTGTGTATGGGTTTATAATAAGATCCGTAAGCGTGTTAAAATCATCTTCAGGCATTATATCCTTTAAATTAGCAATAGCAATTGATCTTTGTGTATTTGTTTCTGCTGAAGTTATTCTATTAGCGGCTCCTATTATTTGATTTTCTTTTATACCTTTGCTAAATTTGACAGTACCTCTGTCTACATCTCTGATTATTTGGTTTACAAAATTATCATTTAGTATTTCGCCTTGAGCCTCTTGATTTCCCTCAAAAGCCTTACTTATTCCAGAATTTTCATTTTTAATTTCTTTTGTAAATATCTCAAAAGCCATTTCTTCAGCTATTGCCTTACCTAAAGCCTCTCTTTTTCCTCTAATAAGTTTACCTTTTTCGTCAATAAATAGACTTACAAAGTCAGCATCAGAAACTTTATCAGCAGACACTCTTCTAACTATCTCATTACCAGCGGTAGCGCCTCTAACTAATGTTTTTTCACGATCAATCTTCTGACCAACCCACTCTGGATATGGTACAAAATTAGGTGCAAACTCTTCTTGAACAATTTCTTTACCACCAACATTTACAGTTACTTTTTTACCAGTAAACTTCCCGCCAACAGATTTTTCAATTGCTTGAGGAATACCTCCGCTAACCTTCTTACCACTATCTTTACCCATTAAAAAAGTAGTAGTCATGTTTTCTATGATAGCTTTCTTATTCTTTATAAGATTCTTTTCATAAGTACCATCCTTTAACTTACCTAGTCTTTGAATAACAATTTTAGGCGCAGCTTCAGGATCACCTACAACTTTACCTATTTTCTTTTTTATTTCTGCAATCAAAGGAGTAGTAGCAGAATTGTCACCTCTTTTATCTGTAATCTTGCTTTCAAGGCTAGATAAAACTTTTGTTAACTTATCTGTTATAGCTGTTATAGTAAAGTTAGGTACAACATTACTTTTAGTAAGCGGCGTATATTTTCTTTTTTCAGCTTCTTGAGGTGCAGCATCTTCTCTTGCAATAACATTTTTAGCTACACTAACATCTTCTTTAAAACCACCTTCACCTTCTTTCTTAAATTTAGCTAAAGCTTCTTTTACTCTATTCCTTACACCATACTGACTACCTATAATATAACCACCTAAATCATTGTTTGATTCAGGATTAAAAGCCATTATGTTTTTCTTTAACTGAACTCCGGCTACTTCTATAAAAAAGTCATCCCAGCTTTTACCGTAAACATTGTCAGCTACAACTCCGTACCCTGCAGCGATCTTTTTAATTAAAGGATTAAGCATACCATTATCAATGTTATCTATAACTTTAATAGCAACTTTTTCCTTAAAATCTTTGTTAGTTGTACCTGGAGGTACCATAGCTTTTAGTTGATCACCAATTCTTTTTTCGTTCTTCTTAGTGTCATCTTTAGTTTTATCTTTAGGCTTAGCTTCTTCTGTAGGTTTAGATAATTCTTTTTTCTTAGCTAACCTTATTTTTGTTTCTAAATTAGTTTTAGCTGTTTGAAAATCTACTTCATTATCAAAATCAAACTCATCTAAATTATCTAATTGCTCTTGCAACTCTAACGACTTACTGAATGCTTCTTTGCTAGATTTTTCAGCCTTCTTTTCATCTTCTTTTATTTGTCTAGCTTTAACTTCTCCTTTAATAACTTTTTCAGCAAGACCTGATAATTCTCCTTTATCAAAACTTTTTGAAAAACTATTGATCAATGCAAATACATCCTCACCTGTTTTTATGGAATTTATTTCTTTATTTTTACCCTTAGGTTTTATTTTATTCCATTTATTTATTAATTTACCTTGCAGAGTTAAATCTTTTGAAATATCTACTTTAGAAACATACTCCAATATTGCGGCCATTTTTTCTTCCGCTATATCAGCGTCTGTAAACCCCTCTTCTTTTGTGTATATCTTTTCTACATTTTTAAGCTTTTCTTTTGCTCCTTTGTAATTTTTTACAGCATAAGATTCTAAATCAGCAACTAAACCTAATATATCAGCATTACCTTCAAGTAATTTTTTAAATACTGTTGCATGTCCTACTTCGTGAAGTATAGTAGCACCCATGTTATTTTTTATAAGATTTTCGTCAAGAGAAAGAGCTATAGGTAAACCGTTTTCAGCCCCGAAGTATTGACCGTTGACGTTGTCTTCTGTTTTTTCTAAAGCAGAAACGTAATTTTTTAACGCAGATAGATTTTCACCTTCTAAGTTACTTTCATTTATTAGCTCGTTAATTTTATCAATAGCCTCTTTTTTGTTTTTAGCATTTACTATGTTAAATTCTAGCCCGGCTTTTTCAGCAGTTTCTATTTGTATTTTTTTAGCTTTTTGTTTTGCTGCTGAGTTTTGAGATGAAGCTAGTACTGTATTTTTTACTTTTAAAGCTAAATCAATCTTACTTACGATAGGTCCAATTAATCTATTTTTAGCATCGTCAGAAAGCTTTGTATTGTTGTTTATTTTGTCAATACCTCTTTTGCTTTTGCTAATAAAAACATCTAAATCAAGTAATTGTCTTTTGTCGTTGCTAGTTAATTCGTCAACTCTTGCTGCGGCTGTTCCAATTCCTAATATGTTTTGTTCAACTAAACCGTCCAACTCTAATTGTAAAGCTTTTATAGCTTCCTGAGAAGATACCTCATCAGAAATACCAGTATTATTTTGAATTGTATTTATTTCTTTTCTAATCCTTAGTATTTCCTTGCCTCTTTTGTTGTATAAATCAGCTTCTGAAGTGGTTCTAAAAGTATTTGCAACACCTCCAACTAAAGCAGGGGCGTTGAAACCTAGACCAGACATTAGCGATCCTGATATGAACGCTTCAGTTAATCCATCAGCCCAGTGTATATCTTCTTTATTTAATATATTTATATCAGTAAGATTATTTAAAAGCTGAGCGCTAAATTCAGCGCTACCTTCTTTAGCCATATTTACACCCCAACTTTTAAAAGTGTTTTGCAGTGCTTTGCTTTTACTTATAACTTCAGCGGAATATTTACCTGAAATATCAAAAGCTTTACCAAAAGTTTTTTTACCAAACCCTAGATAGTTTAAAGCTCCCTTTGCTTGACTTAAAGAAACTTTTTCCGTTAAATATTCAGCTGCTCCAAATAATATACCTGATGCGTAAAATTGTGCGGGTGATATTTTTCTTTTAGGATCGTTCGCCACCTCTAAATCCATTTCATTAAACTTATTACCAGCAGCTCCAGCAGATACCACAAATAATCCGCTTCCGCCTAATCCAACAGTAACGGCAGTGTTTACAGCTTGCTCAGAAAAAAGATCCAGCATAAATTCACCAAAGTCTTCTATATTTTTTATCTTACCTAACTCTTGCTTTTCTTTAGTTCCTTCATCAATTTTCTTAGTTAAGCTATATAAATTAGACACCACTTCCTCAGCCTCCTTGCTTCCGAATATTTTGTCGTAAGCACCAAGTTTTGTATTTTTCAAGTATACAGGTAAATTACCTTGTTCATCTCTAACATCAACACCTGTGGTTCTTTTAATTATTTGGCTAATTGAAAGCTCTTTTGCAACACTACCAAAACCAGCCATCATTCTAGTACCAGCTGACGCTATTCTATTAGTAGCAACGTCTAAGTTATTGTAAGTTCTTTTAGTTAAATCAGCTAATTCAGCTGCTGTTTTAGCTTTAGTTTGTAAGTTTTCTAATTTATTAAACTCATCAGCGTATAGGCTGTACGCTATTTTTTGATTTTGTATTAGCGTATTTGCTCTATTTACATCTTCTTGTGTTATTTGACCAGGAAAATCAGCTTGTTTCTTACTCAAAGCATTTAATTCTACGCTACCAGTATTTAATAATGTTTCGTAATTATTAATGCTTGATATAGTTTTTTTATAGTCTAATATAGCTTTTTCTTTGTCTTCTTTAAAACCTTCAGTCAAAACAGCTCTACCTGCTGAATACTCTAACTCTTCTTTAGTTGGAATTAACCCAAGCCCAGGTGTTCCTACAGTGGCTTTGCTTGCAAATTTTTTAAGCCTAGCAAAAGAAAATGGATTGTCTCCGTAGATGGTCTTTTCATAATCCTCTAAAACAACTTCTCTTTTGTCGTCAAAAAGAATTTTTTCTTCGTTTTTTATATACAAGTTTTTAGCTCTTTCCCGCCAGTCTTCCTCTGGAATATTATATATATCAACTTTAGTTTCAGTGGCTATTTCTTTTTTTGCTTCTTCAATAAAATCATCATAAGGATATATTTTTATAGCGGTAGCACCCATGCCAACCCCTCTAACAGAAGGGGCAGCGTTGGCTTTTATTTTTATAGCGTCTATTTCTTCGTTGCTTAAACTTATTTCTTGAAGTTTTGTTTTTGCAGATAAAAGATCTTCATCAAATGAGTCAACTAATTTTTTAGGATCTTGTGAATCCGAAGGTATATCTACCGAGGGTGACTCCGTAAAACCTGCTTGTGATGCTGTCATTGGTTGCTGCACTGCATCCGCATCCTCTACAGTGCTTGTTGGAAAATCCTGTGGTTCGTCTTCAATAGCTATAGCATCTGGAAATCTTAACAAAAAAGACTCTACTTTATCTTCCGGTAAGTTGTAAGTCTTATCGTTTATTTTGTATCTTGGCATAATTGTATTTTATTTCTTTTCTATAAATTCGTTAAAGTCTTCGTCTGTTGCGTCAATCTCCCCTTCTTTGCTTTTGTTTATATTTTCAACTCTATTAAGATATTTGTTTACAGCAGATGCTTTAGATTTATTGTCTTTTGCTTCATCAACAGTATAACCTAATACATCAGATAAATACTTTATATTTGAATAACCGACTTCGCTAATATCTAAAAACTTACCTTGGGCGCTTTTTTGTTGAAGAAACCAACCTTCGTTTCCGTCCTTGTCTTCCTTACGTATTGCTTGAATATTAGGATCGTTTAAACTATATATAATTGGAGTATCACCTTTAACACCTTCTTTAATAGTTTTATTAAAAACTTTTATTCTTCTTTTTTCTTCTTGCAATTGTTTTTGTTGAGGAAATGTTAACTCGGTACCTTTAGCGCCTTTCTTTTTAGGAATTTTTGATTCAACAATGTTACCTAAAACTTTAGTAACTGCTGGCTGCTTCATCATATAATCTACTAAAGCTTCTTCTGCTTTTAATTTTTGATCATTAGATAAGGGTGTACCATAACTAAAATCAGTATCGCCTGGATTTAATACGTTATTGTATAACGATGCTATCTTTCTATCTGAAAATTGAGATAAAGTGCTTTGTGATTGTGCTTTTAATCTATTTCTAAAATCTTTAGCATCAACTCTTCTACCAAATTTGTCTTGGTGATATAGTATTTCTTTTCTATCATTACTTAAAACAGGCGATAATTCGCTTGTTGGATCTACTAAGTTAATAGTATTTTGTATATTTTGATCAATATCTTTTGATATATTAGGTACAACAGTAGGCATTTGAGTAGTAGATACGTTATCGTTTATAACGCTTCCTACGAATTTTTCTCCGTCTTTTGTTTTTTGATAAACATCTAAAGAAAAAACAATCTGTCCGTTTTTATTAGTTTTATATCTAGCTCTCGTACTTCCTTCTGTCTGATTCGCTAATACCGAAAGCTTTGCATATTGATCTGGGTTAGCCTTAGGATCAATAGCTCCCATAGTACCAGGTATTTTATTAACCTGCTCCATCATAGCTTCTTGAGACATAGCAGTATTTTTTAACATGTTAGCCATATTGTCTCCTATGTTTTCCATGCTATTAATAAATGTTTTTTCCGAAGCTGTTCTTTTAGCTGGATCCTTCATTAAAAGACGATTCATTAAATTTAATTGCTTATCTAAATCTCCAAAATCTGCAGTAGGATTTTTAGATTGTGTTTGCATTATAGAGTTTTGAGCATCAGCAACTCTCTTATCAGCTTCAGCTCTAATAGCAGCAGTTTTAGCTGCGTTGTCAGCATGTATCTTATTTATACTCGAAACAATACCTGTTCCAATGCTAGATAATGTTTTTTGTAAATTTTGCTCAATCTGTCCTGATTGTCTGTCTATATGTTGTGTTGGATTTCTATAACTCATTTTTTTAGTTTTATTAACCGAAAGTTGGCGTATAACTTAAATCTATACTTGGAGCTGGGGTTGTAGCACCAACGGGTTGGATACCAACTCCTCCACTAACATCGATACTGGTTGCCATGTCTCTAGATTCAGTATATGGATTTGCTTGTTGAGACGCTAAGCCAGTTACTAAGCTACCTCCAAGAGAAGCTAAGCCACCTATTAATCCGGCTTGGTTTGCTCTTCTGTCAGCAGACGCTTGCATTCCTCTAGCTTGAGCTCCTGATAACTGAGCTGATACTCTATCTAATTGCTGCATTTCTCTTTCTTCTTGAGCTCCAAACACAAATTGTTTTCCAGCTGCTTCTAAACCTTGAACTCTTCCTCCTTCAGCTATTTGAATACCTTGAACCCTTGCAGCCTCCTGCATTCTCATTCTATCTAATTGTTGCTCGCCTTGTGCTCTTAGCCTTTCATTATTTGCTTCTTGTTGTTCAATACTAGCTGACACACCTTTCTTACTTTGTAAAGCTGCTTGAGCTAAAGCAGTTGCACCGCCAGCACTAGCCCCTGTAGATCTTAAAGTATCTAAGGTATTAGCTAATGATATATCAGCTTGCTCTATTTGCATTTCAGCCGCTTGAGTAGCTACACTTAAGTTAGCATATGGATTAGAAAGCGATGAACTAAGGTCTTGAGCTAAACCGCTTAAATTACTTACTCCTGAATAAGGATTAGTTATCTCTTGCCTACTAGCTTCTAATGTACTTAATTTTCTCTGTAATTCAGCCTGGTCTTCCTGCGCTTTTCTTTCTGCTCTTCTTCTTCTACCGCTTCCAAATAAAGACCCTATAATCTGAACACCTCCAGATATTAAAGCAGCGCCAACTACAGGAGCTATAGCCATTTGAACATTACCTTGTCCAAAGAAAAATATTTCTAAAAATTCTATCATGTCGTTTGTTTTTTATCTTCCATAAGTTGAGCCTACTGCAAATAATTCTTTTAATCCACCTGGGTCCGTTGTAGCATCTGTTTTCATAGTTACTGTAGCATAGTAGGCTTTTATACCTGTACTGCTAGGCCCCATTATTACCTGTCCAGCTATAGGTGTAGGTGAATTGTTTGGTATCGCTGCTACATATCTGTTTTGTTTTCTATCAAATCCTGCTCTATATTGGACATTATTATCCAAGTAAGCGCCTTCATCATAGCTATATATTTTAGTATAAGCGTTAGGAGTACTAACATCTACTGTTGCTTGATTAACATTATTAGTCCAGTTGCCATTTAATTCGTCTGCACCGGTTTCGTCAGAAACTAAAGATATAACTTCCCATCCATTGCTGCCTTCGTAATTAATTGTTTTAAAAGTTTTTATAGATGTAGGCTCTGGATTTAAAACAAACTTAACAGAAGCGTCATTATTTACTCCGTAGAATTGACCTCTTGGTATAGGATTATTACTATTATCAGTTAAAGAGTAATGCTTATATACAGAATCTAAATTAGTTGTATAAAATTGTCCCTGAGAGCCAAACATAAAACTAGGCTTATATGTGTAAAAACTATTCCATCCATTTATATTTTCACTAAATGACAATGTTTTATAGCCGCCATTTGATTGCTGTAAGGACATTGTATAACTTTTATTATATATATCATAACCACCTATAATCTTACCTGTTGATGAAACTAAACCAGATTGATCTCTGAAAAAATCAGCCATACCATAGTTAGATATTTCGGTTATTCCATCCATAGATAATCTAAGTACAGCATTTCTATTTCTGTCAGCAAAGTACTTTTGATAACCATAAACAGCAAAAGATTCAGGATTTGTAGATATACCAAATTCACCGGCATAAGCTATTATTTGACCTATGACTAATTTAGCAGATGTTGTTATAGCGCCACCTTCAGCGGAGTATATAGCGTCTTTGTCTATTAAAGCTCTATTTACTTTTCTTTCTTGGAATATAATTAAGTTGGTATCTTCAGCATAAAGCTTTTGTATACTACCATTAATAGGATCTACACTCCTAGTTATTTCTTCTGCAACACTAAACTCATTAGTTCTATTTATACCTGTTCTTGAATTTAATACACCTGAATATATTAATGAATTTGAAAGCCTTGATTGATTATCGTTATCTTCAACTAAATAAGCTTTAACCCCGTAATCAGTGGATGTATTATTGTAACCTCCCCTAATTCTAGATTCCTCAATATACCAGTCTTGATCAGTGTCTTCTACCTGAGGAGCTGACCATGGCAACGATGTAATAGTATTATCCACCAAATCTTCATAAGGTACATCAGATATCTTTTTAACCGCATAAGCGTTAAAGTATGGTACTTCAAGTGTTATAGACATATTATATTTATTACTTGTTTTTTACTATTATTACTTTGAATTATATAACATAGCAACTGCTGTTTGGTCCTGTTCCATATACGGCATCTCCAAATTTTACATGGAAAATTCCTGCATTAGTACCGCTACCGCAATTAGCGCCTGCCATTTTAGAAGCAATAACTCTGTATTCTCCAACAGCATCAAATTCCCAATAGTCCTCAACAAAAGCAGGTCCGCTATTATCGATTGATATTCTTTTATATCCTATAGGTGATCCAAAAGTATTACCATTTGCTAATTGAGCTGTAGCCCAAGAAGAACTACTTGTTGCTCTGTATTGAACTAAATAATCAACATATACATCATCACTTAAAACTGTTTCTCTTTGTAAGTAAGGTTTTATATACATTTTACCTTGTGTTAAAGCACCTGTTGTTTTAGGGTTAAAAGTAGATCTGTATTTAGCATTATATATTTTATTTGGAGGATACGCCGTATTAAATGGTGTCCCTGCATAAGTACCACTAACTTGCTCATTAGTTCCGTAAGCAAGGAATTGATATTCTATATTTTCATTACACTCAGCGTTCGTACCTCCTTGTCTTCCTGCACATATAGTTTGCGGTACCGGATCTGTACCAACAGTAAATGAAATAGTACACGTATTTGATAAGCCGAAGCCGTTAGCATCTGTAACTTTAACAATTATGCTATACGCATTTTCGTTAACCAAAGTACCTGAGTTTGCCGTTAAAACACCTGAAGAACTTATACTAAATCCATTTAATATAGCTTGAGCGTTGCTTGAATCTAGCTCAAAAATTAACTGACTTTCTTCGTTTCCACCTGCAACATTGCTTCCGTTTTCAGCTTCAAAGCTATAAATAGCAGTAGTTCCTGTAGTTATTCCTGTTAAAGTAAGAGGGCAACTAGCAGGTAAAGTGAAAGAAGGTTGAACATTGGTAAGCGTTGCAGTGTATGTTGTATTATCAGTGTATTCTTCTCCAGCAGTTGGTTCGTATACTGTTTGAAAAGTTAAATTATAAACATCATTTGAAGGATTACTAGTTGAACTTTCACTGTACCAGAAATATGATCCAGCGGCTGTTTTTAATTGGTACTCCGCATCTATATTTGAATAGACTAATTGAAATTGATTGGCTATATTGTTATTTTGTCCTACATCACTAGCTCTATAAGCTGATAATATAGCAGGTGAAGATGTAAACAAAGCATTATTTGTTATATTAACACCAGAACCATCTTTCCATATTATATTACTACCGCCTATTTGACTTCCAGGAGCAAGACTTTCTGGGAAAGAAGCAAAGTTATTTCCATCAATACCTATAATTCCTGAATATTGACTATTTATTATTTCATTCAAAACACCGACCTTACCCTGTAGTGAAGTTTCGTAGAATAATTCTAGAACTGACTCAAATGGTTTTGTTTCAGCTATTGATAAAAATGGCTGCATACTTACTATAAGTCCACTAGCTGTTGTTCTATCTTTGTTTGTTGTGTAAGCACCTATAGGGCCAGGGTTAGTTGGTGTTATTCCAGTTTTAGGTGTTTTTCCATTTTGTGTAGTGCTTATTTGCACTATAAAGGGGTTAGAATCTGAATCGTATAATGGCTGTAGCTTTGGTGCTTGCCCCCAAGGTATAGAACCAACAAACCTTGTAACTTCTTCATTAGGTGTTACTGTAACGTCAGTAAATTGCACAGTAGCTCCGTATTCCCCCTCAGGAGCATCTGCAACAAAAGGAATAGCTGAAATTTCTAAATCTCTAACTGTTGATATAGTAGTTACTCTTTGACTTAATAAATCTGGGTAATACTGTTTATTCCAAGGTGTAAATTTTTGAGGATATCCATAAGGTCTATTACCCAATGTTGCATTTGTATTTATAGCTGGATTATTTACTCTTATAAAAAGAGTTTCACTACTACTATATTCTCTATCATTAGGCCCTACTTCGTTTAAATCTCTAGGTACTTTATTTATATTGTCACTAAGTAGTACAGAGAAAGATGTTTTATCTTTTTCTGTTGAATTTAGTATAGGATAACCGTTTACAAAACCAGGCAGATACACATTGTAGTATTCTTGCTCTTGTTGTTTAACAACTATTTTGTATGAATACCAACCTAAAGGATTATAAGCACTAGATGTAGGATCACCATTGTATACTCCGGGCTGGCCTCCTGTGTTTTCAGTGCCTATAGCAGAATCTATCCTAACACTTAAAGCATCACCTAACCAATCTATAACTTTAGAGTTATTTTCTTGTTGAGCATACGTTTTGTATGGCGCATATACGGTTGATCCACCTTCTTCATTTTCATTGTAGTCATGTGAAGACAATATAACATTTGATTGTCTACCGTATCTATCAACCAATATAAAACCTACTTGATAAGTTCTGTTTTGCTTTAAGGTATGAGCCGGATATTCTACAGTATTAGTACTGTACGCATCTCTATCTTTTACTATAGCAGCATAAGGTATATTAGGTGGACTTGAATGTTTATCTATGTAGTTACCATAAACAACCCTATTGCCTATAATTTCTTGTGATAATGCTTTCACAGGCACTTTGTCATATACTCTAGTAATGTCGTCGCCGGGAAGTGTTTTATATGGCTTACTAGAAGCATAGTTGTAAGGGTAGTAGTAAGTGTCATTATCCCCGTGAACAGGATCATACCACTCTATATATTCTAAAGTGGTTGACTTGTTAGGTAGGTTTATTATATCTATAGTATTTAAAACCTTTACAGCTAGAGCATCAGACTCTTTATAAAGTATATCTATATCTTTTATTAAAAGATTATCTATGTTTTGTTGTAGCGTATTATAAGGAAGAGGTATTTTTAATAGTATATTTTGAACATTGTTTTCAAACCATGCAATTATAGTTGACTTGTAAGCATCGTCCATATCCTCGGTTAAAGATTTTACTCCTCCACCAAAGTTACTAAATTGTTTAGGTATAAATATAGGCTGCGTAAAAGGAGCCATTAAAGAATGTTCATTATCCTCAAACTTAAACCTGTAACTAAATCTAACAAATTTATCTTCTAAGAATTTAGAATTAGAGTCTTGTTGGGACCACAAAGGATCGTAGTCTTTATTAACACCTAGCTTAATAGAAGCAGATGCAGGTATCGGTAAATTTATAGGCGCATTAGATAATGTAATTTCCCAATTTAAAGTTTCGCCTACAAAACTTGCTGCTGTAGTTGCACTTGTTATAGATGTATTACTTGGAAGATAATTAACCGCACCTGTTACATCAGTTATTACTGCTAAATCACCTAATTTAGGTATAACAGACGCTTCTCCGTTTAAGGCCGGTAAAATTACTTGATAGATAGTAGCAACACCGGTGCCTGATGTAGTAAAAGATTGTATCTTAATACCGTTAGAATTATATTCGTTTGTTCTGTTAGTAGCTGTTGACCTTGTTATAGATAATTTTTCACCAAGACTAACAGTCACTGACTTTGATAAAGTTATTGTATTAGCTACTCCTCCTGGATTTACCGCTACAACGTATACTCTATTATCCCATCCACTAGGTACTGTTATTGTTTCTAATGGAAACACTGCATCACCTGGATTTATACCGGTAGAGTCACTTACACTTATAGTACTAGATGTTACTGCAGATGACGCTGTAACAACAATTCTATCTATAGTTATAATAGGCTCACAAGGAGCATACTTAGCTACGGATATTTGATCTTCTTTTGTATAATGATTAGTATTTTTAGCTAGCGTTACGTTTATTTTACGAGGTTGGTTTAAGTTATCTGTGAAAAATAAAAGATCTTCCACTAAGTTAACTCCAATTACTGGAAACGACTGATTAAAATTTAAAAAAGCACCACTTACTAGTGTTTCTTTGTTATAATTACCAGATAAAGATAACTCGTATATATAATTATTTGAAGAACTGTTGTATGTTCCACTTGCATCATTGTGATCAGTTGCAAAAATAAACACCCTATTGTTAGATTCGTCTACATAAAAACCTATTATAATAGCTGAATTTCCTGTTTGTGATATTGATTTATTACCTAAAATATTTTCAAATTCACCAACGGTAGAACCCTCTGATCTGCTTAAGCAAAGGTTAATAGCTTCTCTATATTCACCGTTAGGTAATATACGAGAGTCAAGATCTTGATTCATCTTGCCTTTAAGAAATGTATTTTTAATTTCAGCCATTTAATTCTAGTGTTTTATCCATTTAGATTTACCCCTCATTACTTGAACTATTTCATCAAGTTTTATATTTGATAATCTTAATTTAGCATTTCTTAATTTAGCGCTTCTCTCTTGCTTTAATCTTCTAACTATATATTCAGGTTGGTTTATTCTAGAAGCTACGATAGCGTGGCTTATATGAGCATATAGAGCCTCTTCTGCTAACTTAGGAACTTGAGTGTCCATATCGTAAGCTAATCCGTCAGATATATACTCTAAAACTATAAGTGCGCCAGCTAAATTACTTGAGAAAGACATCTTGCCTTCTCTGTGGTTTATAGTAAACCATCCATTTACTTGAGCATACTGAGGATCTAATCCGTAGTTTTGACCTAAAAGCTGTTCATCCCATCCCCAATTGTCATATCCTTCGTTATATAAATCTTCTACATTATCCTGATTTATCAAAGTATCATCTGCTGTTCGCCATCTTTCTTCTGTTATCGATGTTCCCTCAACGTTGTTACCAAAGTTATCTTGTGTTGGTACACCTTTAGAGTCTTGTATTGGGTTTTCAAATGGGTTTGTAGTTAAATTATTTGCAGGATATATAGGTCTTTTAACACCTAATTGGTCTATCCAAGATACAGCTGTGTAGTTTACATAATCTTGCGGTATCACAACACTTAATTCAGGGGGTATATTTAATTCTTGTGACTTTATACTTTTTAATGTATCATAGCTAAATTCCTGCATTCCACGTTTAGCGTGGAATATTATATCAGTTCTTTTACAACTAGGTATTAATTTACCTGTTCCGACATAAGCTATTTGAAAGTTATTTATTACATCCTCTAAAGATATGTAACTGTAACTACCATAATTTTCTTCAACAGTATTACCATAAGCATCTCTGTTTCCGTATTCACCACCGCTTAATATTTTTAATTGAACAACAATACTTGTATTAGCTGCTAAATTACCTGTAAATGTTATTGTATTACCT
>Ga0228635_1000679_pt1 | contig 19348 bp, 7 predicted proteins | sample 44DmetaG_FD_182699 | JGI IMG/M metagenome (GOLD analysis project Ga0228635, IMG submission 182699) | Seawater microbial communities from Monterey Bay, California, United States - 44D | ecosystem: Environmental > Aquatic > Marine > Coastal | place: USA: California | collected 2016-09-30 | reverse complement strand
TTCATAGCTCCACCAACAGTAGGATCAACAGCATACTGAGGATACATTTGATTCATTGCATCTGTTTTCCACATATTACTAATCAAGTTATTTTGAGCCTTTACAAGATTTCCTCTTGTTGCAGATTTACTATTTCTGAACTGTTGGTTGGCAATTACATTTTGATCATATAGTTGTTTAGCAATAGCAGCGTTTTGCAATTGAGCATTATTTCTTATTCCTGCATTTTGTGCATTGTTTTGATTAGCAATATCAACATTATTATTATTATATCTTCCTAAAGTGTTAGCTGCATTCTTTGCTGCATTACCTTGTATTTGCGATGCTTGTGCGGAAATTGATTGAGGACCTGAAAATTGACCTAAACCTTGCATGATTAAGTTTGCTTGTTCAGACTGTTGTGCTAACTCTCTTGTTGGATCATAAAATGTAGGATCAATTTGTTCAGGATTAACTCTTGGTGACCAAGGTAATGCTTTATCAACATTCATATAATCAACAAATGCATTAGCTCTAGATAATCTATCTTGTAACCATGGTTGTGCAGGATCACGTGGTACAGCTGGAACAATAGGATCTGTTTCACTAGTTTGTCTAGGATCAGTTGTTTTAGTTTTAATCTCTTCAAGTGCTGCAGCTGCTTGTTTAGGATCTTTGAAATCAATTGTTCTAGCACCAAAGAAACCATCAGCATACGCTTTTTCAAGTAACGCTAAGTTTTCAGCATTGTCTAAGACACCTTCATTAAATACACCATTTGTAGTAAGTGCTGAAAGTGCTTTATTTTTTTTACCTGCATTAGTTAAACCAAAAGTACTCCACATATTTTTTACACCTTCTGAATTATTTTTAAGATTCCATTGGTATATTGCTTTTTGTGCATCTGCATTTGACATGTTAGCAAGCCCTGGTATAACACCCTCATAAGTATCCGTATAAGATTTCACATTTTCATAACGGGTGTTAAATTGATTTGCTTTATTAGTTGGTGTTCTATTACCAGCATTAGTTTTAGCATTACCATAAGGGTCTATAGTTTCTTCACCTAATACAGCTTTACGTAATTCACCACCATAAGCCATCTCTGCACTCATCATAGGATTGAAACCTTCTTGCATTTGTTGTTTCTGCATTTGTAGTTCTTCCGGTAATATATCTTCATCCTTTAAGCCCATCTCATCCATGTATGGTCTAGCAGCAGCTGGAATACCTTGAGGGAATCCTTTTTTAGATTCTTGTGCTAAAGCTAAAGCACCAAGCTTGCTGTTATAATTCTTAATCATAGACTCAGCAGTAGCAATATCTTTTTTATCAGACTTTTTATCTTCAAGAATTTTACGGTACTTATTGACATCATATTGTTTTGCTAATTGAGCAGGTGTATATGAACCACTTGTTTTACCAAACATTTTTAAAACTTCTTTGTCTCTAATTTTCATAGAAGCTGTATCACTGTATATAAAAGTATTGTCAGGTAAATTCAAAGGAGTTCCTCCTTTGGAGTGTTTTTTACCACCAATCTTCATATGTTCAGCCATGCCATCACCATTGATATCTCCAAAGGCTGTTTCACCTTTTTCAGCTTCTAAATTTGCTTGATTTCTAGGTACAGCTTGTAATGTATCTCTAGTAGAAACATTATCTGAGTTGTTTGTCATACGGGCACCACCCATAGTACTTATTTCTTTATTCAAGTTGTTGCCTGTAAAACCTCCTGCTTGAGCTTGAGGTAATTTTGTTATTCTTACTTTACGCATAGTACAAATTTATAAATATTCTAGTTGACCACCATTTGCCAAAAACTCTTCTATTTCTTCATCAGTCATGTAAACTTCTTCATTAAGTTCACCTCCTGTTTGAGCATTTCTCATATTACCCATTTGATCAGGTCTATATAAACCAGAGTTCATATCATAGTCACCTTTATCAGATTGCTCATTAACACCATAGATAAATTCAGGATTAGTAATTCTATCCATCATTTGTCTCTCTCTTCTATTATCATCAACACCTTCAGCAAAAACATTAAAAATATTAGCTCCAGCAAAAGCAGCGTCTGCTACACCTGCAGGATTAATTTTTAATTTGCTATCGTAAGATTCTGTAACACTAGTATCCGCTCTACCAAATATATCATTTTCAGTTATATTAGGATCTTTGTATTTAGGATCCATTATTTGTTGATTCTGTCTATATTTCTTAATGTCTTGTTGTCTTCTTTGTTCACCTGTTAATTGTTCAGTTGGTAAACCAAAAGGTTCATTACCATCATCTGTAATTTCAGGAAGTTGAAAACTTAAACCATCTTGAGCTTTTTGTAATTTATCTTTTACTTTATATAAAAAATTACCTACTTTTTGTTGTGGTGTAAAAGTATTCTCATTTCTTGGAAGATTTGCATCATCATTATAACGGTCACTATCAAATGTAGGAGCCACTCCTTGATCACCATAAGTTACATCAAATCTTTTTGGTCTTCCAAAAATACTAGACTTAGCTACATCAATACTAGACACACCCTTATTTCTATAATCCATATTTGATACAGGATTACCATTAGCATCTGTAATACCTGTTGATTCATAACTTCTATACACAGGACTTCTCATACCAATACGTAAAGGATCATAACCTCTTTGAGATCTGTTCATTTTCTGCATTTGTAATTGCTTTAACATTTGCATGTACTGATCATAAACAGCACCACCTGTTTGTTTAATACCTAATACTCTTTGTGCTTCTTGAAGATTTAATTCTTCTTGAGTAGGTTCTGGCTGTTGAGGAAATGCATCCATACCTAACATTTGACCATAAGGTGTTCGAGAAGCACTTGGTATAAACCTGGTATAGTATGTCATAGGATTAAAACCAGAACTTCCCGCAGTCATTCCTGTGTTTGGTACTGATGGTAAATTGCTACCTCTAATAGCTGGAGAACTACTTCCACTGCTTAATTGACCAGCTTGCCCATTATTTAACTGTCTACCAGAACTCATGATTTCTTTAGCTTGTCTAAAACCTACTCTTTTTAACAAGCTTTTAGCAATTTCTGTTGTTGCTTTATTACCTGCATTTATAGCCCAATTTCCTGCACCAAGTACAAGCGTCGTAATAAGTTCATCATCAGCGTGTGCTGCTTGAGGCCCGTAAATACCTATACCATGCTCTTTTTCATATTTCTGTATGTCTGTTAAACCAAAGTACGGATCAATAAAAGGCTTTTCTCCAATAGCATCAACATCAACTGTTTCAAAATTAGCTGTTTCTAGATATGTTTTAAGATCCATTTCAGCATCTTTTTCAATATCTTTTTCAATATCTGTTTCAATATCTGTTTCAGCAGCTGTTTCAATATCTGTTTCAGCAGCTGTTTCTGAACCTTTCTTAGGAGCACTTTTACTTTTAGATTTACCTGAATTAGCAGTTGATGTACGTGAAGCTTGTTTATATTCTTGTGCTTCTTTAGCAGTATTTTTAGCATTTTGTGCTTCCATCTCAGCTTGTTCAGCAGCTGTTTTAGAAACTTTCTTTATGACTTCAGCAGCTTCAGCAGCATTAGTAACAGGTTGAGCTATAGGTTCAAAATTAATAGTATACTCTTTAGGTCTACCAAACATGCCTGATCTTCTAACATCAATATTTGCTAGTTGTGTGTTAGGACCAGTAAACTGAGATAAAGCTTGTCCAGCAAGTACTGGTGGAATCATTCTATCAGCTTGACGCACCGCACGTCTAACATGACCACCTCCTCTAAAATAACCTTGCTCTTGTTCTTCTCCAAAAGGATTACTGTATTGCTGTTCATATAAAGCTTCAGCTTGTTCTTTTAACTTAGCTTCATTGGCTGTTTGTTTAACAGTATTTATAAAACCATTTACTTTTTGATTTCTACCATTTTGCACATCTGTACTATCAGCTTCACCACCAGCTTGTTTCTTAGCAAGTTTCATGTAATTATTTACATACTTCTTTTTAGAACATTTAGCACCACCTTTACGCATCATGTTTTCAGCAGGAATATCTGTATCTGTTGCAGACTCATTTGTTGCATATAATGACTGTAATCTTTCTCTTGCTGCAGCATCTGGATCTGGATCCGTCATTTGCTGAGGTTGTTGGATTGTTAACACTTCCTGTATAACTGCTTGAGCCATTTGAGGATCTACACCTTGTTGTACAAGTTCATTCATTATAGTATCTGGATTCCCATCATATTGAGGGGATGCCATTAATTGTGATACATATTGCATTACTTGTTCAGGAGACGGTCCTTGTTGAGCTTGTTGCGCTCCACCATTCTGATATATTCTAACACGTTTTTTCATAAGTAAATTGTCTATAAATAAATATAATAAAAATAAGTTTAGTTTTTAAACTTTAATAATTTAATCTGCGGGAAAGGCTAAAGCTGCACCTGTCTGTTGATCATCGTTCCAATTTGACCAAAGTTTAGTATCTAAAATTCCATTTTTTGCTTGAGGTTTAGCACTAAAGCTACCCACATCATGATAACCAATATTCAAGTCATCAAGCGAAATGTTTAAGGACTTAGCAAATTCTTTAGCTGTTTTTACTATCTCCTTAATAGAACCTGACATCTCTAAAACTTCTCTTTGTCCTGTAGGTAATTCTGCTATAAATACAACAGAGTTTCCACCAAATTTACCATAAGCTCCTTTTCCTAAATCTCTAGGAAAAATAAAATGACTTTGATTAGATGACGTTCCTTTTTTAGGATCCACGTATGCTTTTTTTGTAGGTATAGATTTTACAGTTGAATTGAATCCTTCTGCAGTTGTTGAACCTTCCCAATCAAAATCTGTAAACTTATATTGTCTTAAAGGAGCCATTATTTTAGACTTATCTTTTATTTCATCCTTTTTAAGATACTTAACATTAACTTTATTTTCACCTAGCTTCTCATATACAGGAAAGTAAAAATCATCAACTGTTGATCCCATATCTTGGGAAGAGTCGCCCTTTAATTGTTTATCAATCATAGATTGAGCATAACTATGTTTATAACTTTCCTCACCGCTTACATCTGAATCTAATATAAAATGAGCAACACCTTTAACATTATTATAAGTCTTACCTTTTGCATTACCTATATTTGGAATAGCTATATAATCAAACCCTTTATTACCATCAAAAATATTACTATATTTCCAAAAGTCACCACTTTGATCAGATTTTACAGAACCATTTACTTGAAATCTGTTTTCTATTTCAGGAATGTTATCATTTTCTATTTCAGAAATCTTATCATTTTGATTTTTAGAAGGTAAAGCTTTAGCTTTTGTAAACAGCATAGTTTTTGCATCATCAACATATGTCTCATCATCAGCAGCATTGCCAAGACCATACTTTACCCAACCTCTTTCACCTTGTTGAATTAAATCATTAACTTTATCTTCAACTTTATCAATTCCTCCAGAAACACTTCTTAAAGCACTATCATAAATATTCATAAAATAGTCAGAATCTTCAGAATCTTCAGATGTTATAATAGGTTTTCTTTCAGGCTCCTTACTCATTACCTCAGTCATTGCTTGTTTCCAAGGCTCTGAGATCATCATTTTTGGTAGAGGTTTGAAAGATTGTGTTTTACTTTCAGGTGCTTTTGTAGTGCTTTTACTTGAAACTTTTAATTGAGAATGTGAACCTAACATCATAGTCCTCATTTCATCTTCTGTAGCAACACCTTTAAGATCTTTCATACTATAACCTCCCTGATCACGCATTATTTGTAAAGCTTCAGCTCTTGTCATTTCTTTCTTTTCACCACCTGTTTGTTTTTTATTCATACCTGTAGCTCTTTTATATCCTACAGAAGATATATAATCAGCATATTGATTAGGTACTTTTATAGCTTCATTAGCTTCATTAAATATTGTAGGATACATGTATGCTTGTCCTGTATCATCCTCACCCCATGCCATTATATGCGTTGACGTAGTACCGTCTTCATTTTGTTGAATATGGTTAGGATACTCTTCAGGATTAAAAGCTCTTTTTACAAACTCTTTATCTCTATTTCTTTCCATTAGTACTTTAGAAATAAGATCTCCTACTATAGGGTTTATGTTACCACCGTCTTGAAACTCTTCTAATTCTTCTACTACATATCCTTGAGACTTTAATTGTTTAATTTCATCATCAGTTAAATCATCTTCCCAATAGTCTGTTGAACCACCTAATTGAAATTGATATTTACGCTTATCATCATAAACATCTTCTCCCATGTTATAAATAAACTCATCTATGCTACTGTCAGCACCCTCATGATTATCAAGTTCTTCTTGATAAGCTTTAACTTTATCTTTACCTAATGCTTCACGTATTTTTTGGTAATAAGGATCTTTATCCTTTAGAACCTTAGATCTTAATGTGCGATAATATTTTTTCTCATCCTTATTATACCTAGCATTAGTATGTACAATTGCAGAGCCCAAAATACCAAAAGCACTAGTAGCTCCTAATGCCAAACCTACGTTTTGTAATTTATTTTTATTTTTATAATGTTTATCTAATTTTTTCTCCAAGTCCTTTGCTACTGCTTGAAGTCTTTTAAGTTCAGCAGTCATCTCATCTCTCATTTCTGTTTTTTCAGATATCTTTTTAGAATATTTTTTATCACCAAACCTTGCTGCTTTATCGCTAATACTATTATTATAGTTACTTAACTGATCTTCTACGTTTTTAATTTTATCCTTCAATGCTTTAGCACTACCTTCTAAATAATATTTGTTTTTATGGTATGCTTCATCCAGTCTATGGAACTCTGAAATAAAAGACGGCTTTTTAGAGTTATGCTTTGCTAAATTTTCATGCCTTTGTAGCCTAGATTTATATGTTGGAATATCCTTATTAAAACTTAACGCAAGATCATCTATATCTTTATCAATATTATTTAATATTGTAGAATATGTTGAATTACCATAAGTGCTACCATTACTTATTGCTTTTATACCTAATTCTCTACCTAATTCTTTATAAAAATTATTTATTTTAGCAATTTCTTCCGGTCCTTTTAGAAAACCCCTATTACGACCAAAATTAGCAGTATTAATTATTTCATATGCTACAGGGTTTTTTCCATTAGGTATTTCAAAATCAACATCATATTTTTTTGCTATTGTATTAGTAATAGTTAGTTCATCACTTGATAAAATACGTTGACCAGATGTTTGCTTGTCAATGTCATCAATATAGTCCACTGGATTTTTGTAATTCTTATTTTTTGATAAATCATAAAATGTATTACCTGTAACTCCTAACGGATCATTAACATGATCTGGAAAGCCTAATGCGGTACTATTAGTACCATAACCATTTGCACTAGCTCCTATACTTTTCCAATCTTGGAAGGAACTTGTTAAATCATCAAAGTCCTTCATATAATCTTCATTAAGCTTAACTTCCCTTGTGTAAACAGCTTTATTTATGTAATAGTCATTTAAAAACAATTGCATTCTTTCAGGTTCAGTTGCAATTTTTTCAACATTATAACCATGTGTACCATTTATACCTATTTTATTTAAAGCCTTAATATTTTCAGCAACGTTACTTAAATCTTTAGTATCAAATTGATAACCCACATTGGCTTTTACACCAGCTGTTGATTTAATAAAAGATTCTTGTGCTTGTTTAATTTTTTTAAAATCAGTACCTGTTTCTAAAATATAATCAATCCTATTAATTTGTTTATCTTTTGTTGGCATCCAACCCTTCTCCCTTGACACATTGTTAGCTTCATATGCATCAAATATTGATTTCACTTCAGGATCGTAATGATCCATTAGTTCTTGAGGTGTCTTAGTAATAGTTATTTCAAGGTCATCACCTGAGATATTTGGATTCTTCAATTTACGTTGTAGAACAACTTGTTGAGCTTTATAAAATTCTTCTGGAAAGAGTTGTTTAAAAAGTTCTTTTGCATAACCACCTTTTGCAAGTCCTGTAGTAAGATCCTCTTCAATAATATTAACATCAATTTTACCAGCTTCTCCAAATTCATCTCCCAGGTTTACTACAGGTCCATATTTTGCTCGTCCTCCTGTAACGTTAACATTCTTTTCTGACTTAGCCCAATCTGCTGCAGTCATCGTAACATCAATGTCATTAGAAGCATGAGCAACACCTATCCTATGAAAAACAGAACTACCAAAAGGTTTAGAACCTGGTAATTTTTCTTGTACAAATTTAATATTAGACTCCTGAGTGCTAGCATAAAGAGGATCAAAACTATAATTATCTATACTTTCAGTTGAGGTAGTTATTTTATTATCAACCTTTGATATTTTACCTACAGTATTTGGTGCTTTTATATTTATTGGTATTTTAGCACCTGTTCTGAAATCAATGATTGTATTATCACCATCTAATTTAGTTTTCATACTACCAGCTTCTTCATAAACAGCAGGTGTTTTATAAACAACTGAATTATCTGCAAAACTTATCGACCCATTCTCATAATCTCTTAACTTATTATTTAAAACCCTTAGCTCAGTCTCAATAGCTAGTATAGAATCTTCAGGCCATATACCATTTTTTTTAAATGACTCTCTTGCAGTACGGTTCTTAGACGCTTCTATGTTACTAATCAATCTTCTTTCCAAGGATTCTTTTTGTATTAATAAATCTTCAACTTCATCATGTAACAAATACTGTTCTTTACCTACACTATTCATATCATCCCAATTTTGAGAAAACTCCCTTTTTAAGTCATCACGATATTTGTTAGTATAAGTTTTTGCTGTATTCTTTATATTTTTTCCAAAGTTCTTTGACGAGTTGTATAATGAACTGACAACTTTTCCAGCCAAATCTTCAGACTGTCTACCTATATTTTCAACCAATCTTGAACCTGCAAAAGGGTTTGCAAGATTATTAATGAACTGACCAGTGGTTTTTGTACCTAAACTTGCTAAGGTACCACCTAGTAGAGGAGCACCTATAGAAGTTACATAAGGCATGTAGGAATCAGTTTCTTCGGCTAGCTGAGGAGCTTGCCCCAATGACTTTGCCATACTGCCTATCCACACCGCAGGGTTTATGTAATCATCAAAAAAGTTATCTTCTTGTGAAACTCTAAACTTAGCATCTAAAGATTCAGCTTCTTTATTAAAAGTTTCTCTCCAAGTTTCACCTGGTAATGCCCCTAATGCAGAGTAGTCTGATCTTTGAGTTCTATTGTCATAGTCAGATAAAGACTTTTCACGGGCTTCTTTCCTTTCTTGTGCCTCTCTAATGTCCCGCTGCCTTCTTTGTTCATATGTCTCATAAACAAGTTCACCATTATCCATCATTTGTCGTGCCTCACGCATGTTGGCCGGTATTTTAATAACAGGTTTAGAAAGTTCCAGATTAGCCCATTCTTCAGGTACAGTAAGCTTGCTTTGATTATCAAAAGCAGCTTGTTTCTTTTTTTGTTCAGCAGTTAAAGGTTTCTTTTTAGGTTCAGCTGGTGCTGACTCCCAAGCCCATTCTTCCTCAGTTAAACCATCTCTTTTTAAAACTTTAGCTTTAGTCTCTGTTCCTTTCTCTATTCCGTCTTGAGCTTTAGCTAAAGGTTCAGTATATTCTTCTACAGTATAACCTTGAGCACGTAGTTCTGCAATTTCTTGCTCATCCAATTCTTTTTCTACAAAACCTCCTTGTTGCATTTGAGGAAATTCATCTACATACTGAGCATTAGGAAAATTATAATCTTGACCCGGTTGCATCATCATTCCAGGTCCAACATTAGGTTGAGCCCATACAGGATAGTTTACACCCTGCATTGTAATCTGATTACTTGGAATTCTAGTTACTTCACCCGGATGATTCCACTGACCTTTAGAATCAACTATTATATCTTTACTGTAAGGATTCTTTTTTGAATACTTGTTTGATTGAACCTTTAAAGCTTTTTTATTATACATTACCTTAAATTTAATTGATTTTTACTATTAATTAATTTCAATATCATACTTGTATCTTGGATACCTGTTTTACTTAGATTTAAAAAGTTTAAATAATGTCTGAATTTTTTTCTTTGCAAAAATGGTTTTGCGTAGTCTAAGTTCAAAGGATTTAAAGTCTTAATGTAACCATTAGATTGAGTAACCCAAATATTTCTTTCATCATAATTACCATTTAAAATAGTAGTACCTGGAATAAGTGAACCTGTTACAGGATAACCTGCAGTATCCGGAAACTCACCTCTGTTACTTGTAATATCCCAGAATTGATTAAATCTATATTTGTTTTCTTCTTTAGAAAAAAGAATATCAATAGATCCAGTATTAACTATAGGATACGTATTACTCAATGTAATATTATTCTTTGGTGTCAAGTTCAAATTTAAGTAACCAGAAACTTGTTCAGAGTTATATACTATAGCTTGATCAAAGTTATAATCAAGTACATGAAACTGATCTATACAATCATCATTAGAATTTTTATAACACTCTAGGACATACTCCATGGACTTTAATGTTGTTACTGTTTGACCTGTAACAAATGGTAATTCAATTTCAAACGGGTACTGTATACCATAAAAATTACAAAAGCTTCTACATGTATCATTGTGTTTCCATATACCGTCTTCTTTTATAGTCAAAAATTTTCCTCTTCCTGGTATAACAAAATCTGGATCCCAGTCATGAAATGATAAAAAGAATTCATTTTTTGGGTCAAAGCTTATAGTCCAAGATGCTTTCTCAAAGATTAAAGGATCACCTATTAACACTCTAGCTGAACCATCAATTAAAAAAGAATCACTATTCTCCAAATATTCAACTCTTCCTACAAACTCAGGTTTAAGCTTGTAATCTTTTTTAGAGAAATATAATACTGAATTTGAATTGTCATAAATAGTTTGACATCCAACACCTGCAACAGGATTATCTAATAACGGATAATTAGGAAAGTCTTCCACAATTTTATATGGTAAGAATTTATTGAACCACCACTTCATCCCTTTTTGAGAAACCTCTTTTAAACCATTACCAAAAGAGAATAACTTACCTTGGTTTTGTGATATAAAATATAAACCTACAGGTGTAGATATTGTTGCAAACATACTTTGAGATGCTCCATATTCATACACACCTTCTGCAGCAGTAACATTCTGGGAACCTGAAGAGAATAACCCACCATCACCAATAGTAACTTTAGTTCCTAAATCAGTTTTTAAACTATCAACACCTTGATAAATTTTAGGACTCTTATTTGGAAATGTAATGAACATTCCTGTTTTAGCATAAGGTTTAACACTTGTAATTCTTGTGCCAAAATCTTTATAATTATTTGCTAAATAGACAAACCAAGAATCTTTAGAAGATTCCTGTTGTTGAGGTAATGAATAAAGTAATCTATCTGGATAATAAGTATAACACAACTCAGATATTTGAGGATTATAGTATCTAGACTGTAAGTTACCTTGAGAAAAATACTGAGTAAATGCTTTTGATATACTTAATGAATAATCATATTCATAAACATTTAAAGCCTTCAATATCTCAGGGTCAGCTTTAAACATGCTTGTTAAATCTGTATATGCTCTACTATCATAATGTTTTTTTCTTACAGGATCAGGTTGATTTCTAAAATCTACAATTACATCACTTTCAACATAAAATTCTCTAACACTAGAGTTGGCTAAATAAAAGTATGAATCTTTTACAGAGGTGAAACCTGGATAACCATCTGGAAAACCTCCAGGTTTATCATCATCATAATTATATTTTTGATTTGAATTTTTGTAATAATCTAAATTATAGAAATTTGTAGGTAAAAGACCTGTACCTGTTGGTTCATTTCCTGAAGTTATTACACTTAATAAATTAGTAATGTTAAAACCATCACTTACAATATCATATTTTATAGAGTTCATCCAAAATCTTGGTTGAGGTATGTTATCATATAAAAGATAATTATTTTCATAACCATCAGGTTGCCCATATAACCAATCATAGAAAAAAGTCATATTATTTTTTTCAGTGTATCTATTAATATAAACATCACCACCAAAAAATACAGGTGTTTCTCTAACTATTCTATGTTGCACAACATTAATAACTGTACCATTTCCATTTGGATTAGGTACTGTGCAATAAATATTACCACCTAGCTTTGTTGTATTTAAGTTATTATAATCCAATTTTTGTTCAAAGGGTGTTGCAGGCAATTGTTTTACATTTTCTAATTGAGCATATTGATTTCTCAATCTAACTTTTATACCTGCATAGTGACTTGCAATTTTTAAATTAAAATTATTTGTTATATTCTCAGTAGTATCAGAAATTGAACCACTTGAAGATGCTTGAATAGCTGTGCCTAAAGTCACCAATGACGTATCTTTATCAGAACCTAATATATGATGTGGTCCTTTTTGTAGACCGCTTGTTTTTAACAATATAGATTGTGCTCTATTTAAATTATTGATTGTTTTATTATCAAAACTTTGGATGTTACCTTTTAAATATGAAACATCCTCTATATTAAATCTTCTTTCTTTAGTTGAATCAGGACTTAAGTATTTGTCATATAAACCATGTGCAATACTTTGTAAAGCATACTGTCTATAAGGAGAAGCATTGTAGAAAGTTTCAATCACTAATTCAGTTCCTTCAACAAAATAACCAGCTATGAAGGGTATTCCTAAAGCACCTAAACTTTGTAATTCTGACATTTCTGTTTCTAATATAGCTCCTTGCTTAATGTTACCAATTAGATTTTGACTTGATAAAGCTGTATGATAAGCTTGACCACCTGTAGCAAAACCACCTAAAAAACCAGTTTGAAATATTGAAGTTGTTGTTGCTGTTCCCGCAGCACCTAAAGAAGTAAGGACAGTTGCATTTTGTGCAGCAGATAAAGGAAGTGTAACACCTGTTGTACCACCTGTCCCTGTAGCATTAATCACTACTGGATAGTTTGTGGATTGATGTGTTGTTCCTTGTGTAGTGAATTTTTTCTTACCAACTCTAGCTGCTAAAGCTTTGATTACACCACCAACTAATGCAAGTACTACAACAGTATTAGCAAGTAATTTTACTTTGGGATGTTCGGCTGGTTCTATAAATTTATGATTACTTGTACCTGCTAATGATCCATACAGTTTTAATTCAGTAACACCTAAGTAAGGATTTCTAAAATTAGTATCTGGTGAATGAAAAGTTACATAATCTAAAGGAACAGTTTGAGGAATATCTATATTATCACCATCAGAAATTCTAATATAAGGATCATTATATCCTACAACATGTCCACCAATTGAATTACTTAAAGGTTTTATTGTGTTAAAAGGATAGTTAGGGTAATAACCATCTTTCCCTGAAGCATCTTTATAGGACCTAAGATTGTTAATCATTCCTTTAGCAATAATAGTTCTGTTACCTTCTCTAGATCCTCTTAATATTTCATAACCCGCAATACCAGATATATCATTCCCATCATTGTCTTTAGGACAAACAATGTTTTTAAATTGAACGCCTAGAATTCTAATAGTATTAACGTTTGATGTGTTTTTTCCAAAATGATTATCAGTTACATTGTCAGGAAATTTATGATGTCTAATGTTTTTACCACATAAGTCATACTCATTATTTGTTATACCTGTCCAACAATGTGCACTTGAATTCCATATTTCCGGTTGTTTATCTGGATAAATTTCAGATGACTCATGGTAAGCCATTTTCCCTTTGGATACAACTTTACCACCATCAGGCAATATAGTCCCACCTAATCCTGTGATACTTGCAGTATTATAAACTTCAAACACTTTTTCATTATTTTCAAGTTTATCAAATGTAGGACTAGCTAATGTGTTTTCAAGTTTATTATTAAAGTTTTCAGGTTTTCTACCTGGTATATGATATGAAGGTGTTTTATCACCTGTTGTATAAATCCATCTTATAAAGAAAGCATACGTTTCATCTCTCAAGTATGAAGCATTACTTCCACCATTAACATAGTAATCATCCGTATACTCAACAGAGACCCACTCAGCTTGAATAAGATTAGCTAAAGGTTGATAGTTAAAATCAAATCTTGATTTTGGTCCTATTCTTAATAAGTAATCATTTACTTCAGTTATCTGATCAGAAGTTTCATATACAGCATTTCTTATTGGAATCTGTTCTACAGGAACAGTAATTAAATCTTCTTTTATCTGATCAATGTGTATTGTGGAAGTACTTGTTGAATATGTACCCATCAACTTAGCAACAGCACCTTCATTTACAATCTTAACTATTACTAGTTGGAATTCATCAAAATTCTCTGAATCTAAAGTTAAACTTAAAGTTAAAGACCCTTGACCATCTGTTTCATTATATAATGGTTGTGTATTACTAGGTGAAAAGTAATCTGTTACTTTTTGTCCTTTAATTGAATATGCAATAACAGCAAAGTAAGAACCATTAAATAATGTTCCACCACCTACACCTAAATTAACTACTACTTCAGGTGTGCTCATTAATCTAGCTAATCTTATTGCATCACAATCAAGAGTTGGTAAATCAGTGCATATATAACAGTCATTTACTTTTTGACAATCTTGTTCCCATTGTAAACCTGGCCATTGAACTGTTGTAGTACCATCAGAGTATTTATTATTTCCTGCCCATACATAATTACCGGATGGCCATAAGTTACTATCACCTATGTTAATGTATCTATCTGGATTCTTACCATCAGCAAAATAAAGACCTCTTGAACAATCTTCTAATTCTCTAGAACCACCTGTTATTAAATTCTTTCTATCAAAGTTTAAACAGTCATCCTGTACAATAATCCTGTACCTGCAATCATCTTCTTCAAATAATCCAATCTCATGACCAATAGGTGTACCTAAACCATTATTAGAATACGTAACAGACATAATAGCCCACTTATCTCTAATAACATGCAATACGCCAACAATATAAGTTTTCCCTGTAAATGATGAACCAACTGTTTGACATAAAGCATTAGAGGCTTCATTAGACAAAGTACCCATGTTACCTTCATCTGTATTGTTAGATGCATTTCTTGCATGCGTCCACGTACCTTCAGAAACAAATGATGGATCTGAATCCTTATTTAAACCTTTTACAAACGTTGCTGTTTTAGTTTGAGTAGTATTTTGTAACTTATTATTTTTTGCCATAATTTAATTATTAATGACTTTTAAACATGTCATAGTATTTAGAATACTGTGCTTTTCTGTTTGCAGCCCACAGTTGTTCAATCTCTTTAAAGTTTGGTGTATTAACAAAACTTAATGCATTATTCCTAGCAGGTCTTAAACGTTGTTCAATAAATTGTAACTTTTGTGCAACATCTTCACCATTAAGATACATGTTCTCAAAAATCCTTTGTTTTAATGCATACTCATAATACTCATTTATATACTCATGATCTGGAACAAGTAAGTTACCCTCATCATCTTCAAGATTTCCTTGATAATTTAAATAAAGTTTACCTGACTCAAAGTTTGTAAAAATGAAACCATCTTTAATGTAAGCGTTATTAGTAGCTTGCACACTTAAATTTGTACAACTATTCTCTATGAATTGAGATTTTGTAAATCTGATTGGTATAAGTCTTTCATAAACACGACTCTGCCCAGTATTCATTATTTGAACTATCTCATAATTTTCACCTTTACAATTAGTAATCACTCTTGGTCTAACAATCTCTTCAGGTGTTTCACAATTAGTTGTAGTTGCAGGTACTTCACTATAAGGCAATTCCTGAATGTTAGTTCCACCTATGTCATAACCTGTATATTCGGTAAATTCAGCCAACATTCCCGCATGATTCATAGAAAAGAAATCATCTGGTAATTTGGCTTTACTATGATCTACATCAATTATTATTTGCTTAGTTTGATTTATTCTCAAACCTAAATCATAAGTAACTCTTTTAGCAACTTTAATTAGTGTCTGAGGCTCTATCATATTTTCTAGAGCATACGTATTCAAATCAATAGTAACGTCATCAAGTAACTGATTAAACGTTTTGTACTTTAAAGTGTAATTATGGTCCATCTTATCTTAATACATTTTGTGAATTATCAGCACCATCTGAAGGTATCTGAGCAGTCATAGTTAATTCTTTAAGAACATACTGTTCTATTTCTGAAAATAAATATTCAGGAAAAGGTAATCTTTGATCAACTTTCATTTGGCATTCTCTAGACGTATCACAAGTGTAAGCACTTATGTCATCTTCAAAAACACCTTCGATTTTAATTGCTTCCCACTCAATATCCGGAAAATACATATATCCATCTAAAAACCAAAAGTACTTTTGTTTATTGTATTTAAACGTTGTAGTTTTTGTCATTGATGTATATGTACCTGGTTGAGTTTTGAACATCTCAGTTGATCCATCTAATGATGAAACAGTTCTGATCAGTGGTCCAAATAAACCTTCAAAAAAATGAGGTAATCTTTCTTTGGTTCTCTTGATCTTACAACCTGATTGAATACCTATGCACTGAGCTTCTATTTTATCAACTTCAATTAACTCAACATAACTTAATGTTGAAAACAGAGAACTTATTTTCATAAGTCTATTCTGATTATCTTCTCTCTTTAAAAGAGCTTTTCCATATTTAGCAATGGAAAAATAAATAGTTCTATCAGTCAGAAAGGCATCTTCCTTTACAGCTTTTATTGCATTCCTAACTCTTGATACTGCTTCACCTATTGTTGTCATAAATCAAATTCATTATATGTTTTAAGTTTCTCCTCTTGCTTTTTAATAGAATACTCACGTCTTCTAGTTTTCTGAAATAAATTTTTCACCTTCTTTACCGGATCTATTTGAACATACATTGTCCAATTTTCTGGATAAGATTGGGCAACAGCTCTCTTAAATTTCCTACATGCTGTAAATGCCCAACAATCTCTATTTACAAATAAATATTTTGTAGAGTAGTTTGTATAAAATATCTTAGCTAATCTACCATCTGTTTCCCAATTTTTATTTGTAACCCTAACACCATATTTGTAAGATTTAGCAAAATCAATATTCTCTTTCTTACTTGTTGGACAACTACCAATAAAAATGTAACCAAGACCTTCTGGTAATTCAACACCTGATCTGTTATCTATAACTGTTTGCCAAAACATATTATGAAATGAATCACAAATTTTTCTTAATTCTTTAACTTGTATATCCTTATATTGAGGAAACTTATCTACAAATCTCTTGAAAAAATCATCATTCATTATGTGATAAACTTCTGGTCTAAATCTTTTACCATTCAGATCCGGTTTTTTAAAAAAATTCTTATCCATGTTTACTATTTAATATACTAATTTTTTTCAGATTAATAAGAGCTAACTTAACAAACAAATATAAGGTTTATCTAACATATAAAAAATAACCCCCATATGACTTAACATATGAGGGTTTGTTGTCAGTCACAGATAAACCAACAAACTGCGACATATTTTTAGTCTTTTATAAATCTAACAGAAAACCCATGAGTCTTAATGCTGCTGGCTCTGTAAGCAGGGGAATTGAGGTAACTCAGGCCTCTGCGCCAAGCACTGCCTGGACCGTCCTCCGTAGAACTCCACCAGTAACCGTAGTCACCAATGTAGAGGAATGTACCACTAGTGTTACGGTTACCGCCCGGAAGACCCGTAAATAATGAGGTATTCGTAGCTCCTGCATTAGGTGTACGCCAATGACAAAGACCTGTCTCTTTCATTTTTCCGCCTGCAACTGCTTCACCTCCCAAATAATCAGTTAGCGTTGTCCATTCTGCATCCGATGGTATATGATACCCAACAGGTGCAAAGCCTCTAGGATCAGTTATAGCATACCAATTATATAATATACCATATGTTGATTCGGTTGAGGGATCCCCATTAACATAACACCAAGCACCTGTTGTTAAACTCATCCAAGTAGTTGGATCAGTAACTTCTGGTATAGAATCACCATTATTATAAAATTTAGTATTTGCATTACATCCTGTCCAAGTTTGTGAATCAATTAAAACATCATGTGCAATACAATCTGGACAACCATCATCACTTGCAGTTCGGTATATATCTTTCTTAAAAGTTTTCATAAGTTAAACTTTTGTATTTCCTAATAAATAATATGTTGATGTACTTAACTTTCTTTCTATAAATGTTTGATAACCTTGACCTTTACTTTTTAACCCAACTGGATTTGTTGCTCCTATAAAAGTTACATCTCCAGTACCTTCTTGTATAAACCCTACTGAAAAATTAGGTATAGTAATTGCACCAATGGATATAGTTATAGCTGTAGCACCATTATTTATAAAAATAACATAATCATTATCGGCATCTGTTAATACATACGTAGCTGTTATTTCTTTTTGTAAATTTACACTTGGAAGATCAGCCCAGTTTGCTTTACCATTAGCATCTATACATTTTAAAAACCTACCTGCTACTTCCGAACCATCTGATAATTGTAAAGCATAGTTATTTACCGCATTATCAGCGTAAACTCTTATTCCTATATTATCAGTAGCTGCAGTTACGTTTGCTTTAAACTCCGCTCCTATATTAATAGCATCTGAACCATAGGCATTCCCTCTTACTGCTATATTTGCAGATGTAGGTGTTAAACCACTACTGGCAAAGGTTCCTCCAGAATATCCTGGTCCAGTAGTGGTACTTGTAATTCCATGATTACTACTAGATGAAATATAAAGACTTGCTGATGCATTTGGTGCTATACCTATACTTGCAGTAGTCCCATCATCTCTTATCACTCCTTTACCTAAAGTAGTATCATTTGGAGTCCATCTTGCTACATAATTATTTTCACCACTACCCGATATACCACCACCACCAGAAGCAACTAAAGGATCTCCTGGAGTTCCAGCACCTGTTACAGTAACACCATCTACGGATACTCTAACTATTGGGTTTCTTGGATCTGTATTGTCCGTGTTTAAACCACTTACAGTTTGAACAAGCGTGTCAGCATACGCACTTACTTCAGCAATTGTTGCGGCATTCTCAGCACAACAATCGTCTGCAGCTTTAACTCTGCTACAAAAATAATCAGAAACACTTTTAAGAGCAACGCTATAAGTATCACCTTCTGTAATTAGAACAGTTACTCCACATATAACATCTTCTCCTATATACGTTGTTCCGATTGCATTAATCTGATTTTGCAGTGAAACAAGAGTCAAGTTTATAGTAGTTAATGATGAGTTTATAGTAGCTATTTGTGTACAGAAATATGTAACTATGTTTACTATACTAGTTCCTAGTCTATCATTTTTTAGTACAACTTGATCACTGCCACACCATATAGTATCTCCTGAATATATAATACATTCAGCATCAAAAAATTCAGAACAAGGTTC
>Ga0228635_1000670_pt1 | contig 19528 bp, 9 predicted proteins | sample 44DmetaG_FD_182699 | JGI IMG/M metagenome (GOLD analysis project Ga0228635, IMG submission 182699) | Seawater microbial communities from Monterey Bay, California, United States - 44D | ecosystem: Environmental > Aquatic > Marine > Coastal | place: USA: California | collected 2016-09-30 | reverse complement strand
TCAACTTGGTTTAATCAAATCAATATATACCAATTCCGTATATGTTACAGAGGTGATTCCAGAAAATGAATATCTTAGATTAAATCAACTAAAGTCAAATTCACTTCAAAATTTAGAAAGTAAGGTAAATGGGATTATTTCTGTGTCTCAACCTATTGATTCTCCAAAAATAAATTTAATAGAAAATAATACTGAATATTATTATAGAATCAGCAATCTCCTCAAACATAAAAATAGACCTGTTTCAAAATCAGATTTTGAACACTTTGTTTTAAACAAATTCAGTTACCTAAATTATGTAAAATGTGTAAGCAATGATGATAATCTTTTGTCAATAATTTGTTTAAAAAAGATTGAAAATTATCAACATATTGATGAAGTCAAACTCAGTTCTGCTGAAATTAATGAAATATCTTCATTTTTAAATCATTACATTTCTCCACAATTTAGCATAGAAATTGTAAATCCAATCTTTGAGGATATGTGGGTCAAATGCAGTATTTTATTTAAAGATCTTAACCCTGGAAGAGCAATAGAATTATTGAATAAAGATCTTCTTGAATTCATTTGCCCATGGAAGAATTCTAAATCAATTGAAATTATCAATTCTAAAATAAATAATATAGACATTCTTAATTTTATTAAGACTAGGTATTATGTTGATTATATTACAGGTTTTTCTGTAATTCACTTTAAAAAAGATTCTAAAGAAATGATTAAAATTTATGACTCTGCTCTAGAGAATTACGATAATGACTTTATAAAATCAGGTAATATTAAGTCAATAATTATTCCCAGAAATAATCATAAAATTAAAATTCTGGATAGACTTGAATATGAAAAACCTGAACCTATCAACTTTGATGAATTGGAGATTGACCAAACATTTATTTCAGAAAAAGGGTATGAAATTGAAAAAAATGATTCAATAAAAAATTCAGACGAAGAAGATTACAAAAATTTACAATTCATCATAAAATAAAATTTATGGCTATAAAAAATAAAGAAACTTTAAAGAATTATTTTAAGAAAGGTGGGGTTGTTAGTGAAAAGCATTTTATTGATTTAATTGATTCATCAATGAATGTCATTGATGATGGAATTAGTGTAGACCCAAAAAATGGACTTAGAATTAATCCAACAGGTATTTTCACAACACTTATATCGTTTTTCAGAAAAAAATCTCAAAAAAAGGCAGATTTCACGGTTCATACAAATCATAATAATGTTGAAGGCTTATCAATTAAAAATGAAGATGAACAAACCCTAATTAAAATAAAAAACGATCATAAAGTTGGAATTAATACAGATAACCCAAAATTTGAGCTTGATGTTAATGGGACAGTTGCTTCAAAATCAAGAATAGGTACATTTGCATCAGGAACAGTGCTTACCGATGGGAATTGGCATAAGATTTTAGAAAATTTGGATGGGATCAATGCGTTTGAAATTATAGCGCATGCTTCTGGGTCGGCAAATTCGGGATATTATTCAATATCACACGCAATTGCACTTTCTACTTTTGGTTCAGGTTCAAGTAGTAAAATTAAGAATTATCAAAATTCAAATTGGAGTGGCTATGGTTTTTTAGGAAAACTTTTTAATAAAAAAAAAGTGATTCGATTTAGATGGACTGGAACATTACATAACTATAGCTTAGAGGTTAAAACTGGTAAATGGCCTATAAATCCAGAGACGAATGATTTTTTTAAAATACATTACAACATCTCAAAATTAATTAATTAGTGGATTACCCAAATACATTAAATACTGATAATTATTCTAGTAAAAGTCAAAGGTTTGATGATCTTTTTCAAGAAGGAATATCATTTATACAAAATCTCTCTGGCGAAAAATGGACAGACTATAATTATCATGATCCTGGAATTACAATTTTAGAACAATTATGTTTTGCAATTACAGATTTAGGGTATAAATCTAATTTTTCTATTGAAGACTTATTAATGTTAGGTGTTGATGACTTTGATTTTGAAAGTAAAAATTTATTCATTCCTCCTAACAAAATATTTTCATCTAATCCATGTACGTTTAATGATTATAGAAGACTAATTATTGATTCCATAGATGAAATTAATAATGTATGGCTAGAAATAATAAAAGATAATAAAGCTAGTATTAAAGGCCTTTTCGATGTTAAACTTCAACTTAAAGATAACATAAGTGATGAGGTCTATAATGATGTTATTAATAAAACAAAATTAATTTTATCTGAAAACAGGAAATTATGTAGTGACTTGAATAAGATCATAATTCTAAAAAAAGATACTATTAGTATTGGGGCAAATATTGTTATTGACTCTTTTTATGTGGGTGAAGAAATTTTAGCAAAAATATTTATAGAAATTGAAAGAAGATTAAACGATAAAGTTAAAACAGTTGGCTATGAATATTTTGAAGATAAAGAAATTAGTGTTGATAAGATTTTTCAAGGGGTTGAAACAAAAAATGGAATAATCCTAGAGGATAATCTGAAAGATAAAACGAACCAAGTATATGTCTCAGAAATTATTGAAATAATAAAAAATATTGAAGGTGTTATTAATATTAAAGATTTTGTAATTTTCAAAAATGGAATTAAAATTTATGACGAAATCATTTCTTTTTCAGAGAATTCATATCCATCTCTTGAAAGTATCGATACCTATTTTTCAGAAAATTCTGAAAGTGAAATAAATTTTATTCGTAACAATACCAATTATAATATTGATGGAATAATTTTTTCTCAAATCTATGATTCTAATTCCGCTAGTGACAACATCTCAATTTTAAAAAATTATAAAACTAAAACCACATCAAAAGGAAGATTTTCCCTAGAACAGTTAAAAAAGTATTATTCTATAATTAATGAATTTCCCTCTATTTATGGGCTCAGAGATAAAGAACTTAACCCAAAGGCTTCAAAGTTAAGGAAAGCACAGATGAAGCAATTAAAAGCCTATTTATTGTTGTTTGATCAGATAATGTCTAATTACACAGCTCAATTGGCGAACATTAGAAATGTTTTTTCCATTGAAAGTGTTGATAAAACATATTTTTCTGAAGTTCCAACTGATATTTCGGGACTGGAAGAAATACTAAAACCTAAAAATATTTCTGAGTATCAATCTAATATTAATAAAATAATCGAGAACGAACATACTTATGTACAAAGGAGAAACAAGTTCTTAGATCATCTTTTATTAAGATTTGGTGAATCTTTTAATTCTGATTTACTTAAAAATATATATCGTAACGAAAATCCAGAGTTTTCAGAAATTGATTGTGAACTTTATGCAATTAATTGCAAAATTAACTATTTAAAAAACATTACCAAGTTAGGTAATGAAAGAAATAAAGCAGAAAATTTTCTCTCTAAAGATGATAATAAAATAAGTTCATCCGGTTTAGAGAATAGAATTAAGTTGTTGTTAGACATCAAAGATAATAAGGTTGAAACAAAATATAATTTCGATCAAAATAATGCTGAATTTAAAGAAAAATATATTTGGTCAACAGTTGATGTTAAAATTAAAGATGGACCCAATATAAAAGTTCTTAGTCTTCCTAATTATTGTTATAAAAATGATAAAGCAAATTTTTATTTAAAAAATTACACTTTTTTCAAAGATCTTTTTTTGAATGCCAAAAATGAAAAATCTTACAAAATAATTGATGATGAATCGAATCATATTTTATTATATAATTCTTCGGAAATTATTCAACCTATTAAAATTTTTCAATCCGAGAAAAAAGTTGATTGCGAAAAGAAAATAGAAGACATCATCTTAAAAATAAAAGATTTAAATATTCAATCTGAAGGTTTTTATTTGATCGAAAATATTTTATTAAGACCTCTCAATACAGATAAGTTTTCATTATCTGTATTTACTAACAACCGAGAATTAATATTTAAATCATATAAAATAAATGATTTTATTGAATTGTCTGAAATGCGTGATGGATTGATAGACCTTCTAAAAGATAGATCAAATTACTCGATACACAAATCCTATGAAGATACCAATAAGTTTGTTATTTCAGTCTTTGATGTCATGGATAATAAAATTTTAATCAGTAATGAAAGTTTTAAAACTAAAATTGAAGCCCAAAATAAAATTGAAAAGATCATTCAAAATTATGTTATCAAATCAAACTTAAAAATTGAAATCAATACTCAAAGTTCGTCAATTAATAATTTTCCAGATAATTTTAATTATTCGAATGAGGTTCATGTAATTTTTCCAGAATGGCCAAGTAGATTTCAAAATATTGAATTTAAAAAATACATTAAAGAAATTATTGACAATTATATTCCAGCCAACATTAAATTTAATCTACACTTTCTTAATTATAAGGATATAAGAGAACTTTCTGAAATTTTTTCAGAGTGGAAAGAGTTAAAAAAGAAAAACAAACTATCAAAAATAGATATTCTCTCATTGAAATTAATTCAATTCTTATCATCAATTTAAAATTAATTATAGAATGTTAATTAAAAAAATTGAATTTGATTTTGAAATTAAACATGGTAAGTATCACAAATATATATTTAATAGAATTTCAAGAATTGTTAAAAATGATTTTGATAATCTTCTTTCTAAAATTTTAAAAAAATTCAACCATTTAGATAGCTCCAAAGACATAGTAATTGATAAGATTGAAATTAATATAAGTGATATATATATTCAAGAAATTGAAAATCTTACAAACCTTATTGAAAAACACTTAGAGATTGAATTTTATTATATTTTTCAAAATAGTAATCTTGTCAGTGAAAAAAGAACCTTTGATGATTTTTTAAATGAATACTCATCCTCAAAATTATTACCTTGGTGGTTAAATTCAGAAAAAAAATTAACTCAATTTTTAAAAAAAGAAAATATTATCATTCACGATAATGAGAAAGTTTTAACTCTGATTCTTGAGGATTTTATTTTTTTTGAAAAGATCTATAATCTGTTGTCAAAAGATGATCAGTTATTTTTTATTAAAAAGATTTTGGGGGATAAATACGAAGATTTTCAAAAAATAATTGCTTTAAAAAAAGACATTTATTATTCCTTTCACAAACATTATTCCACCAAAAATACTAATAATTATATCGTATATTCTTCTGTTAAAGATGTTGTAAAGTATTCAAAAAAAAGGCTTTTTTATCAGATTATGACTGATGAGTTTTCTTCAAAAAATATTGGATTAGATATTATTCTGAAAGAATATGATCAATTTATTAAAATATTAAATTCTCACTCTAAAAAATTTTCAAGAAAATCAAAAAAAAATATTCAAAAAAAAAGTGAAAACATCATTGAATATGAGTTCAATGATTCTTTCTCAGATTTCTCATATTTAAAAAATTACTTTTCTACTATAAACTTTAATGAAAAGTCACTTCTATTGAGTAGTTTTTCAAAAGAGGGTTTAAAGAAATTTAATAATCAAGAGTTTTTTTTGAAGAAAATATTTCAAGACAGCGAATTGTTTATTGAATTTTTAGAATCAAATAGAAATATCAATTCAATCATTTTACTTTCCAAAGTATCTTTAACTAATGAGTTCAAGGAAGAAGCAAACTTTCTATTGGACGAAATTTGTGAAAGTTACAGAACTATTGAAGAAAATTTTTTAGAATTTCATAATACTCTTGACTTTACCAATAAATCAGATGAATTTATTCAAGTTTTTGTGAGGTATACTTATTTAAACTCATTATCGAAAAATCCTGATTTTAAATTAGTTGAAAATGACTTCCACTACGAATTATTTACCCATATCGCAAAATCAGGTGATTTAAATAAAAAAAAGATTAAATCATTTTTAAACAATAGGAATACACTAGACCCTAAATTTAATGATGTATTGTTGAGCTTATCTAACACATATAAGTACAGTCAAATTCCTCAAACCACTAGAACTAAGATTTTCTTCAAAGACATGTACTTTCATTTTTTAAAAAGTAATCAATTAACCTTTTGGTCTGACAGAAGTAGTATCTCTAAAAATGAAATTAATAATTTCATTAAATTGTTGGTAAAAAATAATGATGAAAAATATTTAAGGTCACTTTTTCAAGAAGATTTAATCATCAGTAATCAACTTATCAATGAATTAATAGAGGATGATTTAGAATTGTTTTTTGATATTATTTATATTCTAAGTGGTGGTTTTTTAGATTTAAAATCAGACGATTATTCCTTGTTTTTAAAAGATCAAAAATTTAACTCAATAATCATTCAAAAAATTTTTGAAAAAAAACTTTGGAATTTAAAGTCATTAAATTACATCAATAAGATAATTTTTAACCTTCTTTCAGAGTTAAATTATCAAAAAACTGCAGTTTTTAAAAATCTCACAAAAATAAATAGAGTTAAAAAATTAAAATCAATTGGAATAGACGACTCAATTTATATTAATTTTAATGAGAATCTTTTCTCTGATAAAGATATACAAAATAAAGAGATCAATCTTTTTATCACTTTAGCAGAGCATTCAATTCATGAATGTATTATTGAACTATCCTGCTTTAGTCATCAAATTAATTTTTATCATTCAAGAAAATTTAAATCAGTAATTGATCAAATAAAAAATTACTTTAAAGGAAATAAAAAAGAACTATTACACTACTTGTTTTTTTTCAATGAAAATAAAATTAATCAGAGTTTTCTCTTCAATCTTTTTAGTTTAGATTATATTATTGAAATATTTGAATTAAAATTCACCTCAAAAAACATTAAAGATATATTTATAAAAATAGTTCAAATTTCTTATCAATTTCCTCAAACATCAATAGTAAAGTTTCTCGAATTTTTGACTTATTTAAATCAATTAAAGTTGATTTCAAAAAATGAAATTATTGATATTTTATCTTTTAATCAAGATTACAATAACAATGATTTTCAAGTAAAATTAAATTTCGTTTTTGAAAAAGAAAAGTTACTTGAAAATAACCTTCAAGATAATAAAATTGATACTCTTTTGACCAATGAAACTCATTCAATGGATGACTTAATTATCGAATTATCCTTTAACCAGCAAATCAATTTTCAATACTCTTTAAAATTTAAGTCTTTAATCAAGAAAATAAAAGATTATTTCAAACAGAATAAAAAAGAAATATCTCTTTTTTTATTGTTTTTTAATAAGAATGATATCAACAAAAGCTTTCTTTTTAATCTTTTTAGTTTGAACAATATCATTGAAATATTTGAATCGAAATTTACGACAAATCTTGTTAAAGATGTATTCATAGAAATATTTGAAACTGCTTATCGTTTTTCCAAAACAGATAAATCAAAACTCATTGAATTATTAATCTATTTAAATCAACAAAAAACAATTTCAACAGACAGCATTATTACTCTTCTATCCTTTAATAAAGAGATTAATAGTGATATTTATCTGTCAAAGCTAAAATATACATCTAACCAATATTTTGGCGCTAGAGATACTTCAAAAATTCTTTCCGATGATGTACATATTGATCCCTTAAAAAATCTAAAAATTGATGGAGTTGATGAAATCAGAATCAAAGAAATAGAGAAAGTTCGTATTACTAGAGATAATATAGTTAAAACAAAAAATAAACTTTCAAAATCAGGAATATTAGCTGATTCAATGCTTTCAGAAGAACTTAATTATAAAAAGTTTTCAAGTTTTGATCAATATTCCAATCAAATCAAACTTCTCGAAAGATTGATTGGAAAAATTGATGATATTTTTACTGAGCATATAGATGAGGATTCTGAAAATTTAAAAAATCAAATTAATGATTATAAGAAAAGTATAGAAGATGATTTTATAATTAATAATTTCAATATTCTTACATATTATGTTGAATTTGGTTCATTCCCTTATGATTCTAAAACTTTTAATTTCAAGCAACTGAAAGTTTTTTTTATAAAGGCATTTTCTCAAAATATTTATTTGGTAAAAAAACACCTTTTTAATTGGTCAAAATCTGCTTTAAAGTTAGATCGTTTTTTTTCCATTGTTTATGTAAACTATGAAGATCATGACTTATTGAATCAACAATTTGAAAATATATTAAGAATTATTTACCCAGATTTATCAAGATATTTAACTCTTTTTATGAAGGCTATTAATGTTATTGGTTTATTAAGTGATGATTCAATATATCAGCTTACTGATCTTAATGATAATGGATTCAAAAATTATGATTATGATTTTAAAAGAGTCATTTTAAAAAGGATTCTTTTAAGTTGGCCTAAATATAAATTTATCGTTAAAGATTCATCAGAATTTTTGATAGAAACCTTCTTTTCTGAAATGATTAACCTCAATAAAATTTTTGAGTATGATCAGATGGTTTCAAATCCTAGGCTTTTAGAAATCAATCAGAGTCACAAATTCTACCTTAAAAGTTTAGTTCAGAACTTGAATAATAAAATTGAATCAAAGAAAAATAAATCAGTTAAAAAAACAAAAATTAAGGACTCAATTGATGAACTCAAGGATGGAATTATTATATATAATGCAGGATTGTTATTATTTTGGCCCTTTTTAAATACTTTGTTTATAAAATTAAATTTACTTAACTTGAGAAAGGATAATTATAAAGATGAAATAAGTAAAGACAAAGCGATTATGGCTACTGATTATATTGTAAATGGTCTTGATTCAAAAGAAAAAGATTTTATATTCAATAAAATTCTTTGTGGAATTGACTTGGACAGAGAGATTGATTCATCTGTAGAATTAGTTGATTTTGAATTGGAAATTTGTGATAGTGCCATTCAAGCATTACTTTCAAATTGGAAAAAAGTTAAATCTCCTCAAACATTGAGAGATTGGTATCTAAAAAGAGAGGGCAGATTAATAGAAAAAGAGGACTCTTTTATCATTGATATTGAAAATAAACCACCAGATATTTTTCTCAAGTCTTTATCTTGGGGTATTTCAATGGTTAATTATAGTTTAATGAAAAAGAAATTAATAGTAAACTGGAAGTATTGAGAGAATGAATAATACGGTAGATCTTAAAAAAAATAATTCAATCACCATAAAAAAGGAGCTTGATTGGCTCAAAAAAATGATTGAATTGAGGTTTGAAAATCATTTTTTACTCAATGGTTCAGTTAAGAGCATGCCAAAGGCGCCAAATATCTTTGCAGATGAAAGTTTATATTCTAAATGGATATTAGATAACGATCTAAAAGAATTTGATAGATTGATAATTATTTCCTGTTTGTCAAATATTTTCTTTCCAGAAGTATTTGATAAATTTTTAATTAAAAATAAGGCATTAGATAAACGATTTACAGAGTTTAGTGGGAAACTGGATGGCGAAAAATCTAGATTTATCCCAACATTTGGTACAATTAATTTTATTTATCACGGAAATAGTGCGGATTCAGCTTTTAATTCTCAGTATATTTTTGATAACGAGTATATTTTAAATAAAATTTCTGCAATCTACTTTTCTAATGAAAAAAATGAAGAGTTTAAGATGTCTAAGGTAATATATTTACATGATGAGGTGATAAAAATGATCACAATTGGTCAAAAATTTAAACCTGATTATTCATCTGATTTTCCTGCAAAATTATTAAGTACTGAATTAAAATGGAATGATTTAGTATTAAATTCTGTGGTAATGGATGAAGTTGAAAATGTCAATACTTGGATACAATATCAAAATGATATAATTAACAACTCTAATCTTTCAAAAAAAATTAATAGAGGGTATAAATGTTTATTTTATGGTCCTCCAGGAACGGGAAAAACTCTGACCACTTCTTTAATTGGTAAACACAATAATATTGATGTATATAGGGTTGATTTATCTCAAATAGTTTCTAAATATGTTGGAGAAACTGAAAAAAACCTTTCTAAGGTTTTTGATATTGCAGAAAATAAGAATTGGATTTTATTTTTTGATGAAGCAGAGTCATTATTTTCTAAAAGAACAATGGTTGGTGACTCTAAAGATAGGTTTGCAAATCAGCAAACAGCTTATCTTTTACAAAGAATAGAAGACTATAGAGGGCTAGTTATTTTAGCAACCAATTTAAAACCAAACATAGACAGAGCCTTCTCTAGGAGAATACAATCTGTTATTAATTTCCCTTTACCTTCAAGCTATGAAAGAAGAAAATTGTGGAGAAATTCACTTAATGGGATTGCAGATCTTGAAAATAAATTGATTATTAAACTTGCCAAAGAGTTTGAAATTAGTGGAGGTAGTATTAAAAATGTCATACAATTTTCTTGGTTGTATGCAAAAAGAACAGGTGAATCAATAAATTACAAACATTTGATTGAAGGAATTAGACGTGAATTGATGAAAGATGGAAAAACTCTAGAAATGAATATTGATGGATGAAGAAAACCAAAATTCTGAATCAAAAGAGGTCAATATTTCTAAGGAAATATCTGGTCTAAAAATAAATCTTGGCGGTCAAGCTACTGGTATGTCTGTTGATGGATTGTCTGGTAGTATTGAAGGACCTCAAGGATTATTTTTAATAGACCTTTCTGTTGCGAAAGATGGAGATAATTATATAATTACCGGTCAAGGGAATTTTGTAAAAGAACCTCTTCAAGGAGCTATTTCTGCTACAGTTGAAGCAGATTCCTCATTTAATCCAGATATGTCCTCACTGGTAACACAAGGTCAAGCTTCAATCAATAAAGAATTTTCTGGAGTTAAAATCAACCTAACTGGAGGATTTGAAAATGGAAGACTCTCCAACCTTTCTGGAACTATTGAGGGTTTGAATGGTGCCTATATCATTAGCGCCTCTATTGAAGATAATGGTGAAGGTTATACGATTACTGGTTCTGGTGAATTATTAGCAGGTCCTGTTCAGGGTTCAGCTACTGCAGAAATCATGACCGATGATTCGTTCAATATTGATCCCTCATCTCTAAATATTAGTGGATCAGCTTCAGTTAATAAAGATGTTTCAGGAGTTTTAATTAACCTCGAAGGAGTTCTTGAAAATGGAAAATTGGCCAGTTTATCAGGAACAGTGGAAGGCCTAGGAGGTGCATATGTAATTGCTGCATCTGTTGTTGATAATGGAGATGGGTATACTATTACTGGATCTGGAGATTTTACAGCAGGTCCTGTACAAGGATCTGCTTCAGCTCAAATTGAGGCTGATACTAATTTTTCTGTAGATTCAAGTAGCTTAAATATTAGTGGTGAAGCAGCTGTCGATACAGAAATGTCAGGATTACACATTAATCTTCAAGGAGCTATAGAAAAAGGAAGATTGGCAAGCCTTGCAGGTAGTGTTGAAGGAATGGGAGGTGCATATCTTATTTCGGCTTCAGTGGAAGATAATGGTGAAGGGTATACCATTTCAGGTTCTGGTAATTTTGTAGCAGGCCCTATCCAAGGTACTGTAGAAGCACAAATAGATGCTGATAATAATTTCTTAGTGGATCCTGGTAGCTTAAATATTAGTGGACAGATAAATTATGATCAAGATTTTTCCTCAATAAAAGTATCCTTGTTTGGTGCAATGGAAAACAATCGAGTTTCAGAATTTGCAGGAACAATTATTGGCCCAGGAGATGCTTTTACAATCAATGTAACACTGGTTGATAATGGAACTGATTATTTAATTTCGGGCGAGGGTGCATTTACAGCTGGACCCATTCAAGGAAATCTTTTAGCTGAAATTACTGCTGATGATCATTTTAATATTGACCCAAGCACCCTGCTAATATCTGGAGATGTCAATGTTGATGCAAATATTTCTGGAATTCAAATTATCATGGCTGGTTCACTCGTAGAATCTAGATTAGCTAACTTATCAGGGAATGTTATTGGTCCTGGTAATATGTTCGATCTAGCAGTATCAGTTGTCGATAATGGTGAGGGATATACAATTTCTGGCTCAGGAGATTTTGCAATAGGACCTGTACAAGGTTCTGCCACGGCTCAGATAGAAACTGATAATAATTTTTCTATAGACCCTTCTTCAATTAATATTAGTGGTGAAGCAGCTGTTGATAAAGAAATGTCAGGATTACACATAGATCTCCAGGGTGCAATAGAAAACGGAAGATTGGCAAGCCTTGCTGGAACAGTAGAAGGAATGGGAGGTGCATACCTTATTTCGGCTTCAGTAGAAGACAATGGAGAAGGATATACCATTTCAGGTGCAGGTAATTTTGTAGCAGGCCCTATCCAAGGTACTGTAGAAGCACAAATAGATGCTGATAATAATTTCTCAGTAGATCCTGGTAGCTTAAATATTAGTGGACAGATTGGTTATGATCAAGATCTCTCCTCAATAAAAGTATCGTTATTCGGAGCAATGGAAAATAATCGAATTTCAGAATTTACAGGAACAATTATTGGTCCAGGAGATGCTTTTACAATTAATGTAGCATTAGTTGATAGTGGAACTGATTATTTAATTTCAGGTGAGGGTGCATTTACTGCGGGACCCATTCAAGGAAATCTTTTAGGGGAGGTTACTGCCGACAATAATTTTAACATTGACCCAAGTACATTTTTAGTTTCTGGAGATGTCAATGTTGATTCAAATATTTCAGGAATTCAAATTATCATGGCTGGTTCACTCGTTGAGTCTAGATTGGCAAACTTATCAGGAAATATAATTGGCCCAAATAACATGTTCGATTTAGCAGTATCAGTTATTGATAACGGAGAAGGGTATACCGTTTCAGGTAGTGGTGAGTTTACAGCAGGACCAGCCGTAGGTACATTAACTGGCCAAATTGATACAGATAATAATTTCAATCCTCTGGTTGATACTCTTGATGTCGGTGGTGATGTTTATGTTAATACTGATGTATTAGGAAATCACGTTGAGATGTCTGGAACAATGGAGCATATGTCTTTACAAAGTCTTATTGGTACTATAGAAGGACCAAACGGCATGTACCTTTTGACAGCTTCAGTTGAAGATAATGGAGAAGGATACACAATTATAGCCACAGGTGATTTTCATGCAGGACCAATTGAAGGTACAGTAACAGGTCAAATAAATACAGATAAAAATTTTAGTCCAGATTTTGATACCTTAAGTATTAGTGGTGAAGCCGATGTAGATACAGAAACAGCTGGACACCACATCATGATGAAGGGTGTCATGGAGAATGGTCGATTAGTAAGTTTAGATGGAACAGTAGTAGGTCCAAGTGATCTTTATACGATTACAGCTTCCATAACAGATAATGGAGATGGCTATACAATCATTGGTGATGGTACCATAGAAAAAGATATTATTAAAGGACATGTTCATGGTGAGATCAATACAGATGATAATTTTAATCCAGATTTTGAAACTTTAAATTTTGGAGGTGAGGTTACCATTGAATCAGAATCAGCAGGTCAAAAAATATCAGGAACAGCAATAGTAAACAATGGATATCTAGAGAGTATAACGGCAGAAATGGAAGGGCCAGGTGGTCTATATACATTGTATGCACAGGGGGTTCGTGAAGAGGAAGGATATGATCTTGAGGCGGGAGCTGAATTTCAGTTCTTCAAATCCTCATTGGATTATGAATTTCCACCAATTATTATCCCAACTGGGGTCCCTGGACTTAATATAGATATTGAAATAGGAATGGGTTTTGAGGCTGATGCATCAGCTCAACTAATCGCAGGAATCAAAACAGACCCTCATTTTATTCCAGATATTTCAACTTTTGAGATTAGAGCCGCCACAATTCTTGGGCATGGTAGTGTTTATGTAGATATATTTGGTGGTCTTTCAGTTAATTTAGGGATTGCTAGTGTGGCTGTAGGAATTAAAGCAAAACTTGAAGCAATTTTAGATGCTTATATGACCATGACTGCAGATTCTAAAGGTTTCAAACTTAGTGGTAATTTATATGGTCAATTGATGGGATCATTGTATGCTGCCATTAAAATGAAGTTTTTATTTTTTAAAAAAGAATTTGATTTTTTGCTTGTTGAAGGAATGGTCGCTTCACTTGAAAAAGATTTTGGTCCTGAAGATTTTACTATTGAAAATTTAATCAAAGCTTTTGCTTTTGGATTTGATAATTTTTCTTTACCGGGAAAAGAGAGAAAGGGAAAAACTCCAAGTCTTGAAGATCAAAGAAAGAAAAATGAAGAAGAAACTAGTTCTGCTGCTGACGAAGATCAAAATGCTAAAGAGGAAGAAAAAGCTAAAAAAGATGATGAATCCTCTTCAGATGATTCAGGATCTGAAACGGGTAGTGAAGAACCTAAGAAGTTAAGCAAATCAGAAAAAGAAGACAAATTTAAAGAGGGTGGAGGCCCAGATGCTGCTCAGATGAAAACAAAAGATTCCTCTGAACCTGCGTTTCAACTCCAAAAAAATCAAAGTGGTAATTCAATAATTGAAGAAGTTTTTGAGCCAATTCAAATGCAAGAAATTGAGGAATCTTCAATTGGTAATGTATCTGAACCTGTTCAAATGCAAGAAACTGAGGAACCTTCCTTTGATGATGTATCAGAACCTGCCCAAATGAAGGAAAATGAGGATCCATTACAGTTTAATTCTAGTAATGGTTCTTCTGGTTCAACCGTCCAGAAAAAATCTGATGGAGGTCTACCATCAAATCTACAATCTGGAGTTGAAAAATTATCTGGACAAGATATGTCCAATGTTAATGTGAATTATAATTCTGATAAACCGGCTCAGCTTAATGCTCATGCCTATGCTCAAGGGAATAATATTCACTTAGGTCCTGGACAAGAAAAACATTTACCTCATGAAGCTTGGCATGTCGCACAACAAAAACAGGGTAGGGTCCAACCCACAAAACAAATGAAATCTAAGGTCAATATTAACGATGATCCGGCTTTAGAAAAAGAAGCTGATGTGATGGGGGCTAAGGCTGCAAAAATTGGAAATGATAATGAAAAATCACTAGCACAGCTTCAATCAAAAATTGATAATAGTGATCAAGTTAGTCAACTCATTGCTTTTGACAATCAAATTAATGATACGACAATTCAAGAGGCTAGTATTGAAAGTAATTCAATCGATCAATCAGATTCAATCAGTAATGATCAATCATCAGAAACCATTACAAACTAAAAAATATGTACAAAACATCAAATGGTAATACTTTTACAGGTAAAACTGAATTATCAAAATCTTTTTTGGTTTTTACTGGTAGTGGTCAATATATTACTTCATCGATAAGTGATTGGAAATTTATTCAGAAAGTACAAGGAAATTCAAGGGTTTATTTTTCAAATTACATAGGTCAGTTGAATATATTTAAAAAACCTCTTGAAATTGATTATTTCAGAGTTATCTGTAAAGAATTAGATGCTCATCATACCGAAAGTCTTCATCCAGCATTAAAAAATGGTTATGAGAGTGAAATTTTACGACTGTTCCCAACAGTCAATCAAAATGCGATTACGCAGTATAAAAAATTTATTGACTATCTTGATAAAAACTATCATTTAAAAAGTCACCATACTAAAGAGATGTCCAATTACATTGATGATTTGGGGCCTTATTTAGTTGTAAAGACTGGTTTAAAAAAAAGTGTAATACCAGAACTTCCAAAATTACACCTAGCTCCAAAAAAATGGAGAAAAATAACATGGGTAATCAACAATAATTTTATTGGACCTTATCCAAAAAATGAAAATAATATTCACTACAGCTGGGGCGATTTTAATATTAAAAATCTTATAAATAATAAAGAAGATGAGGGATTGATTCTTTTTTTGATTTCAAAATTCATTATCATTCAAGAGGCATGGATGGATAGAGAATCTTGCGATTCTCTCAAATATTTTATAGATTTGATTATCAACCACAATCAAAAACCAACCAACAACTAACGAGATGAGAAAAAAATTACACTTTTATTTAACAGATATAAAGAATAAATATGCTATTGCTATCGATATAATCATTTACAGCATCATTTTTATTGATATTATTGATCATGCTTTAATGACAGTTGATTCAATGCAACAATATGCTCATTATTTTAATGCATGGGATAATGTCCCATTAACTATTTTTTCCATAGAGTATATTTTAAGAGTTTATTCAAATCCCAAGCGCTTAAAGTTTATTTTTAGTTTTTGGGGAATCATTGATTTATTAGCTATTATTGGTTTATCTGGTGCTGGCCCATATATTTTAAGGGAAATTAGAGCATTGAGATTTATATCATTGTTTAAATATGAACCAGCTGCCATGAATATTCTTACTGCTTTTAGAGAAATAAAGAAAGAATTAATGTATTTTACTTTAATGGCTATGTTCATGCTATATGTATCTGCAGTTGGCGTATACTATTTTGAAAATCCTACTAATTCAGAAAATTTTCCAGATATTTTTCAATCACTATGGTGGGCTGTAGTTACCTTAACTACTGTTGGTTACGGAGATATTTCACCAGTTACACATGGTGGACAGATTTTTGCAGGAATTATCATTATGATAGGACTGGGTATTTTTGCGGTCCCTACAGGATTAATAGCTGGTGCTTTTTCAGATATTTTTAAGAAAAATAAGGGTAAATAAATTGTATAGCTATTTATCTTGGTAGTTTTGAGAGATATAATTAATGACGTTTAAAATATCAATAATTACATTATTATCAATTGAATTATCTGTAAAAACAGAAACATACTTGAAATAAATAGTGTTTTCATTTATGTTTAAATTACCATATGGTAAGTGTTTATTGATTTTTAATAATTCATTTGAAATATTGGTTTTATTTCCTTTATTTAATTCAAAATAAAATTGTATTAAGGATGTTTTAATTTCCTCATCATTTTTAGCATAACCACTAATTATAATTTCTGGATTATAAAATCCTTCATCTTCCTCTAAAAAAATTGACAAGAGATCATAATTACCATTATTAATACGTTTAACTTCGAAACCCATTTCGTTTAAAATTCTTTCAATTTTGTTTAATACTACCATTATGTTCTATATTTCTCTTTTTTTAAGATTTTTAGCAATGGCCTTAATTAGGTCTTTGAAATTTTTGAAACCATCAAAGTCTTCAATTCCAACTGCCTTAAAAAAGGGCTTTATTCGATCTAAATCTTTTTCTTTAAATTTTTTTGCTAATTGATTAATTTCTTCTGCTTCTTTAATATTAAGTTTTTTTGCTTTTTCTCTATCATTTGCTATTTTATTTAGCTTATCAATATCTTCTTTACTAGTCCCTGCATTCATTAACATATTGACTAAAACCCTTCCTTGTTCAATTCTCCATTCTTTTTTGGCAGCTGTTGTTTTACTTATATCTGCTTTTACACCTACTAAATTTGCAGCAGCAGCTAATTTTCCACCTTTCGCTTGGTTATCCCTTAAATTTTGTTTTGCGTTTCTTGCTCCAGCTGCCATAAGTTCAGTCGCTGCTCCAGCACCTTTTGTTGCACCTCCTGCAACTGCTCCTACTCCGCTTAAAGTGAGCGTAGATCCCGTAATCTTCATTATATCTGCAAATATTTTAATTAAAATTCTATGCTTAGTCTTTACTTTTGAATGATAAATTTCTTTTGCCAATGCATATTCTTCTACAATTTCTTTTAACTCAGGAACACGTTTTTCAAGATATTCTTTATCAGATTTCTCTTTTTTTCCGACTGTTTCTTCTTTTGTTTTATATGTATCTTTATTTGCTAGATCAGCTACTATTTTTCTATTTACTTCTGCCCTTTCATCTAATTCCCCTTTTATTTCAAGATGTTTTTCTTTATTGATTTTTTTTACAAGTTTTTTATATTTTTCTTCATAACGGCTCATTTGTTCATCCATATCCTCCATAACAGATGAGCCGTCATATATCCCATGAATTTGTCTAAGACAATCAACTGTATTGGTGATAATATCCATGCCTGAAATTGATGCTAATGTCTCCGAACTAGCTCCACCTGTAGCATTTTCTATTGTTTTTATCAAATTCATTGAAGCTTTACCACAATCTGCTGCATCTTGAATAACTTTAGCAATTTCAGATTTTTTTGGTTTTTTACCTTCAGATGTAATATCCTGAAACATTTTTATTGAACCTTTAATACCTGATAAGAAAGATTTAGCTGCTTCAAAGCCACTCGAAACCCCTTCAACAATATTCCCAACATCTGCTAGTTCAGTAGATAAAGCAGAATCTTCTTCAAAGTGTCCAGCTGTTTTAACTGCTCCTTCACTAGCTTTTGCCATCCCCTGACCAACTTCTAAAGCACTTTCTGTTTTATTTAGTATCAATTCCCAACCCTCAGCATCATCAGGTGAAGCTAGGTCTTTAGCTGCTCTTATCACTCTAATTAATCCAGAATATTGTGCTAAAATATCAGCAGTAATTTCTAAACCTTTACCTGTAAATCTTTCGTGACCTGCAACAGAACGATCATCATCTCCTTCTCCTCCAAACATTTTTGCTTGACCATCTTTTCCAACATATGCTCCTTGATTTTTAAAACCATCAGACATTCCAGATTGACCATCATTTCCAATAGCTTCGTCTCCAGCTTTTACTGCTTCATTAACTCCTTTTCCGGAATTTACTATTGACTTTCCTGCTTTTTTAGCAGAGTCTAATAAACCTTCTGATTTATTTGGCTTATCATTAGATTTTTTATTTGTTCCCGGATCCACAACCTTGCCTGTCTCTACTTCATGTACTTGATCTACAGGTGGTAATCCTCCTGAGCTTGCTTTTTTCTTCTTAGAATCTTTTAATTGAAAAATAGAATTAGTATTTTGAGCGATATTTAAATTATTTGAGTTATAAGATTTAAGCTGAAGCGCCTTTTGACCCATTTTATCTGCTTCACTTTCTAAGCCATTGTCATCATTAATTGGAGCGCCATTCACTTGAGTCGTAGGTTGAACCCTACCTTGCTTTTGTTGTGCAACATGCCATGCTTCATGAGGTAAATGTTTTTCTTGTCCAGAAGCTATGTGAATATCTGTTCCTTGAGCATAGGCGTGGGCTTGCAATTGTGCAGGTTTATCAGAGTTATAATGAACTTTCACATCAGACATGTCCTCTCCTGAAATATTTTCAACACCTTGTTTTAAATCATCTGGCATTCCAGTAGTATTATCTACTTTTTCCTGAAGTTGGGTAATTTCATTAGAATTAGTGGTGTCATTGATACTATTCTGAAGTTCTGAAATTTCATTTGCATTGGAGCGACGATCGACAAAGGATTGTTTTTGAGAGTTTTTTTCTTTCTTCTCTTTTGTTTGAGAGGGTGCAATAGTCTTTCTTTGAAAAAATGCAGAAGGCATAATTGATTGTTATTTATTCAATTCTTAAAACTTTATTTAGTTCTCTGTGATGCGTTTGAATCATAGCAAGAGAAGCATGTAAAAATAAATTAAAATAATTGCTTTTATCCATATCATTAAACTTGAGTCGAAGCTACACCCTGTTGTGCGTTATTAACTCTTCTTTTAAATATCTCAGTTGCAAATTCAGCAATTGCTTGTCTATCACTACTAACTTTAGCGGCACCTTTTATACCATCAACATTATGTTCGCTTGATGGTTCATGCATAGTAACCTGTTCTTTTGAATATACAAAACC
>Ga0228635_1000643_pt1 | contig 20104 bp, 15 predicted proteins | sample 44DmetaG_FD_182699 | JGI IMG/M metagenome (GOLD analysis project Ga0228635, IMG submission 182699) | Seawater microbial communities from Monterey Bay, California, United States - 44D | ecosystem: Environmental > Aquatic > Marine > Coastal | place: USA: California | collected 2016-09-30 | reverse complement strand
ATCTAGGCCTTGGAATCCAGCGACAACAATTACTTGATCTTGCGCTAACAAGGCTTTAATACCAGCCGCATCCATGTCTGTGATACGCGCTTTATTGAAGGCGCTATCTGTTTTAATACCAAGCTGAGGCCCCGTACGTGATATCGCCTTGCAACCACGCTGATTAAGCGCCATGGCTAATAAGGCGATGGTTACTTGCTCACCAGTAGAGAGTAGTACATCAAGTTCTGGGCCTGTTGGATAATCCCCTTGCACAGCTCTCGCCAGACCAAGCAAGCGATCAGTTTCACCACTCATCGCCGATACCACGACAATGACCTGATGCCCCTGCTTACGGTAAGAGATAACTTTCTCCGCAACATGCTCGATGCGCTCAACGCTACCGACCGAAGTGCCCCCATATTTTTGTACGATTACTGCCACGCTATTGCCTTATAGTTGCTCACGCACCCAAATTGGTACGCTCTTTAATGCTTCTGCTAAACCAGCTGGGTTATCGCCACCCGCCTGTGCCATCTCTGGTCGACCACCACCTTTGCCACCCACCTGTTGTGCGACCATGTTGACCAACTCACCTGCTTTAATCTTACCCGTCTGATCTTTCGTCACACCAGCAACCAAACTCACTTTATCGTCACTGCTACTGGCTAAAACAATAACTGCTGAACCTAATTTATCTTTTAACTTATCTAGAGTCTCTCGTAATGCCTTGGCATCTGCACCTTCAAGCTCATGTGCCAGTACTTTTAAGCCATTTATCTCGACTGCATTACCAGCTAAGTCAGCACCTGCTTGCGTAGCTAACTTTGCCTTGATTTTTGATAACTCTTTTTCTAGCTCTTTATTACGTTCTATTAATATTGACGACTTTGCTGCAGCATCAGCGACTGGTGCGTTTAGCATCTGCGCTGTTCGCTCAAAATCGGCACGGTAATCTTGTAGCCATCGAACTGCCTCAGAGCCAGTTAAGGCTTCAATACGTCTTACACCAGATGCCGTACCGCTCTCTGCGATAATAATAAAACTACCAATATCACCAGCACGTTCTACGTGTGTACCACCACAGAGCTCGGTTGAAAAATCACCAATCGAGAGTACTCGCACCTCATCACCATACTTTTCACCAAACAAGGCCATGGCACCGGCTGCTAAGGCCTGCTCTTTATCCATAAGCTGTGCGGTTGCCACCGTATTTTTTCGGATCTGATCATTAACAAGTTGCTCAATTTGTCGAATTTCATCTCGCGTAACTGGCGCATCATGTGAGAAATCAAAGCGTAGACGTTCAGCATTAACCAAAGAACCCTTTTGCTGCACATGTTGCCCTAGCACTTGACGTAAAGCGGCATGCATCAGATGGGTTGCCGAGTGATTCAGGACAATCTTATTTCTATGAGCTTGGTCGACCTGTGCGGTCAATTTCTGCCCAACCTTGATATTACCGGTAAGCACTTTACCAAAATGAGCAAAACCATTACCTTTCTTTTGTGTGTCACTGACTTCAAATCGAACGCCCTCGGCAAGCATCAGCCCTTGATCACCCACCTGGCCACCTGATTCGGCATAGAATGGCGTGCTGTCACAGAAAACAATCGCTTCTTGCCCACTAGTTACCTGCTCAACTGTAGTAGCTCCAACAAAGATCTCACTCACTTCAGACTGATCTTCTAATGCTATATAACCAGTAAAGGCGGTACTGGATTTAACATCCATTGCAACATCATAGCCTTCACCAAACCGACTCGCTTCACGCGCACGTTCCCGCTGCTGCTGCATTTCTCGCTGAAAACCTTCAAGATCTAAATTCAAACCTTTTTCGCGCGCAACATCTGCTGTCAAATCAACTGGAAAACCAAAGGTGTCATAAAGCTTGAAGACTGTCTCACCAGCAATCGTGTTGCCATTAAGGTTATCAAACTCATCTTGCAGAATACGCATACCCTGAATCAGGGTCTCACCAAAACGCATCTCTTCATTCAATAGCCCACGCCGCACCACTTCTGCCTGCTCAATCAACTCAGGAAAGGTGCCGTGTAAACTCTCAATCAGTGGATTTACTAGTGTATGAAAGAATGGCTCTTGTAAGCCTAAACGATGACCATGACGCGCTGCACGACGAATAATTCGGCGTAAGACATAGCCACGTCCTTCATTGGATGGCATTACCCCATCAGCAATTAAAAAACTACATGAACGGATGTGATCAGCGATCACCTTGAGTGAAGGGTTTTGTAAATCTTTGATCTTAGCCAGTTCAGCCGTTTGCTGAATCAGTCCTTGAAACAAATCGGTATCGTAATTGCTATTCACGCCTTGCAAGACTGCACATAAACGCTCTAGGCCCATACCGGTATCAACCGAAGGCCGTGCCAAAGGGTTCAGTTGGCCCGTACTGTCACGCTCATATTGCATAAAGACGAGATTCCAGATCTCAACATAGCGATCACCATCTTCATCTGGGCTACCTGGTGGGCCACCAGCAATATGTTCGCCATGGTCATAAAATATTTCAGTACAGGGACCACAGGGACCGGTATCACCCATCGACCAAAAGTTATCTTTGGCACCAATACGACGCAGACGCTCAGGATTCACGCCAATATCATCTAACCAGATACTGGCAGCCTCATCATCTTCCTCAAACACAGTGACCCAAAGACGATCTACTGGTAGGCCAGCAACTTTAGTTAGGAAGTCCCAAGCATAGTGAATCGCTTCACGCTTGAAATAATCACCAAAACTAAAATTACCCAACATTTCGAAGAAGGTGTGATGACGTGCAGTATACCCAACATTCTCTAAATCGTTATGCTTACCACCAGCACGTACACAGCGCTGACTGGAGGTGGCACGCACGTAAGGTAAAGTCTCATTACCTAAGAAAACGTCTTTAAATTGGACCATCCCTGCATTGGTGAATAACAAAGTGGCGTCTGCCGCTGGCACTAACGAGCTAGTCGGCACAGCTGTATGTCCCTCACGCTCGAAATAATCTAAAAACGCACTACGTATTTGTGCACTACCTTCCATGCCCACTTCCTAATATATGTCTTTTTTGTTTATTCATCGCTAATTGCGACAGATCCGACCGATTATATCACCGGGAAAACCTTTCGATTGCATAAACCGTACGCGTTTTGCACGCTCACGCATAGAATCAATCGCGATCTCACCGAATTTCTTAAGATAAGTCTGCTCTGCAACATCAAACCAGTCAATTTCGCACGCTTCACAATGCCGCTCGAAAGCTGATCGATCTACACCACGCTGACGTAGTTCCTGACAGATAAGTAAGGGTCCTTTACCACGCAGGACGCGTGACCGGACGAAATCCTCAAGGAAGCGTTGATCACTCTGATAACGGCCAACGATCAACTGTTCTAATGCTTGCTCTATTTGTTCCTGCGGAAATTCACGTTTTTCTAGTTTTGCCCGCAGTTCAAGCTGCGAATGCTCACGCCTTGATAACAAATCAAGAGCGCAAGCATAGGCATCACGCTCAGGCTTCTTCGCTTTCAATGTCTTCAGCTACGTCGCTATCCTTCTTACCAACATCAGGTAATAGTTTAGCTCGTAACAACTTATCAAGTTCAATCGCTATTTCTGGATGTTCCTTTAGATATGTCTTTGCGTTTTCCTTACCCTGGCCAATACGGTCTTCACCATAGCTATACCAAGAACCCGCTTTTTTAACCAAGTCATTCTCAACACCCAAATCGATCAATTCACCTAGACGCGAAATACCTTCGCCGTAGAGAATTTCAAATTCAGCAATTTTAAATGGAGGCGCTACTTTATTCTTCACCACCTTAACTCGGGTCTCGTTACCAAGAATTTCATCACCCTTCTTGATCGCACCAATACGACGGATATCGAGTCGCACTGAGGAGTAGAATTTTAGAGCATTACCACCAGTAGTGGTCTCTGGGCTACCAAACATCACACCAATCTTCATACGAATCTGATTAATGAAGATGACCATGGTGTTAGAACGTTTGATATTACCAGTCAGCTTACGTAATGCCTGCGACATTAGACGTGCTTGCAAACCCATATGTGAATCACCCATATCGCCTTCAATCTCAGCACGTGGGGTAAGTGCTGCAACGGAGTCAATAATCACCACATCAACCGCGCTAGAGCGCACCAACATATCGGTAATTTCTAACGCCTGCTCACCGGTATCCGGTTGTGACACTAATAGGTCATCAACATTGACGCCTAATTTTTGGGCATAGCCTGGGTCCAAGGCATGCTCGGCATCAACAAAGGCTGCGGTACCGCCTAAGGCCTGACACTGCGCCACGACTTGTAAGGTTAAGGTCGTCTTTCCTGATGATTCAGGACCAAAAATCTCGATCACTCGTCCCTTTGGCAAACCACCAATACCAAGGGCGACGTCTAGGGTTAAAGAACCACTAGAAATAACGTCAATATCACGATGCGCGGTCTCATCGCCCATACGCATAACAGCGCCCTTACCAAATTGACGTTCAATCTGGCCTAACGCAGCGACTAATGCTTTCTTCTTATCTTCGTCCAAAATAGGGTTCCTCTGTAATACAGTTATAAAGCTATCAGCTATCTTAAATGGCGCAATCTAGGGCGTCTAGCTGTGATTGATCAAGCTAAAGCTTTCTACCGTGTTATATAGCACTGCGCGACGATCTAAACGGGACTCCACTAGGTGAAACTGATCTATTTCCCACTCAATTGGGGGAAATGACGGATTAGATAGTGGAATCTCACTCTTTCTTTGTAACGATACATGAGGCAGGTAGCGTTTACTCAACTGCCGCACACCACAGTGTTGTGCACAACTGCGTAATCCGCGTTGTAGCAGCATTAATTCTTCAGGGACAACACTAGGTGCGATATAAAATATTTTTGTCTTTGGAAAATAGCCCAGGCGATCCAAACTGATGCTAAATGGCCTAACAAGCAGATCTTGGGCACCTTGAACCAAGCAATCGACCGCACCATCTGCCATATCCCCCATAAATAATAAGGTCATATGCAGATTTTCAGGAGCTACCTCTTTACCACAACCGATGTAATCACCTTGCAATTGATATAGCTGCTCTATCTGCACCTCGTTTGGCCAGACAGTTAAAAACATGCGTCGTAGATTCATCTCAGATAACAAATTAATTGTTCCAAGGCCTCACTCACCGCGGCTTGTCGAACAGCATCACGATCACCTACAAACAATTGCTTACGAGTAACGACGGCATGCCCACGCTGCTGCCATGCAAACCAAACGCTACCAACCGGATTAATCGTACTACCACCACCTGGGCCAGCGACACCTGATACGGCAATTACCCAGTCAGCTGGACTACTATCGAGCAGCCCTGCAGTCATAGCTGTAACCGTTGCTTCACTGACTGCTCCCTGTTGCTCGATTACATCCATTGGCACTGCCAACAGGTCGACCTTAGCAGCGTTACTATAAGTCACCAAGCCACGCTCAAACCACTGCGAACTACCAGCCAAGTCAGTACAGGATTTAGCCAACCAACCACCAGTGCAAGACTCTGCCACTGCTAGGCTTTGTCTTCGTGCTAATAGACATTCAGCTAAGCGATTTACGATCGGTAGTAATTGAGTTTGATCTGCTGTTGTCATAATACGTACTTTCGAATAGTCCAAATCATAACCTAGTCTCCACGACTTCTTTGCACAATTGCAATCGACTCAATTGAGACTAAATAATCTATTTTTGTTTAATATTATCAGCAGAAATATATTGTGTTTTTACTTCTGGAACTGGGTGTACTTCAGCTAGCGAAGTTGAACGGCCGCCATTCTCAATCACACGAATATGTTTTCGTTCTAACTGGCGTGGCTCAGTCACACCACATGAATGGGCAATTAAGCCAACGCCATAAACAACTTTGTTGGCAAAGTTAGCAACTCGAACAGCCTTGTCTTCAGGTACTAAACCACGCTGAAGGTCTTTGTTATGTGTAGCAATGCCGGTAGGACAAGTATTCTTATTACACTGCATCGCCTGAATACAACCTAGTGCAAACATGAACCCTCGGGCAGATGTCACAAAATCAGCCCCCATGGCTAATGCCCAAGCAACCTTACCAGGTGTAATCAATTTTCCAGAAGAAATAATCCTGATCCGCTGACGCAAGCCATAGGTATGCAGTGCATTCACAATGAGAGGCAGACTCTCTTGAAGTGGCATACCCATATAATCCATTAATGGTTGCGGTGCGGCACCAGTCCCTCCATCTGCACTATCAATGGTAATGAAATCTGGGGCACTTTTAATGCCACGCTTATGCACTTCTTGGAAAAGGTCATCAAAAAACTCCAGTTGCCCGACCACCATCTTGAAACCAACAGGCTTACCGGTCACTTCTCGAATTCGGTGGATCATATCCAGCAAATCACCGACACTTTTAATATCTTCATGACCATTAGGGCTTATTGAATCAGTCCCTACTGGTATACCCCGAATACGACTAATTTCTTCAGTAACTTTAATAGCAGGCAGGATCCCACCCTTTCCAGGCTTAGCACCCTGACTCATTTTTATTTCGAACATCCGCACCTGTTCATGACCTGAAACCTCACGCAATTTATCATCACTTAATGTCCCATCTTCATTACGAACACCGTACTTTGCTGTTCCGATTTGATAGACAATATCGCAGCCTCCTTCTAAATGATAAGGAGATAGGCCGCCCTCACCCGTATTCATCCAGACACCTGCTTCACGAGCACCATTTGATAACGCACGTATTGCCGGTGATGAAATAGACCCATAGCTCATACCCGAGACATTAATAATTGATTTAGTGGTATACGGCCTCTTACAACTAATCTCACCTATTGTTATCGGTTGAGGTTCTGCTACATCTTCAGACAATGTCGGAAACGCACTATTCAGAAACATGGCGCCTCCCTCCTGATTTAGTGAACGGGTAGAACCAAAAGCAATAGTCGTATCTACATCCTTTGCCGCCCTATAGACCCAAGAACGCTCAGCTCGATTAAAAGGTAGTTCCTCCCGGTCCATAGCAAAGAAGTATTGCCGAAAAAATCCACCCAAATGTTCAAATAAATAGCGGAAACGCCCAACCACTGGATAGTTACGGCGTATTGTCTGAGTGGTTTGAGTCTTATCAATCAGATAAACCACCACAATTACCAATAGACTAACCCCGAACACAAATAGTGAGATCAACGCCCCCCATTGAATGACGGACTGCGCAAGCTGCTGTAAATCACCCATTGCATTTACCTTTGTGAAAATATCGAGTAACTAAATAGTACAAGTTAATTGACCTAGCTGCTGTGTTAGCTTTTGATTTTCATTATAGTCAATCGGTATAACGATTAGACTAGGTCCATGGTGCCCTGCAGCATGATTCAAAGCAGCTAATAGCTGATCACTCTCCCCGACAAACTGATAATCCCATCGAAAAGATTTAGCTAGTAAGCCCCAGTCCGGATTAGTAAATGATAGCTCGGTATGCTTGCCAAAGTGAGCTGATTGCTTCCAGGCAATTAAGCCATACATATGATCTTCCCAGACCATCATGGTGATATTACTATTGAGCCGTGCTGCTGTTTCCATTTCTTGCACGTTCATCAAAAATCCAGCATCACCAGCAATCCCTAATATCTTTCTCTGAGGGTCAACAATTGATGCAGCAATGGCGCCTGGCAAAGCAAATCCCATTGAACAAAACCCATTAGGGATTAGGCAGCCATTAGGTGTTTTACAATGATAATGTCTAGCAATCCACATCTTATGGGCACCAACATCAGACAGTAATAAACCATCTTCAGCGTACACTTTTTGAACATCATGTAGTACTTTTTGCGGTTTAATAATGCCACTGGTTTTATCATCATTATGGGCATTCAATTCGACTCTTATTTCATCCCGAATACGTGCCTGCTTAGCAAGATCAAAGTTAAATTCACCATGTTTTTTAAGTTCATCCAATAGCGCTTTCAAGGTATCGGCTATATCGCCGACTAATTCAATTTCAGGATGATACGCACTATCAATTTCAGCAGCCTGAAAATCAAGATGGATAATAGATTTTTCACCTTGGGTATTCCAAAGACTCGGGGGATACTCAACCATATCGAAACCGATAGATAACACTAGATCGGCATCATCAATCGCACAGGTTGCAATATCTTTAGCCCCTAGGCCAATGGTATATAGTGATTGTGGGCTATCAGGATCAATTGCCCCTTTCGCCATAAATGTATTTAATACACCAATGCCTGTCAGCTCTGCCAACTCACGCATATATGGAGCACTGCGTTCCCGGATACAACCATTACCCGCTAAAATTATTGGGCGGCGAGCTCCTTTCAGTTTCTCTATGGCAGTAAGCAGCATCTCACGATTAGCACTTGAGCGACGGAAACGAATAGGCTTCATCGGTGTAGCATCAGTATCGTGTGTTGCAATATCTTCGGGCAATTCCACTAACACAGCACCAGGCTTTTCACTGCGCGCAATGCGTACTGCTTTACGTATAATTTCAGGGATACTATCGGCGTGAATAATGCTTGTTGCCCATTTCGTCACTGGCTCAAACATATTTATCACATCCATAATTTGATGTGATTCTTTATGTAAACGGCGTGTACTACCCTGTCCTGTTAATACCAACATAGGTGCACGATCCATATTGGCATCTGCCACACCCGTAATTAAATTGGTCGCTCCAGGCCCTAATGTACTTAGGCAACCCGCAGGAGTACCGGTCAAACGACCATAAATCTCTGCCATAAATGCCGCACCCTGCTCGTGCCGGGTAAGAATAAACTTAATTTTGCTGGACTCCTCAAGGCTTATCATAAAATCAGCATTCTCTTCACCAGGAACACCAAAAATATATTCTATCCCTTCTTCCTCAAGGCACTTCACCATTAAGTCTGATGCTTTCATTCCTTACTCCTAATCCTACTGTGGGAATCAGTGCTGATTAAGCACCAACATTTTTTCAAATTGCATTTCTTCAATTGTATAAGGAATGCCACCAACACCTAAGCCAGATGCATTTAATCCGGCAAAGGGCATTGCATCATCACGGAAGGCGGTGTGATCATTGACCATAATGGCAGAGGCATCAAAAGCGGCATATGCACGATAAACTTCATCCAGTTGCTCAGTGAAAATGGATGCTTGAAAAGCGTAGGGTTCAACATTAACTAGCCCTAAAGCATGATCCAAATCACGCACCGGATAGACGCATAACACCGGACCAAATATTTCTTCACAACTAACCTTTGACTTAACATCGGGCGCTAGCAACAATGTTGGCTGATAGAAGTTTCCCTGAGGTGCTATACCACCGACTGCAACAGTAGCCCCCATCTGCTTCGCCTCCTCGACCCATTGATGAACCCGAACTGCTTCCTGTGGGCGAATTAATGGTCCAACATCAGTTACTTCTTCAGTTGCGGCACCAAGTACCAATGCATTAACTGCGGTAGTCAGTTGCTCCACAAAGCGATCATAGACAGATTCCTCCACATAAACTCTCTGCGTACTGACACAAACCTGCCCTGCGTGGTAATAAGCCCCTTTAGTAATAGCTGGAATTGCCTTTTCAATATCCGCTGATGCCGACACAATACATGGCGCTATACCACCATGCTCCAATGCACAACGAACCCCAGGCTGAAGCCGCGAACGTAGCATCCAACCTACTTTTGCCGAGCCGATAAAACTGAAAAATGCTATTTCTTTACTACGCACCAGTACATCGGCAATATCTAGGTCTTCAGTAATGACGTAATGGATGTAATCCTCAGGCACTCCTACCTCATACATCGCTTCAATCAATTTAATACAAGACATCGGAGTATTTGGTGCCGGCTTAACAACACAGGGACAACCCGTGGCAAAGGCTGGAATAATCTGATGGATGATTAAATTTAGAGGGTGATTAAAGGCACTAAAAGCCAGCACCACACCTCGAGGAGAAACCTGAGTAAAGGCCATTCGTCCAGAAGAAGATTGCTGATAGCCTAGCGGTATGACCTGACCACGGCACTCGCTCACCGTAGCGATAGTTGTACGAATACCCGCGACAGCTCGGGAAACTTCGACGCGAGCATCACGCAGTGGCTTTCCACCCTCCTGCGCAATGGTCATTTCAAAGCTTTCATGTTCGCGTTCAACCAGCATAGCTAGCTTTTCAAGGATAGCGATACGTTCATCTAATCGTAGATGCCGTGACTTATCAGCAAACAGTGCTTGCGCCTTACTTAGCTTATTTACTGCACTATCAACATCATCAACTGGTAAGTCAGTCAGAGCTATTCCAGTCGATGGATTTATGACGCTTAAAACCTGCTTATTCTTCACCTTTGAATAGCTCCTATTCCGATAGTTTTATTTATCAGCAGCACCTTAAAAATCCAAGTGCGCGGTATACCCTGAGATACCTATACCGTAAATTTCGACCACTGCTTTGTTTTGCCTATTGAAATTAGCATACAGTGACTCTCATTAACCTCACCAGAAGCTGTAGTACTCAAAGCCTTTTTTAAGGCTTAATTTCAAAAAACCAATGAAATATTGTCCTTCAAAGACGTCATCCTACCGATATCCGATATAATAAAATAACTAGATTTCTTCCTATTCATAGTTAAGTCTAATAGGGCTTTTTCAGATCGTTTGCTATTCTGGGTTACCTACATAATTTTATTGCCCTTTTGCTAAAAAACCCAAGCATAGAGCCAGAATGAAGACCCGAATCTCCTACATAGAAGAATAGTGGTTTCTAGGCAATACTCAACAACAGATTGAAGATTACACCAAAGTTACATTTTACTAGCACAACCGCTGATCACTCTGCTCCTGATAGTTTTGATTATCAGTATAGTGGCTTCAGCCTATGCAGATGCACCATTATTAGCTATAGCTTTACAACAGGATAAGGACCTAAACTCGTTACATATAAACTCCACAATTGAATGGAATCGCGACGATCTTCATGAACAACAAAAAAGAGCAGATCTAGAGAAGAAAAACATATTCTATGGAAAGCCTGAAGGGAGCAAAATTGTTCGTCAATACAAGGTTGGCGATAAGAATATCAAAGTTGAAATGGTATTCCCTAAAAAGCAACAGGGTAGACGGTCAAACGAAAGTACCAGAGTTGAACTTTTTCTGTTTGAGGAAGAACGTTTATTTTTTATGTCTAACAACTTCGGACAACATTCAGAGGAATACACCACAAAGTCAAAAGCTAGTGTCAAGTTTAGGCCGCAATCCCTAAACCTCTATGAAACTGATAGATTACGCCTCAAGATTACTGGGGTTTATGGACAAAATATTTATGATAACGGTGTGATCATTGATAAGGGTTTAACCTTCGATCATTTTAATATCAGAAGCATGATAGATGATAGCTTTATGAATAATTTAGCCTCAGGAATTGATAACCCACCACCTAACGAATAATGAAAAATACTTCAATAAAATCAAACACAGGCAAGCAAGAACAGACACCCATGATGCAGCAATTTTTAGGCATCAAGGCAGAACACCCAGATAAATTGCTATTTTACCGCATGGGTGACTTTTATGAGTTGTTCATGGACGACGCTAAGCGTGCCTCAAAACTACTTGATTTAACACTGACCGCTAGAGGCGGATCTGGTGGTAATAAGACCCCAATGTGTGGCGTGCCCGTGCATGCCGCTGAAGCCTATCTTGCACGCTTAGTTAAACTAGGTGAATCGGTGGCTGTCTGTGAGCAGGTCAGCGATCCAGCCGCTAGCAAAGGCTTAGTCGAACGAAAGGTTGTTCGCATCGTCACACCAGGCACAGTAACTGATGAATCTCTATTAGACCAAAAACGAGATAACCCTATCTGTGCTGCCTACCAGACAGCAACAGGTATCGGCCTTGCCACGATTGAACTCAGCGCTGGGACTTTTATAGTCCAACAATTAAATAGTAACTCTGACTTAATGGCCGAGCTAGAGCGTCTACAACCTGCTGAGATCATTACATCAGAAGAACAAAATCAACTTATCAATCAAACTAATAGTCATAGTCTACAAGATTGGTTATTCAATCTAGACAGTGCACGTCGACTGCTTTGTCAGCAGTTCGCAGTACGTGATTTAATTGGCTATGGCTGCGAAGATTTACCTAATGCGATCTGTGCAGCAGGCGCTTTATTACAGTACATCAAAGATACACAGCGAAAATCACTGCCACATCTCAAAGGTATGCAGGTACAGCGTAATGAAGACTTCATTATCCTCGATGCAGTTAGTCGCCGCAATCTGGAGATTGATCAATCGATTGATGGTCGCTCAGAGCACTCACTTTGCGGCATTATTGATAAGACACAGACTGCAATGGGTGCCCGTTGTCTACGCCGCTGGCTAGGACAACCCACCTTGGATCGTAGCGTACTCAATAAACGCTATAACAGTGTTGCAGAATTAACTCAGGCACAGGCTTATCGTGAATTACAGGATGCACTAAAACCAATTGCAGATATCGAACGTATCCGTGCTCGTATTGCGATTCAAACTGCAAGACCACGTGATCTCTCAGCCTTATCCAATTCCCTCTGGGCCTTACCCGAATTACTTCAGCAGCTTGAACAGCAGCAGAGTCCTCGCCTGAAGGAACTGAAATCATCTCTTACTTTTCCTGAGGAATTAGCTAGTTTATTACGCAGGGCTTTGTCAGAAGAACCTGCTGTATCTTTAAAAGATGGTGGCGTCATCGCTGTTGGCTTTGATGCTGAACTGGATGAGTTACGCGGCCTGCATAGCCATGCTGATCAGTTTCTACTGGAACTAGAGCAACGCGAACAGACTGAATCAGGTATCAGCGGTCTCAAAGTCGCTTATAACCGTGTTCATGGCTACTACTTAGAGATGAGTAGAACACAAGCAGAAAAGGCACCAGAGCATTATATTCGCCGACAAACACTAAAAAATGTCGAACGCTTTATTACACCTGAACTGAAAACCTTCGAGGATAAAATACTCAGCGCACGTGAACGTGCACTAGGTCGGGAAAAACAACTCTATGATGAGTTACTAGAAACCCTACTTGATGCACTCGATGATTTACAAAGAATCGCACTAGCACTCGCTGAACTGGATGTTCTAGCCTGCTTTACGCAAGTTGCTATCGACTACAACTATTGCCAACCACAGTTGCAAGAAGAGGTCGGCATTCATATTCAGCAGGGTCGCCATGTCGTTGTTGAACAACTACATGATCAACCCTTTGTTGGCAATGATGTGAATTTGAATCAAGACACTCATTTACTACTAATCACTGGCCCTAATATGGGAGGAAAATCAACCTATATGCGGCAGACTGCATTGATTTGTTTACTCGCCTATGCCGGTAGCTTTGTACCTGCAGATGAGGCTCAACTAGGGCCTATCGATCGTATCTTTACACGTGTCGGTGCTTCTGATGACCTGAGTACTGGACGCTCTACCTTTATGGTTGAAATGACTGAAGCAGCCAACATCTTGAATAATGCAAGCGATAAAAGTTTAGTCTTAATGGATGAGATTGGCCGAGGCACCAGTACCTTTGATGGCCTTTCATTAGCCTGGGCCTGCGCCCAATACTTACTCAGCAAAAACCGTGCTTTAACCTTATTTGCGACCCATTACTTTGAACTAACAACGCTTGCCAGCAACCTAGATGGCGCTGCCAATGTACATATTGATGCGGTTGAACATGGTGACGAGATTATCTTTTTACACAGCGTTAAAGCAGGCCCTGCAAGCCAAAGTTATGGCCTACAAGTTGCCAAATTAGCAGGCATCCCAGCAAGTGTTATTACTATAGCTAAACAACAGCTAAAGCGCTTAGAAGCAAAAGCAGCCGATGATAATAATCAACAATTAGAGATAACATTGCTCGATAGCCCTACTGCAATAGCTGAAGAATCCCCTACTTTACAGAGTTTACAAGCGCTACAACCCGATGACCTGAGTCCAAAAGAAGCTTTGGCTATGTTGTATCAGCTTAAAGAACAACTAAATTCAGAGCAGTCTTAGAGCAAGGTATTCAGGCGACTGATAAATTTAGCTATTCTACGTTTCATGTATAGCCTGATATGGGTACATTTTATCGGCACATAGAAAATAAGATTTACTGTAAAATCACCCTACTGACCACTAGGATATTTGGTATGTTTGGATTTAAAACTGGGCGCTGTAAGAGCCAATTACGCAAGGCATTCTCAGATTGCTTTAACCCTCTTAAAGATGAATTAGGAACCGTACCTGTTAGCCTGCATGATAGCCGTTACATTATCGCCAGCATGCTAGCAGTATGCGAAAGTTATGCAGACTCACAAAAAATCACCAATCAACGACAGATTGCCTTTATTTGTGATGATGTTTTCGAAGAAGTCTTTCGACGTGAGTCAACTAAAGTATTGACCTCTGCAGATAAACTACGCGCTGCACAGGATGAAGAATTTCAAGCTGCCTATAATGCAGCAGTAGAACAAACGAAGGCGCAGACTGAGCTCGACCTAGGCTGGCTACAAAATTATGCTACAAAGCACTTTGAGCCATCAAAAGTACTCATGCTATAACCTTTAATGGTGCGTAAAACTTTTGACCAGGGCCGCTTATCGGTATAATACGACACAGAGCTAACACGCTGTTAAACATCGAATTTTTATGGAGTTAGAATGACATTTGTAGTTACAGAATCTTGCATTAAGTGCAAATATACCGATTGTGTAGAAGTCTGCCCAGTGGACTGTTTCCACGAAGGACCCAACTTCCTCGTCATTGATCCTGAAGAATGTATCGACTGTGCGATGTGTGAGCCTGAATGCCCAGTAAATGCAATTGTTTCAGAAGATGATCTTCCTGAAGATCAAGCCGACTTCCTTGAGATTAATGAAGAGTTAGCCGCACAATGGCCGGTATTAACAGTACGAAAAGATGCACCTGAAGATGCCGATGATTGGGAAGATGTCAGCGATAAGCGTCAATACTTAGAACGCTAAAAAACTTGTCTGACACGGATACGCCACTCTCTTTTATTCTGGTTGATAGCGATCAAGATCCATTCGTCCGCTTAGCTGAATTGGTTCTTGATCAAACTATAGACAATGCTGGACCAAACCCAGCGGCACTCGAACAAGTTACTATCTGGTGTCAGCATAGCCCACAGATCCAACCTATCCAACGTGCTTTATTAGCTGAAAGCCAAGCACGCGGACAAGCCGCTTTAGTTTTACCACAGATCACTACACTGCCAGACTGGTTACAACAGCAGTATCCACCAACCAAGCCATTCATTAATCAACATGATAAGCAGCTCATACTAGTAGATGCTATCCGCCAATTTCCTGAGTTATTCCAAAGCCAAAATAACTGGGCTGTAGCGAAAGAATTAGTCATGTTGTTTGATGAACTCAGCTGGGCTCAGCTAGGCCTTGATGAGGGTGAAAGCGCCCTACGCAGCTTACTCAGTGAAAGCTATGCAGCGCTGGACGTCGGTAGTCATAACATCTCACGTGAAAGTAAGATCCTCTGCACCCTATGGAACGCCTATCAGAGTCAAATTGAGGCCCGGGGCTGTATAGATGCCAGTCAGCATTACTGCTCTTTACTTGCTTCTATTGATAGCAGTACGATTAAAGCACCCATCTATGTTATTGCTAAAGACTACATCAGTGCAGTAGAACGTAAATTTTTTACACAACTACAGCAACATAACAATCTCACCATCGTATATAACAAAGTGGCACCAACTAATCGTTGCGGACGTCATCATCCCTATCATCGCTTGCCTGGTTATACTGAAGCCTTACACAGCTCAACCTCAGAGCAACAGGAATTAAGTGATAAACAAGTCTTACTCCAGCTAATTTTCGACCGCTCTGAAACACTGATTACACGTCTAGAAAAAGTACGTGACTTATTTCCAATAAATCCTTTAGAAAACAGTATTCATCTGTATGAAACAGCATCTTTAGAGCAACAAGTATTAGCTATTGTCACACAGAGTAAACGCTGGCTACTAACAAATGCCCAACCTATAGCCATCATCTGCGATGACCGCCAGCTGACACGTCGTATCCGTTCTGCATTGGAAGAGCAAGGTATACCCATCAGTGATAGTGGTGGCTGGGCTATCTCAACCACTGCTGCTGTGAGCATCGTCCAACAGCTACTGGAGATGCTGCAATCTGGCTTTGATGAAGTCAGTGTATTTGAGTTCATGAGCTCGCCTTTATTCACACCAGTCACTGACTCAACTGAATTACAAGATAGCCTACTCGCCACCTTCAATGCATTAGAAAGTCATGTGGGGGTGAAAACCTCAGGTATGCAGGCCTTGATGCAGCGAATACAAATTACTAGTCATGGATTAGCCATAGAGGATCAGGCCAATACTGATGCCGTATTAAATTGCCTTGAATCCATCCGTATAGCGGCAAGACCATTACTAGCCCTAATGCACAAAGATGAAATTGCCATTGGCACTAGTACTACCATCTTGTTACAAGTATTAAATGATCTAAAGATCACAGAACGACTAGAACAAGATGCTGCTGGCGCACAAGTGCTATTTTTATTACAGGCACAGGCACTTAGTGTTCAAGACGAAGATATTCTGGTCACTTGGCGTGATTGGCGTTTATGGTTGCACGATCAATTTGAATACGAGTACTTTGTAACTGAGAAAAGTGACCCACGCATTCACTTTTGCACATTACAACGATTGGCCTATGGCAAGTATAGCCATCTGATTTTTGCTGGCATGGATGAAACTGCCTACAGCACAAGCACTGATCAGAAGACTTTTTTCAATCAAACTGTACGGCGTGAACTAGGTCTGCAAACTAGCCACCAACTGCTTGCTATTCAATATATGCAGTTCCGGCAGGCTTTAGAGCAGCATCAAGAAATACTCATCTGCGCACAGACTCAAATAGGTGATGAAAACAAAGGTTTACAAGCATGGGTACAGCTACTCAAGATATTCAGCCAACAAGGCTTTCATTCTGATCTAAAAGATAATGAGCTCATCCGACTAATGCAGCTCAGCCAGCGCTATGAACAAGAAAAGCATATTGCTGATATAAAGCCAGCACATGCTCCTATTAGCTCAGCACCTGCTAAATTATTGCATAGTCACATTAGTGCTACACAGTATCAAACCTTAGTAAACTGTCCTTATCAGTATTTTATGAAACACTTACTGCATATCAAACAGGACAGAAATCAAGAAAAACTAGCAGGTGGTGCCTATGGTGAAGCAGTACATCAATGTTTATATAACTTCCACTTTGCACATAAGCAAGAGCCCACTCTCTCCTTAGCTGAAAAAGAGAAATGCTTAGAGCAGATCAGTAAATCAGTCTTTGACAAATTACCCTATGCATCAGCTGAAGTATCAGTCTGGTATCAACGGTGGCTGCATAGCATCCCCAGCTATATTGAATGGTTAACAGCACGCAATGGAGAGTGGCAAGTGAACGCAGGCGAGCACTCTTTTGAAATGAAACTGACAGAGCATGTCAGTCTTAAGGGGCAAATTGATCGCATTGACCGCAGCAGTGACGGCATGTCAGTTATTGACTACAAGACTAGTAGTAATAGTGAGCAATACAAAAAACTATCAATCAAGAATGGTGATCTAGTCCAGCTACCTTTTTATGGTTTACTCTGTGAGCAGGCAGAGCAAGCAAGTTATCTTATCTTAGGTCATGGCAAAAAGACTAATACCATCGACATATCTAATACAGATGAATTTAATCATTTAAAACAGGCACACCATAGTCGCTTAATCGAACTTGTAGACGCCTTACAACAGCAACAAGCACTACCGGCTAATGGTAGCGAGAAGATCTGCGATTACTGTGACTACGAAGGGTATTGCCGGCGCTCACACTGGCAATAGATCGACTAGATTGCCGAAGCGTAAAATAAAACGACCTGTACTAACAGGTAAAGACTGAAGATAGAGCCGACGGTAATAAGAAGACCAATAATAATAAATTGGCTTGGCTTTCCTTGCGTGAAATCACGTGTGCGTATCTCTTCTTTCTGTACGCCAAAGAAGCTCATCATTATGCTTTTAAAAACCTGCCAAGTAGAAAGACCTTCTTGTTCCGACATTATTTCTTCCTCCAATTACAAACAGTCATTTAAATAATAAACTATGATTCAGTAGCAGGCTTAATTATAAACCTGCTCACGAGTATTCCTGAATTCAACATCTGGCCACTTCTCTTCCATCATCTGCAAATTAACACGGGATGGTGCCAAATAAACCAGCTCACCAGCATGGTCAAATGCTAAACCACTTTCTGCTTTTTGCTTAAATCTCTCTAATTCTTTTTCCGAATCACAGTAGATCCAGCGTGCTGTATTCGTATTAACCGCCTCAAACTGACATTCAACATTGTATTCCGCCTGTAATCGATGAGCAACAACATCAAATTGCAGTACGCCAACAGCACCTAAAATCAGATCGTTACCTATCTGTGGTCTAAAGAGCTGTGTTGCACCCTCTTCACATAATTGCATTAAGCCTTTAATCAATGCTTTATTCTTTAATGGGTCTTTTAACCGCGCACGACGAAATAATTCTGGCGCAAAATTAGGTATACCCGTAAAGATAAGTTCTTCTTTTGCTGTAAATGTATCACCAATACGAATCGTGCCATGATTATGCAAGCCGATAATATCACCAGGATAGGCGCGCTCAACATGCTCACGATCTGATGCAAAAAAGGTTAAGGCATCACTAATCTTTACATCACGCTGTAAACGCACATGGCGCAACTTATTACCCTTTTCGAAACTCCCCGAACAGATCCTCATAAACGCTATACGATCACGATGATTCGGATCCATATTAGCCTGAATCTTAAATACAAAACCACTAAAGCCTGGCTCATCTGCTATAACCACTCGCTCTGTCGTTTTACGTGGCTGCGGCTTAGGTGCAAATTCAACAAACTTATCGAGCAGTTCCTGCACGCCAAAATTATTGATTGCTGAACCAAAAAATACTGGAGTCAAACGACCCTTAAGAAATTCTTCATGGTCATAACTATGACTAGCACCAAGAACCAACTCAATCTCCTCACGAAACTCTTCAATTTGGTCACCAAGAATCTCATCTAATCGAGGATTATCTAATCCTTGCACCACTTCACCATCAAGAATCTTGCCACCATGAGTGGCACCAAATAGGTGAACTGAGTTATTTATCAAATGATAAACACCCTTTAGTGACTTACCCATGCCAATAGGCCAAGTTACTGGTGCACAATTAATCTTTAAGACTGACTCGACCTCATCAATTAACTCAATAGGATCTCTGCCTTCTCGATCAAGCTTATTAATGAAGGTTACGATTGGCGTATCGCGCAATCGACAAACCTCCATCAGCTTAATCGTACGAGTTTCAACACCTTTAGCACAGTCAATCACCATTAATGCTGAATCAACTGCCGTTAAAGTACGATAAGTGTCTTCTGAGAAATCCTCATGCCCAGGTGTATCCAGCAGATTGACGATGCAATCTTTATAAGGGAACTGCATGACTGAACTAGTCACAGAAATGCCACGCTGTTGCTCAAGCGCCATCCAATCAGAAGTTGCATGGCGTGCAGCCTTACGTCCTTTCACTGTACCCGCTAGCTGAATAGCACCACCATACAACAACAACTTTTCAGTAATGGTGGTTTTTCCAGCATCTGGGTGACTAATGATGGCAAAGGTACGCCGCCTTTTAGTTTGTTCTAGATGCTCACTCATATTTATCCGCTTAAATTAGCGTGTCCTCAATAACTTTTCAGTAGTGCTAGTTTCCCCAGCATCTGGGTGAGAGATGATAGCAAACGTGTGCCTCTTGTTGATTGAATTATAAAGGTGTGAATAAACTTATAAATATTTCTGGAGCTATAATTTAAGCCCTACCCTCCTCTACATTTAAATCAACATATCCCCACTCAACTCAAGCGCAAATAGCAGAGCGTCTTCACGTCCGGTAACACTAGGATAATAGTCTTTACGACAACCGATTTCATTAAAACCTTCGGACTCATATAGCTCAATAGCCGCTATATTT
>Ga0228635_1000628_pt1 | contig 20381 bp, 33 predicted proteins | sample 44DmetaG_FD_182699 | JGI IMG/M metagenome (GOLD analysis project Ga0228635, IMG submission 182699) | Seawater microbial communities from Monterey Bay, California, United States - 44D | ecosystem: Environmental > Aquatic > Marine > Coastal | place: USA: California | collected 2016-09-30 | reverse complement strand
TGAACGTAATAAAGTCATTACGAAGACCTAATGAGTACAAGACGATTACATACAAGAAAGCATTCGCTTCTTGGGAATTTGGATTGCAGTTACAAGATGCACAATTAATTAATAACCCACAAATACACTAGACATGAACGAAGCATTAAAAAATTTAATTTGGGAATGGGATAACGGAAATATCTCTCCATACGAGTTAGTAAAAAAATTAAAAGAAATAATAAAAACAGATAAAATACATTAGACATGAACAGATTAGAAACAATAATGAGAGGCATAACGCTTGGAATATTGGTAGCACTTGCTACCTTAGTAACATACAACGTGGTTGCACATGGCACTGCGAATGACGAACTATACATAACACACTAGACATGAGCAACGAAACAATTGAAATGCAAATAAAAAAAATGAACACAGCTTTTTACAAAGAGATGAACAATAAAAAATTAGAGATAAAAAAAGCATTAGAAATTCAGTTTAAAAGACAATGGAATCAAATGCACAAAGAAGATTTCTTAGATGAAGTCTTAAGATTTATTAAAGAGTATAACGACTAAAAACAAATAGAGATGAAATCAAAAGAATCGATTGAGAAACAAGTTCATGACAACTTTCTTAAGCTAGAAAAAAAAGAAGAGAATGCAGTAAAAGACTTAAAGAAAATCATAGCATCAGACAAGTACAACCTTCTTAGAGATGATGAGAGTCGTATCGGATACTTCCTACTGAGGATGAGATACAAGATAGAATTATTACTAACCAAAGAAAAATAAATAAAGATGAACACACAAGAGAACAATAAGATGATAGCAGAATTTATGGGTGCTAGACCTATAACATTTACTGATAAGACAAAGGGACACAGCTTTTGGAAAGATGAAGGTATTGAAGGTAGATATGGAGCATTCCCCGATGGTTCTACAAACTATTTTGACTATGACAAAGGATACCACACCTCATGGGAATGGTTGATGCCTGTTGTAAAGAAATGCTTTCAGACAGGAGATGACACATACGAATGGGATAACATTATGGACACGCTATTCACTTGTGATAGAGACATAGTGTACGCACAAGTAGTAGAATTTATAAACCAATACAATAAAACGAAATGAAAAACTTAAAACAATTCAGCAGAGCATTACTTGAGGATGGTGGTGCAACATTCAACCTTGTATCAGGAGAGCATGAGTTCAAGGGATACGCCTATTCGATACATGGGCATGAGAAGATACACAACACATTAGAAGGGATGTTTACGATCTCAGAGGTAGAACAAGCAGTCAAGACATTCGTAGGAGAAAAGGGTGTGGAGCTGTACTCCGTTCACAATCATCTTGGTGGGTGGTTTGAGGAGGGCAAACTTTTTCTCGACATCACAAACGTAACGTCAGACCTACGCAATGCAATCGAGCAAGGCATACGCAACGGACAGAAGGCGATACATGACTTCAGGTCAGGCAAGGACATCTACCTACCGAAAGGTCAGGGTGCTGGTACGATGACTCAGAAGGCGAGTTACCTTAACATGAAGATAGACGAGTTAGTTAGTAACCATAAAAACCAATAGAGATGAAGACAGAAATCAAATTAAATTTTGATGTTATTGTAGGGTTTAATCAAGACACACATCAACCTATAACAATGAATATAAAGGACATCATTAAAAAAAATCCTAATGTAAAAACAATACAAGATTTAGATACATTATTAAAGGATAATAAAAATAATTTATTTTAACCAATAGACAATGTTGGTTTAGTTGCTTGACAATCAATCAATTAGCCAATAAAATGTTAAGCGATGTTGGTTTTAAAACAGACCAACATTGGCTAACTGTCTGTAAATCAATCGATTGAACGGAAGAATGTTGGAATGTTAGAAATATTACAAATTGTGGGGAGAATATATATCCCCCATAATAGTACTATATATATATATTATTTATTTTTTTCTCACAGAAGGAAAAAAACTAACATTCTAACATTTCACTAAAAAAACATAGTAATATCAAGGGTTTCAGCGATGTTAATCCAAAAAAAAACCAACATTTCTTAACACAAACCAACACAAACCAACACAAAATGAAAGAATACGAAGACAACGGAGCCGAGATACTCGGCATGGAGTACACCAGAGACGAGGTGATAGACCTCATCAAGTCGATTTTAATCGGAGACAAAGACCTCTTGAACGGTAGGTCAATAGAACGGATGTCAGACGACGACATCCTGGAGATAGGGCACAATCATTATTCAATAACACTTAAATAAAACCAATAGCAATGAACATAGACATAGATTACATAGACGACGCAAACATATGCGTATGCGTATCAGGGACTGACCATTTTAATGTGTGTGTCGATAGGGAGCTAAGTCGTGAGCAGTTTCCAGTAAGCTTCAACGGACTGAATGACGAGACGGAGTACGACTACGACTACATCACATACCTTCGCCCTACCTTCATAGAGAGGGTAGATGGCGATAGGGAGGTCAACATGGATCGTCTGAGAGAACTAATAGAGAAGGAATTAAATAAATAGATATGAAAGTTTATTCAAAAAATATTAGCACAATACATCACGGAGAACAATGGACTCCTTACGATAAAAATGGTTTTTTTTCCTTTGGTCCTGAAAAGGAAATGAAAGTTTTTAAGACCAAAAAAGAATGTGATGAATTTATAAAAATTAAAAAATTAAATAAATAGATATGAAGATAGACATAAGGACAGACAGGTCTGTATATATAGAGATAGGAGACCACACGTACTACATTGATGATAGTACAGACGAGCAGATAATAAGCAAGTGGAAGACAAACTTAAATAATAAAGATGATGAAGATGAATGAACTAGCGACCAAGATATACCAATCAATCGGAGAGATTGACGAGAACATGAGCATAAAGGACTTCGCTCGCTCTGTATCAGAGATAGTTATAGATTCGTATGGCGAGCATAATTTTGATACCTTTAAGGATGAGATTACTAACCACCTAAACACAGAGAGATGAGCGTGATGATGAGATACCTGATGTATGTCTGCATGAGGAAGGGGATAGACATCGACCACTTCTATAGGATACAGATATCCAGGAGGCACATCATCCTGATAGGCAATCGGACAGACGACATGATGTCCAGGATCGGTGGCGATGACGTGATGATTACAAACCATATAAACATATACCTAAGATGAAAGAGAAAGAGATTAATGCAGAGATAATGGCACTGAGGAGCACGCTGACTGGCAACCTTTTTGAGGATGCCGACACGCACAGTGCGATATACGAGCTGAAGAAGATACTGAAGCCAGAGATAGTTAACAACCCAGAGCTAGATGACGACGATGAGTGTCTGTCATGTGGATCATAAACAAAACAAAGATGAGTAAATCAATAGCAAAGTCGTGTGCAATAAGCGACATAAGAAAGGAGTACTTTGAAATAAACAAGTGTGGATGGAATAACACTTACTTCTCCACATTAAATGCATTTGCTACTGATGAAGAATACAAAAGAATGAACAAAGAAATTATTAGAATTGACCTGGCACAGCAGGTTGATAGAGGTTGTACGGTCCAAATTTACTCTATAAAATCTCATGGGGCCTATGCTGGTGATACCCAGACACGGAGATGTGATGAAACCTTGGACATTTAGCTGATGTCTGTATGGGATTAAGCCGTGAAAGAACGGGGCAGACTGTGAAAAAACTGCCCCTTTTTATTTATTAATTAAAACAAAGAAGATGAGTAAAGAAAAAAAGATATACACATACGGATGTAATAGCTGCGATGAGACATATGAGTTCGAGCACCCACAGACGTACAAGAACTGCACAAAGTGTGAATACAGAGGAGAGATTCAACTACAATCAATCGAGGTAATTGATGAGGAGGTTGGAGATGAGTAGCTTTCACATCTGCTACATGATAGGCGATAACCTATGCACTGGCGACACAATACAAGCGTCAAGCTACCGAGACGCACTTAGAAAGTTCGGTAGGAGATGTAACATTATATACATATGCAAGTTATGACACACGGAAAATCATTCGTACTGACATTCATCCAGCATGGAGAACAGTCGTACACAAAGATACACTGCGAGGACGACCTAACAGCCCTAAACTACTTCAACTTCTTCTTCCCAGAGGCATTGTTGGTAGACATCAAGGAGAGTAAGGTCCAGATTTTAATTGAGGAAATAAACCAAAACTAATATGATATCAATACTTTCAATAATAGCATTCGGCCTATCACTATGGCTGGTACATCTGTCGATGGATCACCTCGTAAGTATAGCCGTCAGGTCGATAGTTATTCCAATCGGAATGCTTTGTATGTTCGGCTCATGCATCGCATTCTTTTTATCAATCTTAAATTTAATACTATGAAAAATTTAATTCTAATGATGGTGTTGATGTTCAGCACCAATGTAATATCTCAGAAGTTCGACGTACCAGATGGATTCGAATACACAAAGATAGGTGACTATCTCAGGGTATCGAAGAGTAAGGAAGATGCTATAGCTGTGTGCATGAATGTGTATAACTTTTACAATCTAAACACGCTTGATCTTCAGGTGGACAACGAATCAGTTGTACCTGTATTCACGTCATTTGACTCAAAGAAAAAGAATCATGTTATAGTTCTTTTTGTGATGACCTACAATAATATGTATGACGTTGTTCTGAGGGAGATAAAGGACAAGGACTTCTACTTCTTCACGTACAAGGACTATGACGGATATAGTTATGACCTAATGTACAGGAAACAATGAAGGCCTGGGAAGAATTAGTCAATGACGTAGACAAGTCATTGTACTGGACAGAAGACAGCGACTGGTACCTGGACATGGGTGTCAAGATAGAGAGGTTCCATGAGGACGGACGGATCGAGATAAAGAACGTGATGACCTCTACAGACAAGTTTGAGGACGTCGATGGAGAGATGCTAAAAGTTTTTGAGACCGAGGGATGGCTGATAGGATGTCTTAAACTAAACCTTGATGTACATAACCGTAAGCTACTCAGGACCAACGAGTTGGTAAGGATTTCACTGTCAAATGGTAACGAGAGAATGATCGACATGTTCAAGAGACGTCGAGAAGTTCTTCAAAAAAAAATTAACAAATACCGTAACTTATTGACAAAAATTAATTAATATTGTAACCCCTAATTTAATTTATATGCACTGGAGAAATTTAATGAAAGACAACAAGTACCTCGGCTCATGGGACTTGGAGGTCAATGGAAAGTATGAGCCAAAGCTGGTAACCATCAAGAAAATATACCAGGACGTCTTCGTAGGCGAGATGGGTAAGGAGGACAAGGTCTTCCTCATGATGGAGGAGTTCAACAAGCCGATGGTTTGCAACCGATCAAACTTCAAGAGGTTGGAGAAGTTCTTTGGAACCTTCGACTACAACGAGTACATCGGTAAGCAGATCGTCCTCAACACCGAGAAAGTCAAGTCACCCCAGGGAATGGTGGACGCACTGCGTTTCAGCACCAGACCTCTTCCAAAGAAGACCAAGAAGGTACTAACTGACGACCAGATGGAGAAGGCTACTGAGTCTGTATCAAACGGACGGTCAACACTGGCAAAGATATCTGCCGTGTACGAACTAACTGATTCACAAACTAAAACCCTGAAAGATGCTGAGAGTAAGAGCAAGTAAGTGTGCAGCCCTATTCACGGGCACGGACGGCCTCACTCAGAAGCAGATTGAGGCACTTCATGTATTGATGAACAAGGTCAAGCTTACAGACAACCAGGCGGCCAAGCGTGATGAGCTGATAGCCAAGCGTGACGCACCGATTACCTTGGGTGAGGGTGCCAGGACACTGATCGAGGAGGCCATAGATGAGATGATCTACGACTACAAGGTATCCTTTAACACGAGGGAGATGACCAAGGGCACCGATGTTGAGGACGAGTCTATAGAGATATACAACCGAATCTTCTTCACGGACTACAAGAAGATGGAGGAGGAGGATGATCATTTTTCACTCAGCTTTCTTTTTGCGTCAGGACATCCTGACATTGTTGATTGTGAAAGAAGAAAGGTGATCGACATAAAGTCCAGCTGGTCCAAGAAAACCTTCCCCAAACGTCCGCCAAAGAACCCAGCATACGAGTGGCAGGTAAAGATGTACCTATACATGCTTACCAAGAAGACTGGTGAGCACTGGGCTGATGGTGAGATTGCATACATGCTCACCACCACACCTGAGGAGCTTATGCCTGAGCATGAGGATGACAGCCTGCACTACATGGACGCACTGGAGGACAACCTTCGTGCAACCATAGTAAAGATAGAGCTGACTGAGGATGACATCAAGCACATGGATGCAAGGATGTTTGCCGCAGAGAAGTATGCAAAAGAATATGTAAATTTTTTAACAACCAAAAACAAATAGAATGAGTAATCAATTTAAAATGACAGGTGTCGTAGAAAAGATCTTAGACACAGAACACGTAAACGAAAAGTTTAAGAAGAGAACATTTGTACTGAACGATCAGGCAGACAAGTACCCACAAACCATATCGTTCCAGACGGTACAGGACAAGGTAAGCATGCTTGACTCCATCATGGAGGGACAAGAGGTTGAGGTGTCCTTTAACCTAAGAGGACGTGAATGGACGTCACCTCAGGGAGATGTCAAATACTTTAACACACTTGAGGCATGGAGGATAGAGGGATCAACCCAATCAGCTCCACAGCCAGTTACAACTGAAGAGAAGGACGGAGATCTTCCGTTCTAAGCATTGTGTGTTCATGATGAAAGCAGTTAGGGTTCTGCTGGTTAGCTGACCATACTCAGTAAAAACCTATAACACCGACTGTATGGTGGTCGGTGTTTTTTTAACCAATTTAATTTAATCATATGAAATACCACATCACACGTACAGATAAACTTGAGAAGAGAGATAAGGTCATAGAGAAACTAAAGGATCACTATGACGAAAGGAGTAGGAAGGGTATCATTAAGTACAACACAACACTACACGACAACAATGACGATGACTTCCTTGTGCATCTGCTTGAGGAGTTGATGGATGCCACGGCATATATTACTAAACTTCTAATGCAGAGAAAGGATGATAACGTACTTTAAGACAATAAACGACACAGACAAGCCCTACCATATAGACATCGATAGGGCTATAGATAGGATCCGTGACGGATCTTCAAAGGACTTGATAGGTAAGGTTAGGTTAGAGGGAGATAAGGATAGTAGGAATAAGTTAAAGAAACAACTTCCTGCTATCTGCTTCTCTGGAACCTTTTCTGACAGGCGTGACAGCTCTATCATAGAGCACAGCGGAATCATGTGCCTGGACTTCGATGGGTTCAGGGACGAGCAGCATCTACACTCAAAGAGGGTGGAGCTGATGGAGGACGAGTTCACGTACTGCCTATTCACATCTCCATCTGGGGATGGTATTAAGACGCTCGTTAGGATACCTAAGGATGCTAAGAATCATAAGAAGTATTTCAAGGCATTAGAGAAGTACTACGCATGCGATGAGTTTGACACCTCGTGCAAGAACATTTCCAGGGTATGCTACGAGAGTTACGATCCAGACATTTATATCAATGAACTTTCATCTGTATGGAAGGACATGGAGAAGGAGACTGAGTTTGTAACCAAGTCAAAGGCAACCATAAAGATATCAGACAGCAACGAGATCATACGTAGACTATCTCTATGGTGGGACAAGAAGTATGGCATGGTACAGGGGCAGAAGAACAACAACCTTTTCATCCTGGCATCAGCACTAAACGAGTTTGGTGTCAATCAGGATGAGGCGTTCAGTACGCTTAACTCATATGACTCTACTGGAGAGAAGTCCTCAGAGATAATGGCGATAGTGCGTAGTGCGTACAAGAACATATCTGGACACAACACTAAGTTCTATGAGGACATTGATAAGACATCAGAGATAGCCAACAATATAAAGATGGGCGTTCCCATCGCTGAGATAAAGGACAGTAACAAGGACGTAGATGTCGATGAGGTCGCTAAGACTGTAGACTTCAATGAGTTTTGGATAAAGAATAGTAAGGGCAAGATTGATCTTGTGCCTCATCTATTTAGACTATACTTGCAGGATAATGGTTTCTACAAGTACTATCCAGTGGGTAGCAATAACTTTGTATTCGTGAGGGTGATTGATAACACGATATCGGATGTGAATGAGGAGATGATAAAGGACTTTGTCCTTGATTACCTTTTGGGTATCGATGACATGTCGGTATACAACTTCTTTGCACTGAACACAAAGTTTTTTCAGGAGACATTCCTAAACTATGTCTCAAGGATAGAGCCTAACTTCATGGTGGACAACACTGATGAGGCTTATCTTTATTACCTGAACTGTGCCGTAAAGGTCACAAGGGATAGCGTAGAAACCATTTCTTACAGAAACCTTAAGGGGCATGTATGGGAGAAGCAAAAGATAGACAGGGACTTCATAAAGTCCGAGTTCAAGGACTCAGAGTTCAGGTACTTCATCAAGAACATATCTGGAGACAGGTCAGACAGTACAAGGTCTATGGAGAGCACACTGGGATACCTGATGCACTCACACAAGCCAGCGAGCTACTGCCCTGCTGTGATACTCAATGACGAGATCATATCTGACCATCCTGAGGGTGGTACTGGTAAGGGTATCTTTGTCAAGTCAATAAGCCACATCAAGAAGATGGTAATAATTGACGGTAAGGGATTCTCATTTCAAAAATCTTTCCCGTACCAGAGGGTTCAGGTAGACACTCAGACTCTTGTGTTTGATGACGTCGCCAAGAACTTTGACTTTGAGAGACTGTTCTCTGTAATCACGGAGGGTATAACACTTGAAAAGAAGAACAAGGATGAGATACACATACCCTTTGAGTACTCTCCAAAGATTGTCATCACCACGAACTATGCGATCAAGGGAGCTGGTAACAGCTTCGAGAGGCGTAAGTGGGACCTGGAGTTCAAGCAGTACTACACAAAGAGTTTCACACCTGAGAGTGACTTCGGTCACATGCTATTCAGTGAGTGGAATGATTCTGAGTGGTCAAAGTTTGACAACTACATGATCGACAACCTGCAGCTATATCTAAAGAGTGGCCTTGTTGTTTGTGAGTTTAAGAACCTCAAGGTAAGGAACTTTATTGCCGAGACAAACTCAGACTTCTGGGAATGGTCGGAGCAGAAGGACAACTCTTACACAAAAAAAGGATCCGCCAGTCTTGGTATGGAGCTATACAATAACTTCACTGACGAGTATCCAGACTACGGAACCTACGGAAAGTTTAAGCTTTCTCATAGTAGGTTTTACAAGTGGCTAGATAGTTATGGTAAGTTTAAGTACGACACCAATCCAGTGATTACCAGGAAAGCTGAAGGAAAATTTATAGAATTTATAGAAAATGAGCCTGAACAGGTTAAACTAAACTTTTAAGATATGAAACTACGTGACTACCAGGTAGATATATCCAAGAGAGGTGTGGATATACTGAACAGACTTAATATGGTTTGCCTTGCGATGGAGGTACGCCTTGGCAAGACCTTCACATCCTTAGAGATATGTAGGCTTGCTGGGGCTACCAAGGTTTTGTTCTTGACAAAGAAGAAGGCCATATCATCCATACAGTCGGACTACGATACGATGAATCCAGGGTTTGATATAAAGATCATAAACTATGAATCTATACACAAGATTGAGGATGTGATGTTTGACGTGGTGGTGTGCGATGAGTCACACACCATGTCTGCATTTCCTAAGCCAAGCATAAGGACACGTCAGATAAGAAAGATGTTGTCCATAAACAATGCCAAGCTTATACTCATGACTGGCACACTGACTCCAGAGTCATACAGCCAGATATATCATCAGTTTTATGTGCATCCTGACAATCCATTCAGGTCATACAAGAACTTCTATGCATGGTCTCATGACTATGTCAATGTGTGGCAGAGAAAGATAAACAGCTTCATGGTAAACGACTACTCACGTGGTATCGAGGACAAGATCATGGGTGCTGTTGCGCCATACGTTATATCCTTCACACAGAAGGAGGCTGGATTCTCTACAGACATAGAGGAAGAGATCCTGTATGTAAAGATGCAGGACAGGACGTACCAGATATGTGACAAGCTTTCTAAGGATCTTGTTGTTGAGGGAAGTGAGGAGGTTATACTAGGTGACACTCCTGCTAAATTGATGCAGAAGCTACACCAACTTTACAGCGGAACCGTTAAATTTGAATCAGGAAATAGCATGGCCATTGACAGAACAAAGGCTATATTTGTCAGGGACAAGTTTAAGGGAAGTAAGATCGGTATATTTTACAAGTTTAAGGAGGAGTTAAAGGTACTTCAGTCTGTGTTTGGTGACAGCCTTACTACAGACCTGGAAGAGTTTAATTCAACCGAAAAGTCAATCGCACTTCAGATCGTTTCTGGGCGTGAGGGTATATCGCTACGTAATGCTGCACACCTTGTCTTCTATAACATAGACTTCTCTGCAGTCAGTTACTGGCAGGCCAGGGATAGGATGACTACGATGGACAGGACCTTTAACAAGGTGTACTGGATATTTAGTGAGGGTGGTATTGAGGACAAGATATACACAGCGGTAAAGAAAAAAAAGAGTTATACTGTTAACATATTTAAAAAGGATTATGAAAAGGATAGAGATAGAGGATAAGCTTCACGATCTTAAGGAAGAGCTTGTAAACGTAAACATTGAGCTGAGTAAGAATCAGTTTGATAAAAGGTCTATTAAGAATAATATAAGGTATTACGAGGACATGCTGCTGAATCAGCTAGAGATGGACTTTGATGATTGTGAATAAGAGAGGATGACTGAACAGAAGATACAGGCTAAGTTGATAAAACAGTTGGAGGCGGATGGCTACTACGTTTTGAAGTTGTCCGTCACCAACAAGCCAGGTATCCCTGATCTTATTGCAATACCCAAAGACTCAGACGCTGAGTTCTATGAGGTCAAGCGTCCAGGTAAGAAGCCTAGACCATTACAGGAATATAGAATAAAAGAGTTAAAAAAACACGGACTAAAAGTATATGTATATGATGGAAAATCTAAATAAATTAAGACAGGTAAAAGACAGCGTGTATAAGCACGATGTAAATAAAGAGAAAGAAAATGTAACAATAAGTGACCTATGCGATATGTATCCAAACGATGCAGATCTGGGTAGAGAGATTAGAATTTTAATTAAAAACATTAAGAATGATAGATAAAATTATAGAAATTATAAACAGAGACAGGCTTTCAACCAGGGACAGACATAGGTTCCTTGTTCATAAGAGAGCATTTTTATTTGCAGTCCTTAGGGAAAATGGATACTCCCTTGATTATATAGGAAAATTATTTAATAGAACTCATGCTACGGTTATACATGGGTTAAATGGATACGATTACTGGACTAAGAATAAGGACGAATTATTTTATGACGACGTATCTGAATACATGGATATTTTTGGCTATAAAAAGATAGAGATAAAAAAGAGTTACAACCTAGTTGAAGATATAATAAATTGCAGGCAGTTTAAGGATGTTGAAACTATAAAGAGGAGGATAGCAAATGAAGTGTACTAGGGGAGTATACTGTGTGGATATAACGGTCAATGCAAGGCCTGTGTCCATGAGGTCAAGACTTCGTAAGATTAGTAAGACTATAACCATGATCCCTATCGCACTTGATGACTCATTAAACCCTTTAAATGAGAGGTTTATAAATAGGTTTATAAAGAGAGAAGATATTCACAAATACACTGTGAATTACTCTATATCTAACAAAAAATACCTTTCAGGGCTTTGTTACGACATATAAATTACATATATTTGGCATTATGAGTCATGTAAACTACGTTAACGCTGTGATGTCTGAGATAAATAGCATGACCGATTCTATATATGAGGCGTTGATGGATGAGGATAATAGTGAGTTGAAAGACAATATTCAAAATTTAATTAAAATCCTTAAGGATATACAAAAATCACATGAGAGTTTATCGGAATAGAGTACTGGAGTTGTATGACAACGGTATGACAAATAAGACAGAAATTTCTAGGCGTATAACTAAAGAGTTTGACCTTGATTCAAATCCTGATGCCGTAAGGATGCAGGTAAGAAAAATAATTAATAATAGAGCGATTGATGACGAGTGCGAGTCCGTTGGTATAGATCCAGCTAAGGTTAAGCACTACTGGTACAAGGGTAAGCACTACTCAATAAATGTGTCAGGAAAGGATGATTTTGATCCAGAGTCATTCATATCTGAGCTTACTGAAGAGGTATCAAAATGGAGTCCTAAGTATAAGAAGATCAAGAGGAAGAAGACAAAAGATCCTCACTGCCTTGTATTTGATCCTGCAGACATCCATATAGGAAAGCTCTGCTCATCCTTTGAGACTGGTGAGGAGTATAACAGCCAGATCGCTGTACAGAGGGTTAAGGAAGGACTTGAGGGTATCCTATCAAAGTCTGAGTCATGGAACATAGACAAGATAATATTCATAGCTGGTAACGACATACTACACACCGACAATCCCAGGAGACAGACGACCTCTCAAACCCCACAGGATACCGATGGTATGTGGTACGAGAACTTTGTGACAGCAAAGCGTCTTCTTATTGATATTATAGAGACCTTGATGTCTGTCGCTGATGTCGAGGTGGTTTACAACCCCAGTAATCATGACTACATGAGTGGGTTCATGTTGCTTCAGTGTATAGAGTCATGGTTCCGTAAATCTAAAAACGTAAGCTTTGATAACGACATGTCTCACAGGAAGTACACGGTCTATGGCAAGAATCTTATTGGAAGCACACACATGGACGGTGCAAAATCTCAGGACCTTCCGATGCTTATGGCACACGAGGCGTCAGAGCACTGGAACGATTGCAAGCACAGGTATATTTATGGGCATCATATACATCACAAGACATCTAAGGATGTATTTTCGGTCTGTATAGAGACGCTTAGAAGCCCGTCTGGCAGTGACTCATGGCATCACCGCAAAGGCTATCAGCACGCCCCAAAGGCGGTGGAAGCCTTCATTCATAGCCCTGATCATGGTCAGGTTGCTAGGCTTACTCACCTTTTCTAGTAGAGAACATACTCTTACTTTCCGTTGGTATATTTCTTTCCTTGGTAAGCTCTTTGGCTGTCTTGCCCTCCTTTATATTTCTGATCGCCCATGATCCTCTAAACAGTCCGTACTTCTCTGTCTCTACAAACTCCTTCATCTGATCAAGAGTGAGACCTTCGAAGTATTTATTTATTCTGTTTATGTCGTCAGTTATATCCTTGGCCTTTCTTCCGCTGTTTACTATAAGGTACTCCTCTGCCTCTGTAGGATTTCTTTTTAGATCCTTCTTTACCTCCTGATACTTCTCGTACTGCTTCTCAGATATTGATTTCTTCTTTATCTCCTTCATACCGTACCTTGCTATGTCACCTACATCCTTAGGAGCAAGCCCAGTTACTGTAAAAAACTTTCCAAGTATAATAGATCCAAGACCTTCTCTGTCTCTCTCTAAAACATATCTTTTTTTCTTACCAAATGCACCCTGCTGTTCGTACTCTCCATTCTTATATAGCATATAGGCATCATTTAGATCCTTTATAGCATCCTTACCTATACTAAGAACACCAAGTGTTTTGAGTACTGCATCATCCTCATACACAGAGATCTTACCCTGCTCCATAACCTTTTCTCTTAGCTCCTTCTTCTCCTTGTCTGTCATAGGATCCTTTCTTTTAAGAAGCCTAAGCTCATTCTCTGCATCTATAGCTGCCTGTACATCATCCTCATCTGCAAGATTTACATCCAAATTTTCTAGAAGCATATTAAGACCTTCCGAAACAAGTCCGTCGCCAACAAATGGGAACGGTGAAAGTACGTCTTTTGCAACGCTTGAGAAGGCATAGCTTGATGCATCCCAGAACTTCTTGTTTGACTCAAGAGATCCCCATTCTTTCTCCTCCTTATCCTCATCGTCGTCCCCAAACAAGCCTTTAGCTGCACCTTTAAATCCTTCTCTTATTACTGCAGATAGTGTGTGGAATACTGTAAGCTCAACCATAAGTCCAGCAAGCGATCTTGCTGCAGCCTTCTTGTCCTCGTTTGTAGGTGTTGTGTTTGTTGGATTCAGAACCCTTAGGTCTGCCATCATTCTACCCTTCTGGTTTATAACGAAGGATGCGAATGGTGCTATAACCTTTCGAACTATTGCTACATTACCAGCCTTAGATAGGAAGGTACCCGCAAGCGCAGGATCTGATACGTTCTGCTGCCTGTCTACCATCATCTGTGCATACTCAAGTGCATCCTGGTTGTACTCACCCTCAACAAGCTCTGTACTTAGCCCATTCCTTTGCATGTGCTGCTTGTAGTAGCTTATGAATGATGACTTTGCCACGTATACATCAGGGCCTTGTAGGAACGCCTTAAGATATAATCCCTGCAGCTTATCTACACCCCTCATTATTGTTCTTATGTTGTCAAGATTTACCTCAACACTTGCATCTGCAGATTCAATCGCTGTCTCTGACTCTATTCCTCTGTTAACGATTGCCATGTCTGAGTTGTTAACCCAGTCCAGGTCAGACTTGTTTGCGAAGTCAAACCTTCCTGCATTAGTAATGGTGTTCATCATTACAGGTATGGTCTGCTTAAGAGCCTGAGACATACCGCCTAGTGCCTTTGAGACACCAAACTTAGCAACCGTGTTAAAGATCTTTGAGATTTCTTTGTTGCTCATGTACTCACCCTTACCCTTTAGGTCTCGTATATAGTCTGATACCCTTTCAAGTACCATTGATGATGTGTCACCAAACACCTCTTCAAACGAAGACGACCTTGTGGCACCATAAAACTTTTGTATCGCTGCGGATGTGTATATATCTGTGAGTGCCTTATCCATCGACAGAGAGTTGTCCATATCAAAGTCAAAGCTAACGTACCTATTCTTTGGAAGTGTCTTCGGTCTAGTGGTCTCCATAAGAACCCCAGACTTGTTTCTGTCTATATGAGTTCCAGACATAAATGCACTTGTTTTTTCTGCAGATACAGCTAGATCTTCCTTACTTATATCAACCCTATTACTCAGTGTCTTGTACTTATCTGGAGTGTAGTTTGTATCCGTTCCAAGTATCGTGTTGTGCACTGATAGGCTGACATCTGCCAGGTCGTTATATTTGTCTGCCCACTGATCTGTCCACCATGACACCGCATCAATATTTTTCTTTGACGCCTTGTCTGTTATTGAATTGATGTCTTTTGCGGACGCTATATCAAGCTTACCATATACCTCTCTGTATACCTCTGCCTTCTTTCTCTCCTGCTTGTTACCGCTATTCTCAAGGTACTCTATACTCTCAAGTACAAGTCTCTTACGTCTTTCAAACTCAGCCTTCTGCTCGGCTACTGTACCCACAAGATTTCTACTCATGAACGCAATCATGCCTCTCTCGTAGACATTTTCTGCCTCCATAAATTTCTTGTCTCCCTCTATGAATTCTTTTTTATACTGATCCATAATATTTTTATGAACCCTTATCTTTTTAGCCTTTCCGTTTATAATGTCCTGAAGACCGATCTCCTTCATCACCTTAAGCCCCCTGTTTGTGCCTTGAAATATTCTGTCGAATAGAACTGGCATGCTTGTAAGGTACTGATTCCATATCTTACCAACATTTTCACTAAATCCTAGCTTAGGCATACGTGCTATGATACCCTTTATTGAAAGGTTTCTGATTGACTGAACACCCTCGTATATACTTATGGCTGACTCAAGTCCGCTTGTTATCTCGTTTGTTATGAAGTTGTCTATGTACTCTACAAACTTTATTGCGTCCTCCAGGTCCATCGTAGACAGGTCTGCATCTACAAGCCTAGACACCATATCTATCTGATGGTCTGTAAGGTCTATCGTCTCGCCAGTAAATGGGTTGATATTTCTCTTGATCATGTCCTTAGCTATCGCAGACATGACTCCAAATCTTTTCGTTAGGAATGACATCACCTCTGCCTCAAGTCCTTGCTTCACATCTCCCGACTCTATCGCCTCTACTATTTCCTTAATCTCATTAATAGACATATTCTCGTCTAGGTTCAGGTCCTGATACTTGGCGATCATCTCCTTCTTTAGGATCTTGTTCTGATTATCTATGGCACCCTGGTAGAACTCAGCTATCTCTGCAAGGTTTGCAGCCTGTCTCATGTCTACCTCTCCACCCTTTATCCTTGAGGATTTAAGTGCGTCATTCATCTGCTCTGCATAGTCCATGTAAAGATCAAGAACCTCAACCATCTGTGGATCTATCTCTGCAAACTGTTTAGCCATGGCTATAACCTCTGCCTGGTTATCTTTCTTAAGGTTTCTCTTTATTTTTTTTCTTATTGCAGAGGCCTGTCTAAGTTTCTCTGCATACTCTGCATTCTTAAACACCTTCTCTGCATAGTCTAGGAACCTGTTGAGTATCTCCTCGTTCTCTAGGTTTACAATGTTAGATCTCTCCACAAGTATACCTGCCTGCTTTGATGTCATTATACCCTGTCTAACCATAGACTTTACAAGCTTTGCAAGCTCCTTACGTCTTGTATTGAGGTCCTTCTTTGCAAGCCTTGCCGACTTGTTCCATTCCTTTATCTGTCTCTTGTACTCTGCCAGCTGGTCTACTACAACCTTTGTTCTCTTCTTCTTACCTAGAACCTTTCTTACAGACGGAGCCTTCTTTATCTTAATACCTAGATCCTCAGTAAGCTGACGAACAATCTGTTCTCTTTCTAAATCTGTAGACTCTTGATAAAGCTTACTTCCTTTCAAGTAAGATATGGTCGCATCTAACTTTTCTTTTGCAGTCAAAGGCCCTCTAGTTCTATCTTTCTCTAGCTTCTTTAGTCTTCTATCCTCCAGCTTTTGAACTATGCCATCTATAATCTTATCAACCCTTTCTCTTGAAGGCCCGTCGTCCTTCTGCTCCCTGATCGAGGGCTCCTGACGCTTGGCTGGGGTGGTGACCTCAGATGTATCTATTTTTACTCCCTGTGTAGTAATACCTGCACTTGGGCTCATTATTTGAGTCCATCTTTCTACAAGTCTTCCTTTCTTTTTAGGATCTTTACTTTTAACTTTTCCTGACTTATTAACTGTTTTTCCTGTATCAGGATCAATGGTAACATTATTCCATTTTACTCTATCAGTTAATAAATGTAGTGTTGTTTTACTGTCACCCTTTGATTTTATAGCCTTTGGATATGACTCATGATCCGTTTCAGATTTTGCATCCACAGCTTCAACCTCTCCTTCAATCTCTAATATAGCATATATTGATCCATTTTCAGTTTTAGATTTTCCATCTCTTAACATTGGCTCTGTAAGCATTTGAGATACTGCTTCTGTAAGATTAGCCTTACTAATTTTAGATCCTTTTTTAAACTTTGTTACAAGATCCTCTGCCATCATACCCTCTCCAAAGAAATCAGCCAAACTATTCTGTGCGTCCTGGTTTGATTTTTTTCTTTGAATAGATTTAACTACAGAATCTATGATTGATGTTGAAAAAGTTTTTCTATCATCAAAACTACTTTTTTCAGCTCCTAATTTTTCCTCTATTATTTTTACTATTTCATCTAAATTATTAGAGCTATCAATCTTATTACCAAATGCTTTGTCGTAAGACTTTATGAGTATAGATTCAATACCTGTTATCTTAAACTTTGGGTTCTTTGATAATGATATAAATAAATTCATAACACCATTAGCTGCATTTGTACTAGATAAAACTTTATTTGTCGGAGCAGTTGTTAACGCCATGTATATTTTACCATCCTTATTAATGGCCTTATTCATAGACTCAGCCATTGCTTGAGCAGCCTTAGATGTACTTGCCCAAAAATATCCTTTCTCATGAAACTTGATGGGATAAAATATACCTCCCTTACCCTCAACTAATATTTCACTTCCATCAGATAATTTTTTACTAATTTTTCCAGAAAAAGCTGAATCAGGTTGATGTAAAATCATAAATACATTATTAAAATCAGAAATGGATTTATTTCTTGTTATGTATTTTTGTTCTATCTTTTTAAATTCATTTGTGTTTTTATCAAAGCTATAAGTAACTCCAGATTTAAGATCGGTAAAATCAGCTTGAAATCTTTTATTTGCCTCCTTTATTTCTGCTGTTTTATTTTTAGGAATAACCTTAATATCCACATCACTGATCTCCTCACCCACTGCAACCTTTCCTGCTATTGTGTTCAACAGGTCAACAACCTCACCGTCAGTGAATGGCTTCAGTCCGAACATCTTGGCCAGTCGATCTAGAAACCTCTTGATCAGACTTTGACTCGGCTTGTTCATCTGTGCATAGTTACCTGCCAGTATACCTACAAGCTCTGCAAGCTTCTCCTCGTTCTGTATGTTCTCGTCATAGTTGGCAGCGAATGCGTCGAGTGCCTGTTTAACCTCAGGCATCCCCTCAAGATTTTTTGATAAGGCCTTGATCATACGCTCAGTAAGATCCTTGGCGGCCTGGTCTGTCTTAACCTTGCTTAGTAGTATGGCATGGAATACCTCGTGAGCTACTGTCCTGTTGTTAGCCTTGGATATATTTATGTGTATCTTCTTGGTCTTAGCGTTGTACTCACCACGAGATGCCTGCTTCTTGCTGTCCGTTTCGTTAGTCGCCTTCCTATATGAATCCTCGTTCTCATGAACCACGATCTCCACACCTGGTAGGATCTTAGCTATTGCCTTCCTTGCGTTCTCTATCTGCTTTCGTATACCCTTCGACTCCTTCTTTGGTGCTTTCTTCTTTTTAGGCTTTGGCTTTGTTGTCGAGTCCTCTTCCTTGTTAAAGTCATATCCGACAGCGAATGTCTTTAGGCCGTCCTTTGTATTCACCACAGACACGAAGTCAGACTCTGGAGAGTACTGCTCCATTTTAAAGTTGTCGTCAGACTTCTTACGTGGATTCATCTTACCGTCCTGGTAGATCATTCCCTCCGAGTGAGCGACAGACTCCTGATTAAACTCCTTTGCGAATGCTATTGCGTCCTGCTTCGTAAGCCCAGGTACAAAGAACGAGTTCTCTGCCTGTCCGTACTTACCTGTAATTCTTCTTGGCTTGTATCCCTTTTTCTTTAGCCATTCCTCGGCCTTCTCATTAAGCTGCTTATTCTCCTCCTCTGTCAAAGGCTTGCCTAATGGATTCTCACCAGTAAGCATACCAAACTCACCCTCAAGTTCCTTCTGGAAGGACTCTACGTCCTCCTGCTCGTTCTGCTTGGCTGCGTTGTCCACATACTCTGGCTTTGTTCTCTCAGCCTTTCTTTGCTCTGTCTGTTCTGCGTTTGGATACTTAATCTCAACCCCTGCAATATTATCCCTAGTCTTCTCAGATCTTCTGGACTCAGGCTTTGCCTGCATAATATTGTTGTACTTATCCTTGATCTCTTGAGATAGGTTTGAGTCATTGATCATCTTAGTGATCTGTTCCTGACTATACTTCTCCCTACTACGACTGTCAAACAAGAAGTATACATCGTCATACTCCTTACTACGACTCTTCTCGCTCTGTATGTCTTTATACACCTCTGTAAGCCCCTCTTCCTGAGTGGCTGGTATTACAGGTACAAATCCCTTGTCCTTATTGCTTTCATACTTCTCATTGAATGACTTTGTAACAGTGTTTCCGTCAACCTCCTGTACATCTGTAGGTGTAAGTTCCTGAGTCGTCTGTGCCCTTGTCTTTCCATCCCACTGAGCGACTACCATCTGGTATCCCTGCTCTCCAGCTATTTTTGTGACGTATGCAAGTTCTGTGTTTGCGTCAAAAGCCTTGCCTGGATTCTCCTGCTCATGTCTCTTCTTGGCCTCCTCTTTAATATTTTTAGAGTCAGTATTAGCGTCGTATACCTTTGACTTAGGTACCTTCACAGCGTACTGTGCATCTCCTGACACAGCTGTCTCTGAGTCATTCTGGTCAGTATAATACATGGCCACGCCCCCAACCTTTCCGACTGCAGCAGCCTCCTCTCTTGAGGTGGCTCTGGTCTTACCTGAAGATGGCTTTACTGTCTCATAACCCTTTTGCCCCCTGTGAAAGAATACCACATTACCATCCTGATCCTCAGTAAGGTTGGCATAGTTTGAGGAGTTATCTGGACTTATTTCTTCTTGTTGGTCTTTGGTGTCTCTTTGTCCCACTTCTTGCAGTCCCATTTCGGACTGTTCATCTGGTAGCACTTCCTTCTTTGTTTCTTGCTCTTGAATGGCATCTGTCTTGCTTATTTGTTGTAACTGATTATTTATTTCTGCGATCCTCTCC
>Ga0228635_1000612_pt1 | contig 20651 bp, 34 predicted proteins | sample 44DmetaG_FD_182699 | JGI IMG/M metagenome (GOLD analysis project Ga0228635, IMG submission 182699) | Seawater microbial communities from Monterey Bay, California, United States - 44D | ecosystem: Environmental > Aquatic > Marine > Coastal | place: USA: California | collected 2016-09-30 | reverse complement strand
ATATTCAGATGCCCTTTCATATAATGCTTTAAATAATTCCTCAAAATCATCACTATTAGAATTTATGAGGATCTGGCGTATGTCTTGATAACAATCTATTTTGTTATGTTTAGAACCTTCAGCTAATGCTGAAATTATTTTATCTATATAATTAGATGATACTAATAATGATTGGTCTAGTTTTAATACATTATCTTGTGTAGATAACTGTATAGTATTAATACACTTACGTAGGTCAGGATAATATTGGTTAACTAGAGGTACTAAGTCATTTATCTCAAATTTGATAGATTCTTTATCTAAGATCCCAGCTAAATGTTTGGCAACATCTTTTTTAGATGGAGGTACAATTTTAAGTACTTGACATCTAGATTGTAAGGGATCAATAATACGTTCTACAAAATTACAAGTCATTATAAAACGAGTTGTACGTGAGAAAGTTTCGATAATATTACGAAGTGAAGCTTGTGCCTGTATAGTAAGGAAATCAGCTTCATCTAAAATTACCACCTTAAGTGGTTTAAAAGAAGCTACACTAGCAAATCCTTGTACTTTATCTCTAATTGTTTCAATGCCACGTTCATCTGAAGCATTAATGTATAGATGGTCACAATCTAATTTCCCAATTATAATTTTGGCTAAAGTAGTTTTACCGCAACCTGCTGGACCATAGAATATAAAATTTTGTATATCATTCTGGTTTAAGTAGGTAGATATTTTACTTTTAATTTGCTCATTCCCAACATAATTTTCTAATTCCGTAGGACGATATTTCTCCACCAAAAGTGAATTTTCTTTATTATTTTTCATAACCTAAATATACGAATTATTATTTATATTTCCAAACATATCCGCCTGAGCTTTTATATAATTGGTTTTTGTATCCACTCGCTACTTCAAAAATACATCTTGCGTTGGTAGCTCTTTCAGCTTCAGCTATAGTCTCCCATTCTTTAATAAAGTTGCCCTTTTTATCATATTGTAAAACAGGTTTACCCCAAGTAACTTCTCTACCTGTTAGAGACTTACTTAATTTAGCTTTTGCTTCTTCACTTAGTTTTCTTACCTTACGGGTACATTTACCCTTTCTATCTAATGATAATTTTTGTTTAAATGCTTCTGTATGGATATAACCAACACTTCCACCATCCCCACCAGTACTTCTATTTACTAAGATTCCACCTTCATCAATTTGTCTTCTCCCTAATTCAGCTATTAATTGGATTTCAATTTTACCTGCTTGGGTTCGAGTTAATCCTTCTGCTATTAATTCTACTTCAAACCCGTGTTTGTTAACGTAGTTATCCCAAAATTTATTGCGTCCATTCCACCTATTATATGCTCGATTACCTTTACCAATACCAACGTAAAATACGTCTTTGGTTTTAGGGTTTAAATGTGTGTATACATAATGTTCTTTCATGATTATACATATACGGACTTGCTGTTAAAGTCGAGCAGGACCATAACTATTCCCCAAACTCTCCATATAATGAATATTTCTTTTCTGGTTCTGGTGTTACTTCTGTTTCTTTGGAATCAATTGCATATAAACTGCTTTTTAGTGGTTCTAATCTATAACTACCTTTAAATCCTGTTTTAACCATATAAGCTTCTAAGGCATCAGTTAAAGTTTTATGTACAGGACCATCTGGTTCATTTGCAACTAATCTCCATTTGTCGCCCGGAGGAACTCTCCGAGCGATTAGGATATTTTTTTCTTCAATCTTTGTAGCCATAATGTACGAAACTATTTTGACTCAGCCACAGATGCTTTCTTGTAATCTGTAATTACTCTTTTAATAGCTTGGGCTGCTTTTCTAGCTCTTACTTGGCTAGCTTTTGTAGTTCCACTATTTTCTGCTGCTAATATATTGAAGTTTTCTTCAATAATTTCAAAAATGTCTTGCTTTGTCATATTTATATTTATTTAATTATTAATTTTACATCATACCCATCATTGGGTCCATTTGGGGTTGTTGAACACTATCACTTGGCTCATTTACTACAGTACATTCAGTTAATAATACTGTACCTGCTACTGATGCTGCATTTTGTAGTGCTGTTCTAGCTACTTTAGTAGGATCAATAATACCTGCTTCTTTCATATTAACAGTTTCATCTGTTTTAATGTTATAACCAGCCCATGTATCATTCCCAGAATTAACTAAGTTATCAGCTAGTATTTGTCCTTTGACTTTATCAAATCCGGCATTAACCAAAATTTGGTTAAATGGTTTAGCACAAGCTTCTACTACAATTTGAGCGCCTGTTGTTCTAGCTTCTAGACCTGATGAAGCATATAATAAGGCAGTTCCACCTCCTGGTACTATACCTTCTTCAATAGCTGCTTTAGTTGCATGTAATGCATCATCCACTCTATCTTTCTTTTCCTTCATTTCAGTTTCAGTATTTCCACCTACATGAATAATAGCTACTCCTCCTGTGAATTTTGCCAGTCTTTCTTGGAGTTTTTCCGTTTCAAACGGAGTTGTTGCTTTTGTGATTTGTTGTTGTAGCTCTTCAATACGTGTTTCAATTGATTCAACTGTTCCTTTTCCATCTACTATTGTTGTTTGTTCTTTTCCTACAGTTACAGTACGGGCTTCACCAAACCATTCCCAAGAGAATTTGTCTAGTTTCATACCTTTTTGCTTATCAAGTACCACCCCACCTGTTGTGATGGCAATATCTTCTAAAATTAATTTTCTTCTATCACCAAAATCAGGTGCTTTAACAGCACATACTTTCATTGTACCTCTCATTTTGTTTACAATCAAAGTAGCTAATGCTTCATTATCAATATCTTCTGCGATTATTAATAAAGATTTACCTTGGTTTGATACTGCTTCTAGAACGGGTAATAATTCTTTAACTTGTGTTATTTTTTGATCTGCAATTAGAATAAGTGGATTATCTAATGTTGATGTCATTGTTGTGTTATTGGTAACAAAATAAGGTGATTTATAACCTCTATCAAATTGTAACCCTTCAACAGTTTCTAGATAAGTTTCTCCTGTACGTGATTCTTCTATATGAACAACTCCTTCCATTCCTACTTTATCAATAGCAGTAGCTATTAATTTTCCAGTTTCTGGGTCGTTATTTGCTGATATAGTTGCTATTTGCTCTAATTGCTCTTCTCCTGAAATATCTTCTGATATGTTATTTCTAAGAGTATTTACTATTTGTTTTACAGTGGCATCAATATCTCTTTTGATTTGTACTGCATTCTCGTTATTGTTTAAAGCATTTAATCCTGCTTTTACCATTTCACGAGCTAATAAAGTAGATGTAGTTGTACCATCACCTGCTTTTTCAGCAGTTTTAATTGCTGCTTGTTTAACTAGTTGTACACCTAATTCTTGTTCAGGGTCTGTAAGTGATATTGATTTTGCAACAGTTACTCCATCTTTAGTTGATTGTGGAGCACCATTATCGTTAGCAATAACTACATTTCTTCCATTTGGTCCTAATGTTGAGACTACAGCATCTGCAAGGATATCAATTCCCTTTACTAAGTTTTCTCTAGCGGTTCCGCCTAATGTTACTTGTTTACTCATTGGTTAAATCTTTAATTTCTTCTTTAGTTAAATTTTCTTTTGTTTCATCTAGTAAATCATCTATACTAGTTGATACACTTATTTTGGCAAGAATTTGGTTTTCAGGACCTACATAGTATTCTTCTCCATCAAAAGGTAATTTAGTAAATCCTTGAGTTGGTAAGATTACTTTTTCTCCAACCTTTAACGTAGTAGGGATAAAATCACCAGTTAAAGTTGATTGTCCAGGTCCTACTGAGATTACTAAACCAGTTTCATTTTTCTCTTTCCCTAAATCTGGGACGATAATATTACCAACAGTAGTTTCTTCTGTTTCTATTGGTTTTACTATAACAGCGTTAAATAGCGCTTCTAATTCCATTCGTGTAATTTTTAATGTTAATACTTATTTTTAGATAATTGTTAATATATTCTTCTAAACTAGAAAAATCCCCCATATCTGATTTTAGATTAGCTATTTTTTGTAAAGCTTGATCTACATGGGTAAAATAATATAATGATTTTTCATAGGTTTTTGCTTTACCTTTAGCTCTAAAATGAGAAGCATCAGAGGTTACATTCTGTTTTACAGTATAACTGTATTCATCTTTAGTGATAAAGAATGGTTCTAGCAAGGGGTCGGTAATAGTCTGTATAGACTTTCTTTTTGTTGTCATATAACTTATTTATTTAGACGCGAATATACGAATAATATTGCGCTAGGACACGCTTTTTAATAAAACTTTTATTTAATTTTGATTGTTTTTGGCTTTTTAGATTCGGCAATTGGAATAAAAAGGTGAAGTAAGCCATTCTTCATTTCTGCTGTTAAACTTTCAAGTTCAAATTTAGCTGCTACCTTATAACCTAAGTTAAAAGATCGTTTAGCTAATCCTTTATAGATATAACCACTAAAATCTTCTTCTTCAGTTGGTTTATCATAAATTATCTTTAAAAGATCTCCATCAATTTCTAGTTGAATATCTTTTTTAGTTAGACCAGTACAGGCAACTTCAAAATGAAGTCCGTCTTCGTCATAAAAAATATCTAGTGGGTGTGGTTGTTTGTTTTCAAACGTAGTTGGTTGAAAAGCTCCGTCTGCCTTAAATAGGTTACGGAATAGTAAGTCGAACGGTGTACGTTCATTGAATAATGTACTCATATCATTTAGTTTTGTGAGGCCGTAGCTCTCGGTTAATTTAATTTGAATATAATTGCATGCCCTAGCTCTACAATATTAAATTCCATTATACATATATGATTATTCATTCCTAGCGATAAAATATTCACTTTCCGTTTCTGTTGTTGAGAAATTAGCCTTTAACATACCTACTTCTGATATTTTTAATGATCCTTTCTCCATGTCCTTATTAGCATTTAATATATCTTTAAATATATCTGAATCAAATGGGATTTGGATATCGCTTTTAGTAATATTACCTCTAAGTTGATAAGTAATTTTATTAGAAAATCCAGTATTATCACCAAATATAATTTCACATACATTTACACCATCAAAATCTGTTGTTGTAGTAATTAACATATTATTTACATCAGCTAAAGCACTTTTTGCTTTAATTAAATGTGTAATATCTTCATTAGTTAAATCGATTTCTATTTCAAATGCTTCAGGATCTTCATAATAAGTATTTTTACCTAAAATTAAAATATCAGCTAATGAATAAGTCAAATCAAAATTCAAATCAGCAATATGCATTTTAGTATAAACTGCTTTGATTTTTTCAAGTGAAATACTTAATTCACCATTAGTAATAGAAAGTAATTTTGATAGTTTGTGAGTATCAAATACACCTAATTCAGCGTCTTCAAGGTTAAAGTTATTATGTACTACTTTACATACCCTACCATTATCGCCTGCATAAACGGTTAGTTGATTGTCTTTAATACGCCATTTTACTTGATTATTTAATCCGTTTAAATAATATTTTGAAATAACGCTTGTTAGTGTTGATTTATTTACCATAGTTGTAATATATGAAATTTATTTTGTTCTTCCACCTTTTTTTCTATTTTCTGTTATTGTTAATGGCTGAGTATTGGTGTAATGGAAACTCCCACCTTTAACTAGGGGTTTAATATGATCTATTTCCCAATAACTACCATAATTCTCCCAATTCATTTCATCTGTAAATTGTTGTTCTAAATATACAATATAGTCTTCGATTTTACAACCTAAAAGTTTAAATGAAGCATTAGATTTATTTTTAATTGCTTTATATATTCGAGTTCTGATGTTAGATTTTAGTCTATATATTGGATCGTTAGCCCATTTTTCTCTTTGTTTCCTATTATATTCATCTCTATTTATTTCATGCCATTTAACCATGTAATCAGGATTTTCCTCATTCCATTTTTTCATTCGGATATAGTGTTTTTTTCTAAATTCTTCGCTTTCCCAAGATTTAGAATAGTATTTATTTCTTAATTCAGGTGTTGAATTTTTTTTATACCATTCTTTTCTATATTCTTCAGCTATAACCAAATTTTTAGGGTCATTCCTATATTTTTTTAGATATGGTTTTTGACATTCTTTACATTGAGAACTTCTACCTAATTTTTTAGACTTATCTTTTTTAAATTCAGATTCATCTTTTTCTACTTTACATTTACTACATTTTGCCATAATAAGGATTCTTTATTGATTCCATTATAAATATGACTAAATCTCGAAAGATGACAAGGAATTAACATAAGGATTCAAATCAAGCTTCCATTGTAAGTCTCCGAAGAAACCAGCTAATTTATTTAATAATATTGAATCGAATACTTTTTGTCTGTCAGCATAAGCATTTAAAAAGTCATTAATCTTTTCTGGTACATCAAAATCCTGAAATGCTAATGCTTCTATTTTATAAGGATTATCTTTACAATAAATCCATTTTACTTTATCTGCTTGAGTAATTAAATTATGTTTTTTATCTAATTGCCATAATCTTAACAAATCGTTATAACGAATTGTAGCACGTACAGGTGCTGGTGCTCCTTTAAGGATTTCTGTAAACATTTCTCCTGCTCTAGTACTTTTACCTGAATATTTTTCTAGTTTTTTAACTGCTGATGGATTACCTAATTTAGTAAGTGGGATTGTACCATCTAGTATTTGTTTTTTAAATACTTTTATTTGATCTAAAATACTAGCTTTTTCTTCACCCTTTAATACTTGTTGTAAAATATCATTAAAAAATGATCCTAGAATAGGTGGGAAATTTGCTTTCATAAACTCCAAACCTTTAATATCTAAAGATTCTTTAGCAATTCCTTCTTGTTTAGTGATCCACTGAGCATAACGACGAGTTGCTCTAAAATAAGCTGAACGAATAACACATTCAGTTTTCATTTCAAGTCTGTGATCAGTTACATTAAAACATTCCCTAGCTAATCTATCGTAATCTTCATTAATTACATCCTGATATTTCATTGCTACCTTTTCTAGAATATCATCTTTTTCTTCAGCAGGGAGTTCTTCAAAGTTAGGATATAACTTAAGAAGTAAAGGTTCAGCATTAAAGTAGTTACTGTCCGTGTCAATGTAGCTGCAATAATTTTCATCTCCTGGATCACATACAAACCATGGTGTATCTTCTAAATGCTTCATAACTTATTTCCTTTTTTCTGGTTTTCTTCTATACTTAATGGTTGGGTATTAGTGTAATGAAAACTACCACCTTTACTTATTGGTATAATATGGTCTATTTCCCAATATTCATCTCTACCATAATTGTCCCAACTCATATGTTCATCAAACTGTTGTTCTAAATGTACAACCCATTCTTTAATACTACAACCTAATATTTCGATTTTTTTAGATTTATCTTTTCTTTTCAATCTTGAATTAATATCATTCCGCAAAACTACCATTAATCTATACTCAGGATCATTATGATAACGTTCTTTTTGATGTTTTCTACGTTGTATTCTATTAGATTCTTTAGTATATGGGTCGTATGATGAATTATATTGTTGAACACAAGATTTACATTTGTTTTGCAAACCATCCCAAGATTTAGATTCAATATTAAATTCACTGAATGGTTTTATTTCGTAACAAGTGTTACATTTTTTAATACCTTCTTCTAAATATAATTTATCTACTTCCTCTTTTAATACTTGTACTTCAGTGTTATATTCATCTTTTCTTCCTTCACGCCAATACTTTTTAGCTTTAGTATTACAAGGTTTACATTTATGGTTTACGTTTAAATCTTCAAAATTGAAAAATTCAAAACACCCGTTACACCTTCTTTGAGTTCCATCTTTGCTATATTTTCTTAAATCATTCATATGTAATTGATATCGGTTTCAATTATACATATGTAGAAGGTGTTTCTTCTAAATGTTTCATTTATATTGTTTTTATTCTTAAAATGATCTTTCACCTGGGATTGGAGGTAAATTAACTGGTCTATTTCCTTTAGAATCTAAATCATCTCTTTCTTTTAGTTCTACTTTATATTTTATCCCTGCTACTTTAAATTCTCCTCCTTGTTTAAGCATTTTTCTAAAGAATCTTTCTTGAGCATCACTCCATTCTTCACTTCTTTCTATTAATACTTCTTTAGGAACTTGTACTCCGTTCACAGTAATTAATTGGTTTTTCCTAATTGTTTGTTTTTTTAATGTCATAATATTATGTATTTATACGCATTTTACGCGCGTTTAACGCATTACCTCTGGGTTTGTATATGTTTATATGTCTAATTTTTCCACTCCCATTTGAATCCACCACAGGTTTTTTGTTTACCATTAGCACACTTAGTTATCCCAGTATAATGTGTTCCAATTTTTAACCCAGCTGATGATACGCTTTCGTGTAAAGTAATAAAGTTTCCTTGTATATCCAACTGTCTTACGGGTTTTCTTAATTTTGCTTTGTGTTCCTCGGTTCTAAAAGATTTTTTCTTACCTTTAGTAGCTTTACTAATATTAACACATTGTTCTAATGTTCGAGTTTGTCCCTTTATACTCTTTGATATTTTATCTTTAGTTTCTTGGCTACGTTTTATTCCTTTCATCCCTTTTGATATTTTATCTTTAGTTTCTTGGCTACGTTTTATTCCTCTTAATTTATCCCCAATAGCCTTATTATCTCGTGTTTTGTGGACTTCATACATTATCTCTTTAAAGTTGCTAGGTCTGTTAGCTAAACGTTTTTTATGTATAGTTGCTTTTTGTTCATCTGTTCTAGTAGCCCAATATCCACTATTACATTTACCTCCATTATCCATATTATAACCCTCTCCTAAAAAAGTGTTATATTCAGTAATATAACGTGTTTCTAGCGCGTCTACTTCATCTTCAGTACAGTATTCGAGTACATATTTCTTAAACGAATCTACACCGTGTTTACGAATAGAGGCTTTTATAGCTCTACCACTACCCCAATAATTATCTTCAATATCTCCTCGATGTTGTCCAATATATTTTTTACCTGTTTTTATTCTCTCAATACAATATATAAATGTTTTCATAGTCGTTTCGTTATGGTACGTTTATACATATGTAAAAGGATATTACAAGTCGAGAGATTCTTTAAATTTTTTCATAGCATCCTCATTTTTCATAATGTTATTCATATGACGATTTGCACACAGAGCTGATTCTTGGATTATTCGGTGTCCACTTAAGGTTATAGCTTCACTTAATGTTTGGAAATTCATTCCAAAGCGGAAGCTTGGTAAAGCTGTCGCACCATAAAGTGAATTTAATAAAATTTTCATTGTATATTGCATTAAATGATTATATTCACCTAATTCCTTATCTCCTGCTTTATAAGCTTCTTTCATTCGGTTTTTGTATACAACTCTTTCTTCAAACCATTTCTTTAGAATAGTAGATAAAACTGATTCTTTATCTGTTCTAAACATTGAACCATTAGCTGCTACTGCCAATTTACTTTCTTCAATCATGGATATTAATCTACCAACCTTTACATTAGTTTGTTGTCGTTTTTTATTCTCAACTAATAATTCTTCTTCAGGGTCACGTTCTTTTAGATCGTTAAGACCCAATCTATTATTACGTTCATTAGCATCTACAATACGCCCCACAAATGTTTCCTTACCTATGTTTATAGACATTATTATCGATGGATACAGTGATGTTAAATCTTCATCAAACATATATTTATACAACCCTGCTTTAGGACAGAAAAGATATCCTCCTGCGTAACTATCTTTCTTTTGAGGGAATGGTTCTTTTGGTGGTGGTACTATGTCTTGGGATAATAGATAAGCTGAAATAGCACCATCTTGTGAAATACTATTAGCATACACTTCACTATAATTGTGTTTTCCCTTATGAGATAAATTTTTAGTTAAAGCTAAATATTGTAGTTTTTCATCTAGTTTTTGTAATATTTCAACATCAACAAAGTTATACTGAATAAATTTATGGATATCTGTTTCAAATAATTGATCTAGATTACCATCATATTCAATTTTATTCATACCAACATATTTCTTCCCAATTGCATCTAATTTCCAACTTGGTTCATCTTTCCAACTATATTTTTTATGTAAACGGATATAATCTAAAGATTCAATACCTACAATATCTACATACTGGTTTTGTTTAAAGAAATAAGAATTACCTTTTTTAGCATTTACTTTACCAATAGGAGATAAATGATCAGCCCAATCTTTACCTATTGTTCTACACATTCTGTAGTATAAGTAGGGTATATCAAAATAATCTGAGTTATAACCTACTAATATATCTGGATCCATTTCTCTTATTGCTTCAACAAATTTAGCTAATAATTCGTTTTCTGTAGCACATGGAATAATTTCTTTATTTTTATTTTTTCCTGTTTTAGTATGTGCTAATTGACTTTTTTTATCTAAAATAAGTATAGACCAGTAATCTTTTTGTTTATCCCACCAAGCAATAGAAGTAATAGGCATGGGAGCATCTTCGATATATTCTTCAGTTAATGCACCTCCTATTTCACATTCAATATCAAAAAATACTTCCCTATGTCCCTTAGAAGGAACATCATTAGTTCCATATTTTTCAACTAGGAACTTTTGATGTGGTTTCATATCATGGAAATGTAAATTAGGGGTGTTTTTAGCACTATAATCAGGATTTTTAGAATAAAACCATTTAGATATAGGTTTTAGGAATTCACCATTTAACCCCTTATGTGTATGTTCTTCTTCAGTACACTCCTGATATACTACATTTCTATAGGGGACTATTTGATGACCACCATCTTCTTCCCATAGATGCATTTCAAAATAATTATCTCCTAATTTTTTACCTTGATAACACTTTTTATACATTATATAAAATTATTTTTTTTAAATTCTTCAAGATGACCATTATAAAATTTTTCCCATTCTTTATCTTTAGGTGGTGTTTTCTCATCTAAACGTATCACATCACCACTTCGTACTTTATCTTGATATTTTTCATAATTCCAAAATAGCTCTTGGATAGTTAATTTTTTACCATCAATTTCGTATACTTTTTTATCTTTCTTACTCATTATATAACCTTATTACTTTTTTTCCTATTCTCTACAACTTCCATTGGCTGAGTATTCTTATAATGAAAACTACCACCTTTACTTAATGGATGAATATGATCTATTTCCCAATAGGTACCATGGTTTTCCCATGTCATATTACCATCCCATTGTTGCTCTAAATATACGACCCATTCTTTGATAGAACAACCAAGAAAATCAATTGTTTTATCTTGATTACCCTTTTTTAGATATTGATTAACTCTACTTCTAAGTTGATGTAATAACCTATATTCAGGGTCGTTTCTATAACGTTTCATCCTATAGGCTGAATCATATTCTTGGCTATACCATCTATAATTATCTTTTCTCTTATAGTGGGTTTTGTGACATTCTTTACAAGTGTATTGAAAACCTCTAACATTAGATTTATTTCTATAAAAAAATTCTGTTGTTAAAGGCTTTTCAACCTTACATTTGGGACAAGTTTGCATATTATGTTTTATTATACATATGTAAATCGTTCCCCCTTCGTTCCCCCTAGATACCTAAATGTTGTTGGGGTTTACACTTTATAATTTCTTCATCTGTAAAGAATTGTCTTAGGTCGGGTCTAAAATAATTAATTGATTTCATGACCTTTTTGTCACTTGTTCTATATACTACGAATCTATCTTCGACTTTCTCATAATGGCATGCGACAGAGAGTTCTTTACTTCTTTGGGCGACAGTCGCCACGGCTTCTTCTTCAGTCGCGCAAGATTTTGACATATTACTTGCTTGTACTTCTTGATAGGCCGGCCATACCTTATCTTTAAGACCATGTAGCATAGTGGCGTTGCCAGTGGCAACGTAAGCAAGATCACAAATAGCATCCAAAACTTCCACGATGTTTCCGTTTTCGCAAGCTTGTCTATATTCTTCCAATTCTTCAAGTACAAAGTCGTATACGAATTCCCACTCCTTTTTTTCTGGTATTGTTGGTTCATAAGCATTTGGTTTTCCGAACGTGCGGTTAAAAATTTCTACTTCATTAACAAAGGGCACGTCAGCTTTGCTAAATAATTCTAATTGTTTACCCATAATTTATTACTTTTTTCTCTATTTTCTTTTATACTTAAGGGTTGTGTATTTTTATAATTAAAACTCCCTCCTTTACTTAAAGGTATAATATGGTCTATTTCCCAATAAGTTCCATAATTATCCCAATTCATAAATTCATCAAATTGTTGTTCTAAATATACGTAATATTCTTCAATACTACAACCTAAATATTCAATGCTTCGATAATTTTTTTTCTTTTTTAAACATCTATTCAGTCTAACTTGAATACTATTTTTAATTTTATCTCTGCTTTGTCTTTGGTTTGAATTATATTGTTCTCGATTTTCTTGATTCCATTTGGCACTTTTTTCAATCAGTACTTCTCGATTTTTTTTATAATACTTTTCCCAATTTTCTTTAGCACGTTTTTTATTTTCAGAATTCCATTTCTTACTTTGTTCTTTTTGTCTTTCTTTATTTTTTAAATAACGTTGCCTTTGATATTCTTTTTTGTCAAATCCCATTTTTTATTATAAATATAACAAAGAGGGAAAACCGTGCCCTTTAGCTTATTACTTCTAAAAATTTAGTTTTCTTTACTTCTACAACTCTGAAGTTAGACATACCTTCATTATGTTTGTACATCTTAGCTTCTGCATCTGTTGCTGATACTGCTACTACTAAATATAATTCAGTTGTTTTTTGTATCCTACCTCTTTCATTCTCAAATTCATTTTGAGTTTTAATTTGCCAATATTCCATATTTATCTATTTATTTATTTTTTAAGTAATCTTGTATTGAATCTGCTTTTTTATTCTCCCAAGGGTAATAAAGCCATTCATCTCCTTCATGTAAGTTAGCCCAAAGATTAGGTTGGAAACATGATGTGTGAGGTTTAAAATGTAATACTGCTGTATAAACACCTGGTGCTTTTTCTAATGTAACTCCTGAATCACATATATCATCGATAACTAGAGTATTAGGTCCTACAACATTTACATAAGGTAAATCTAATTTATGTGATACCATTACTGCGGGGATTAATCCTCCCCTTGGAATACCATGTATTGAATCTATGTTGGGTTGATCAAATCTAATTTTATTACATAAACTATCAACTAGTATATTTACATCATCCCAACTGAGAAATAATTTATTATCAACTTTTAAAGCCATATTCTTATAATTTATGAGATATGAATTAAACTTGAATATGTTTCGTGAGAAACATTACTACAGAAATTACTATTAGGGTGTAATATAACTGATATAGCATCGTGAGAGTGTAATGATTCTTGGTGTGAACATATTACTCTAAAATCTTTAATTCTTTTATCTGCAATTAATTGTTCATATAACAACCTAGCTGCATCTTCTACAAATTTAAGATAAGATCCATTTAATTCAGCAAATGCCATTTCATCCTCTCTTTTTACTACTACTTGAGTTTCAGTGTTAAGAGCTTTATTACACATTTCCTGTAATTCTTCAATCCAAACCATCTCATCAAATTCAATTGAAATTCTAGCAACAGATCTTTGTGAATGAGATACGGTAGCTTTATTTCTATATTTTCTAGCATATTCAGCTAATTCATAAGAACAAGGACATGCTGATGAATATACAAAATCAAAATGAATATATTTTTTCATTTCTCCCTTTTTATTTAAATCACCTTCTAAAGTAACATTATAATACTGATAACCTTCATTATCTGATCTTAATGATTTTTTAATAATAGGGTATGAGAATTTAAGTGATATCTTAGAATCAAATGTGTTTAATTTATCTTGATATGCTTTTAATACTTTCTCTAATTTATCAATACTAAAAGTTTCATCTTTAAACTCATAAAAGGATCTCATAATACGAGACATATTAATACCTTTTTTATGTGCTTCTAAAGATACAGCTCCTGTTACTTTAGTTTCTAATTCTAGATTACCATTATCTCTTGTTTTATATTTTAGAGGTAATCTAAAATTATGGATTCCTACTTGTTGAATTTCAACAGGGGAACCTTGAATTAGAGATGAGGGACCATTTTGCAAATCAGGAAAAGTTTCAATATCCTTTTTTGTTGGTGCAAATTCAGAATCATAATCTCTGTTTGGTTCATTGTATTTTACAGAATGTTCGTTTGATTCTGGTTCTTTGTAGGAATCTACATCTCCTACCCATTCATACTTTTTTACAAATTTTTTACTCATTTTTTATATAACTTTTTAATTTATCTATTAATACTAATACTTCATCTGGTTCCATTGTTATAGCACAACAGACATTGATGTTCTCTTCTATTTCCTCTAATATACGAAGGGCTTCTTGCTTATCCAAACCTTAAATTTAATTTTTTATTGAGTAATTTATCTTTACTTTCTAAATATTGTTTGATAATATAATCCCTTTCTAATATAAGACCTTTATCTAGATTACAATTCTCTAATACCTCAAATTTCCAATTATCTGGGTTTTTGGTGTATGATTTTTGGAAATATGGATTATCATGGTTGTTTTTTTTGAGTTTATAAAAATGGTCATATTCTCTTTCTTTTAACCATCCTTTACCTATATAAACTTCTTGTGTTGTCATGTTGGTAATTTTATAAACCCCATAATCTCCTCTACCATTCCATTTGGTTGTTTTATACTCCCAATTATCATATCCTTTTTTCTTATGGTAAGTTTTTTTACACTTCTTACACATACTTTCATGACCATCTACTTGACATCTATTTTTATAGAAATCAGTTAGATTCTTTTCTATTTTGCACTTCCAACACCTTTTCATTTAAATCGTTTTTAATTAATTTTTCAACATACCCCTTTATAGAGTATCCCTCTTGGGAACAGAACGTTTTTAACTGTCCCCATACAGGTTCACTTATTTGAATATGTTTTAATTTTTTCATCGATTATAAATATATAAGGTTCTCGAGAAGTCGCTAGACACATCTCTTGTCTTCAAAAGCTATTATGTGTGGGCGCCAAGTCATTCTGTAACCGTTATCTCTAACCCAATCAAATAATATAGGGTAAGATTGGAATAAAGCTTCTCTTGTATCTCCACTAGGCATGAACCATACTTTATCTTGAGGGATATCCATAATCTTAATAAAATTAAGAATTTCTTCTAATGAACCTTCATCTTTTCCATCCCATACAGGTTTAATATGGTAATCTGAATGGTATGATATTGATTTTGAAATAGCATCATAGTTAAGTCTTAACTTATTATGTCTTTTTACCATTCTTTCGTCCGTGATTCCACCTTGAGGGGTTTTAACGCCGACCACAGGGACTGAATTCGAGAATTTAGGAGAAATCGAAAGCAAGTTAATAGGATAGTCAGTTGCAAGAAAATGCGAACCTTCAGTTTCGATAGTAATAAAAATATCGTTTTCATAAGCGAAGTGTGTTAATTCATTTACTAAAGCAGGATGCATTGTAGGTGAACCACCTGTAAGCATCATCTCTTTAATATGGGGGTTATCAGTATATGCTTGGATAATATCATTAAAATTGTACGTACCCTTCTCAGGATGAATAGAGGTATAAAATGAGTCACACCAACCTCCTTCTCCGAAGTAACATCTATGTGTACACCCTGTAGTTCTAATTACTACTGTTGGGTAACCCGCTCTTGATCCTTCTGATTGTACTGCTGTGTAAACTTCTACGATAGGTAAAACCTTATCATAGTCTGGTAATCGTTTTAATTGTTTGTGTTCCATAATTTTTTAACGTGGTTTTTTATTCACTATATAATTAATTTTAAATATTCCTTAAATGTACGAACTAATTTGTTACGCTCCAAATGGTGAAATTCCATATGGCAATTCCTACATATCATTACACATTTTCTGATTTCCTCTTTAATACGTTTTAATCCATAGGCATTAAATTGGAGATCTGTTACACTTTTATATTTAGTGCTTGGATCCAAATGATGGAACTCTAGTAAGTAGGGTTTGTGATCTAATCCACACTTACAACATTTACTCATTCTTTTTATACGTTGAATAAAGTCTTTATTTCTTTTTTCAAATACTTTTTTCTTCGCTTTATTTGTTGCTTTGTATTTATTTTTATAATACCAAGCTCTGTACTCAGGTGTACCACCTTTAGGTTTAGTTTCCATATGTTATTTTATTATACATATGGGAGGGCTTCCTAAAAACGCCCCCCTATTTATTCACTGTAATATACAACCTTTATTTTAGGGTTCCTATTTATCTGTACTAATAAGTATAAATCCATCCTTATAGGTATCACTTTTATACCCCTTAATCTTGTCTAAGCTATTTTTGATAAAGGCACTATATAAGTTAGATTTTTGAGTAATATCTTTACTATCTAGGTCTTTAGGAGTACCTTGAAGAAATAACCCATCAGGTTCATTATTTGAGACAAAATCTTGAACTATTGCCACTACCGTAGATAGTATTTTTAAAAGTGTTTTTAAATCTGATTTGGCATATTGGGTTTCTACTCCTGATACATTATACCCTATGTTAAAAACTACCCCTAAATTTCTATACTTGGGGGGTAAGTAAAATTGTTTATGTTCTGGTCCTAGCATGTCAAAGTCCACATTTACAGTTTCAGTATAGTCCCCAATATCAACTAAAAATTTATATTCAAAATCTCCAGTTTGAAAGAATTTTAGGGGAGAAATATTTGCTTCCCCTATTTCTTTTAATAGAATTTCCTTTATTAGAGGTTTTAGTAGTGTACTTTTACTAGCCATATTTTATTTTATTTTAATCTTCCAAATAAGAAGCAGCATTTTTACCATGTTCCATAAATGTAACTTTAGTCACTCGGGCACGTCCTTCTGTTTCTTCTTTTACAAAAGTATTTAATTTATTATAAATGTACTCTGCAAATTTTTCTGCTCCTGTAGCTGGTATTATTCTTACTTGTGCTACACCTGCGGTATCCATTTGTTTAAATGCTTCTACTTCAGGATCATCTTCTGCTATAATCATAGTATGATCAAACATATAATTCATCCAAGCTTTAGGAGATTTACCATCAATTAAGGTTTTGGCACGTTTCATTCCTCCAAAATCCCAAACCCAATTTCTATCATCTAATTCACCTTCAAAATATACTTTAAAAGAAATACCATAACCATGTACGAATCTACAGTGTGTAGTTTCTGCTCTCCATTGACGGAACACTGTACTAAAACCATCAAATACTTTGCTTGATTCGAATTTTCCCATTATTCCTCGTATATTGATGAATTTTTATCTGCTTCCCAACATTCAACTTTAGTTACTTTAACTCTTCCTCCTCCTGTTAAAGCCATTCTTTCATTGAAATGATCAAATACTAATTTAGCACAAGACTCTGCACCCATAGCATCCATTACTCTTAAAGCACATAAACCTAACTCTTCCATATATTGGAAAGTTTCTAATTGTGGGTCATCTTTTTCTATTAGTGTGGTATGATCCCACATATGATTCATCCAATCTTTTAGACCATTACCTGGTGTAGGTACTGCATCAGTAGATTTAAATCCACCATAATCCATAATCCAATTCATTTCATCTAATTGGTTTTCTTCTAATGGTTCATTTGATTCAAACCATACTTTAAATTTTAAAGCATATCCATGTAATAATTGACAGTGAGAATGTGCTGCTTTGTGTTGACGTAATGCTACTGAATAATTATCAAATAGCTTTGTTGATTTATATTTTCCCATTGTAAAAATTTAAAATTGAATCTTTTGTTCCTACACCTACCATTCTATCTACAGCTTTTCCATCTTCTATTAAAATTAAAGTAGGAATATTTCTAATTCCATATTCAATAGGTAAGTCCTGATTGCTGTCAACATCAATTTTTTGATAGTTAATTTGTCCTGATAAGGATTCCATAATAGGTCCTAATGTTTTACATGGACCACACCATGCTGCACTAAAATAAAGTATTTTTTTCATTAATTTTAATTTGTTTTAATTATTAATATCTTTACCTAAAATTAAAGGGGATTCATCATTGCTAGTTGATACTAAATAAGCTGATTCTGTCTCTTCAATGATTAATGGTTTATTACCATATAATTTTGTGTAATTTTCTCTTACGTAACTTTCTACTTTTTCTTCCATAATTATTATTTATACTAATTCTTCTACTATTCCAATTAACTCCGATAATATAAGAATAATAGTTGCAGTCTCCAAATTAAATGGAATAAAACCATAACCTACTATTCTAACAATAGATTTTATAAAACTAATGATTTGATGTAATCTAGCATCAGGTAATTCTTGTTTTTTAGATTCTTTCATAACTTTTTAATATTAATTTTGTTTTTTCTTTTTACAATGTGTATCTAAAGTAGCATTACAATTAGGACACAATAATCTTAAATTTTCTATTCTATTATCTTTGTTAGAACCATTTATATGATCTAAAACTAATGAAAATTTCTTACCTCTCCAAATTTCCTTTTGCCCACATTCATTACATTCAATAGGTAATAATTCTTCTCTATAAATGTGTCTTTTAACACAAGACTGAGAGTGGGTGCAATTTTTAATTAATAAATCTTTAGAAGTTAACCTACCAGATTTTTTCTTTAATTGTATTGCCTGTTCTCGAGTTAAAAAATGGGAGGTGTCAATTTCATATTCTTTAATATATTTGTTAACTAAGGCCCAATTACCACCTCCTGTCATTATTCCTAAGTTACTCATTACTTCTTTTAGAAATCTAGATTTATCAACTGCGTCTTGTATTCTTTCTTTTGTGTATTTTTTACTTACCATATAATATTTTATTATACGTATGGCAACACGTATTCAAAATCGATAAACGTGTTGACTTAGTTAACCCACTAGGATTCGAACCTAGACTAACAGTACCAAAAACTGTGGTGCTACCATTACACCATGGGTCATGACTATTTTAGTCTTTTATAATTTATTACTTAACGTGTTGTGCAAGTACTTGTTTTACGTGTGCTTCTGCAACTTCGTATCCAACTTCTCCTGTTTCATCTTCATATTGTACTGGATCAGGTCTTCCTAACTCAATAAAGGCCTCAATTCTTTCAACACTAGAAGCTGATTTGTAATCTGAATTACCACTTGGGTAGGGTTTATAAGAAGTATTTGTTCGTTTATAAACTTCATCAAAGTCAATTCCTAATACTTCACACAATTTTTCTCCATCTTGTAAAATATCTAATTTCATACCTTCAATGTAAGGAGTAAAATATCCTACTCTATCAGCATCCCAATTTCCTTCTCTAAATGCCTTATCATCTGCATCTCTAAATTCTTGTCTGCAATCAGGATATACGCTGAAATCTCCTGCATGAATTCCTAATGCTATATCACAAGTTTCTTCTGTTTTATTTGCTACAGATAAAGCTACTGCTTGTGTAATAGAAGCAAACATTTTATTTCTATTAGGTACAACTGTTTCCTTCATGTTATCGTTTTCATAATGTCCTTCTGGTACATCATCTCCACCTTGAACTAAAGCTGAATCTAGTAAATCTACTAATCCGTCTAGTTTAATTTGGCGGTAATTAATTTTACAACCCCCATAACAATCACTTTCTTTACAATTTTCGTTAAGATAATTTACTAATGATTGAGCTCTTTCTAATTCTACTCTGTGTTTTTGACCATAATCAAATGAAATACCAGTACAAGAATCATACTCTGTTAATGCTCTAAGTAGTAAAGTTGAAGAGTCCATCCCCCCACTCAGGCTAATTACGCAATGTTTTTTTGTTTTACTCATTTTATTTAAATTTATAACTGCCAGGTATTATAAGGATATAGGCTAATCCTGTTTTTATTTATTCTAATATACGAATTTTATCTCCCTTCTCCAAATTATCTTGCCACCAAAGTGGTTGGAGGTTTGTATAATGACATGCTTTTTTTACTTCATCTTCATTGGTTAAATCATATGATGAAATGGGCATTATATGGTCTACATGCCAACCCTTTAAACCATAATTTTCCCAAGTCATACCCTCTGTAAATTGAGATTCTAAATGTTGTAAAAACGTATCTTTATCACATCCTAATAGTTCTACTGTTCTTTGCCCTACCCCACGATTTTTTATTAAATCTGAAAGTCGGCTGGATAGGTTTCCTTTTATTTTAAAGAACATATCTTCCTGTCTTCTAGAATTTTTATATTCCCTTTCATATTTTCTCCACCAATCTTTATTTTCAGCCACATATTGCTTTCTATATTCTTTAGCTTTAGGAGATTTATCTCTTTTATTTCTAGTATTAGTTTTAGATTGATATTCTTTATCGTATTCATTATCACAAACCCTACATTGTGCTTTTCTTCCCATAAATCCTGCTTTTTGGGTGGAATAATCTTCAAAAGGTTTTATGTTATCACACTTAGTACAGCGTCTTTTACCTTCTTTAGCTAAATCTTCTTTTTCTTGGATTTTTGGGTTTTTACGTCTTCGGTATTCTCTAAAATATTCTTTACTTGGCATAGTTGTGTTTTTTATTGGCGGTTATACATATGATATCCCCCTCCAAAACACACAATGTGCCATAATTTATTTATTTAA
>Ga0228635_1000599_pt1 | contig 20903 bp, 19 predicted proteins | sample 44DmetaG_FD_182699 | JGI IMG/M metagenome (GOLD analysis project Ga0228635, IMG submission 182699) | Seawater microbial communities from Monterey Bay, California, United States - 44D | ecosystem: Environmental > Aquatic > Marine > Coastal | place: USA: California | collected 2016-09-30 | reverse complement strand
GCAAATACTATAAATAATATGTAGACAAGTTTTTTCAATTAATAATCTCCTAAAGTTTCTTCTAATTGATTTAAAGCTAATTCTAGTTGTTCTTGATTTGGAGCAACACCATGCCATTTATGGGATCCCATCATATAATCAACCCCTTGCCCCATTTCTGTCTTCATAATGATAACAATTGGTTTACCATTACCTGTCATTTCTTTAGCTTTATTCAAGGTCATTTTAATCTCATCGATGTTATGACCATCCATTTCAAGTACATCCCATCCAAAAGCTTGCCATTTTTGTGAAAGGTTACCCAATGACAACACATCATCCGTATCGCCATCAATTTGTCTTCCATTATAATCAATTGTAGATATTATGTTATCCACCTTGTTTGCACTTGCATACATGGCAGCTTCCCAAATCTGACCTTCTTGCAATTCTCCATCACCATGAAGCGTATAAACAATCGACTTATCTCCATTTAATTTTTTAGTTTGACAAGTCCCTAAAGCATTAGATAACCCCTGACCTAAAGAACCTGAAGCCATCCTGATTCCTGGTAAGTTTTTATCAGTTGAAGGATGCCCTTGTAAACGAGATGAAATTTTTCTAAAAGTTCCAAGTTCATTCACAGGAAAATATCCTGACCTAGCTAAGACACTATAAAAGACAGGAGATATATGACCGTTAGACAAATAGAATACATCTTCATTAATAGCATCCATCGAAAAATCATTATTATGATCCATCACATCAAAATACAACACTGTTAAAAAATCTGCACAACCAAGAGAACCACCAGGGTGACCTGACTTTACTGCTGATACCATTCTAACTATATCCCTTCTTACTTGTGAAGCTATTCTTTTTAATTCTAGAGTTTCCATTTATCTTATTTTTATCAATAAAATACAAATTTAGTTTATTTTATTAATTTTGGTGAACTTAGAACAGGAACTATTTACTTTATTCCAAATATTATTTAGTAACAAGCACTTCATTATGAAAAAATATATTCTTTCTTACTTTGTTTTAATCAGTTTCTTCACTTTTTCTCAACAAGGAAATTTTGTTACCGAAGAAGAGTATCGATATAAGAAAAGCCACGACCTTCTAGAAGGAAATGAGATAATAATAACAGATGATATGGTTAATCCAGACCACGTTGAAAAAAGTGTCCACTTTGTAAAGAATATCAAAAGTGAAAAAGATGCTTGTCAAGGCTACACAGACCCAATTGGATCTCCCTCATCGCTTTCTTCTTCTGATGATGGAAGTACAGCTGAAATTAACTTACCATTTAACTTTTGTTTTTTTGGTGACACATATACTTCAGTATATCTAAATGGAAATGGTAATATCAGTTTTCAATCAGCAAATGCAGTTTTTAATGCTTCTGCTTTCCCTTCAGCAACTGTAACAATGATTGCTGCATTTTGGGCAGATTTTGACTTTGGAAGTTGTGGTGATGTATATGCTACTGTTACTCCAACTGCTGCAATTTTTAATTGGGTAGACGCTGGTTATTTTAACGAACAATGTGACAAAGTAAACACCTGTCAAATAATCATAACAGACGGAACTGACCCGCTTATTCCAGGAGGAAATGTCGCAATTCACTATGCTGACATGCAATGGACAACAGGAGGAGCTTCAGGTGGTACTAATGGATTTGGTGGAACACCTGCAACTGCAGGAGCAAACAGGGGGAATGGCATTGATTATTTCCAAATTGGTCAATTTGATCATGCAGGTACCGATTATGACGGTCCTAATGGAAGTAATGACGGAGTAGACTTTTTAGACAATAGATCATTCGTTTTCGACTTTTGTAACACAACTGGAGGAAATCTACCTCCGAGTGCTCAAAACAACAATAACTGTACTCCTTATCAAGTTTGTAAACAAGCTGGTAATGAATTAGAAATTGCTTTTCCGTTTATTGGTCCTGAAAATAACCAAACGATTTCATCTATCACATACACTTCACCAAGTTTAACAAGTGTTACAGAAGTATCAAACACTTCAGGATCTGGATATACAGGAATATTAACTTTAAGTATCGATGGTAATTTAGAGACGCTAGGTATGCATGACCTAACAATCGAAGCAACTGATAATTTAGGAGCTGTTACTTCAATGTTGTACCAAATTGAGGTGGTCGATCCAAACTTAGCATTTCCAATTACCCCAACAGTTAGTTTATCTCAAGGATGTACACCTGTTACAATAAGTATAGAAAATGGCCCATTTGACTCCTATTTATGGCAAGACAATTCTACTAATTCAAGTACAACAATTAGCAGTGCTTACAGTGGCAACTTTAATGTTGAAGTAACAAATAATGGCTGTAAAAATACTATATCCACTCCTGTTGATGTAAGTGCTGCGCCGTTATTTAACCTTCAAGGAAATCTTGAATTTTGTCCAGATGACCTTAATACTTCTTTATTTTTACCTGATTCATTAAACCTAGATTCAGCAAAATGGATATCGAATTCAAACTCTTTAGAAATTTCGGATTTATTTTCTAGTGATATTAACTCTTCAGGCGCATATACAATAACTGCCTACAGTTTTTCTGCTGGTGCAGTTTGTTCCTCTGATACAATTATTAACATATCTGTACAAGATGACCTGATTTTAATTCCTGATTTTGTAACTTGTGAAAACACAGTGCAATTAATTGGAAACACAGGAGGTATAGGTAATGGTGCATGGACTTTACCTTCAGGAGTAAGCTTAAGTCCTAATAATACTAATTTAAATCCCGAAGTTACATTCTCTGATTATGGAACATATACGCTAAGTTATACCGAAACAGGATGTCAAGATCAGGATGAAATTATTATAACATGGGAAAACCCTCCATTTTACAACCTCCCTGAAACTCTTTTTTCTTGTCCTAATAGCCAAATAAAAGTAGAACTTGAAGACTCCCTTAATTTAAGTAATGCTGAATGGAAAACATCAACCGGAGATATACTAAGTAACAATTACTCAGTAAGCCTTATTCCTGGAGACTACTCTTTGAGCATTTCCTCTTTAAATGGTTGTCCTGCAGTTGATACTAATTTCACAATCAACACACAAGAAGTAATTTCATTAATACCTCCATCTGCAAACAATAATAAATTGTGCATGTTTAATATTGGAGATACTTTATCAATATTTGCTAATTCAGGAGATACTCTTGATGGAGATTGGACCTATCAAACTTTAACAGGAGGAACATTAAACTTTCTTAAAGACTCTGCAACAAGTATTTTTACTGCAAGTGAATATGGAGAATATACCATAACATTCACTGACAATATTTGTCAAGAATCTGATCAAGTTACTATATTTATAACTCCTGGTGCATATTTTAATATTCAAGACTATAAAGTTTGTGAAGGATACACTCAATTGGTAGAAGCGTTTATAGACACTCCAGATGAATTCATTGAATCATTAGAATGGAGTAACGGGCAATCAGGTAAAAGCATCACTGTAAACAGTGAAAACAATTACATACTAACAATGTCAACAGGTTGTGGAGCCCCATTTGTTGACACATCATTTGTTGATTACAGAATTTGTGATATTGAAATGCCAAATATATTTACACCAAATGGTGATGGTGTAAATGATACTTATATAATTAAAGGAGATACTGAAATTTTTAATGAGTTCAATATAATTATCACAAATAGATGGGGTAATGTTATAACTGAATATAACGATCCATCAGGAATTTGGGATGGAACTAACAACAAAGGAGAGATTGTTGAAGAGGGTGTTTATTTCTTCAACGTACAAGCTGTAACTTTACAAAATGAAGCTATTGTTAAAAAAGGTTTCATTCAAGTTGTAAAGAACTAACCTAACTATAATTTAAAGTTTAATTCTTTAGTAATATGAAAAATATAGGCGTAAATGGTTTCGGAAGAATTGGTAGGTATTTTACTAGATTAAGTCTTACAAAAGATGATATTAGTGTAAAAGTAGTTAATGACCTAGGTGACATTAACACTTTAATGCATCTATTAAAGTATGACTCCGTTCATGGAAAATTAAACTTGAGTTTTAAAATAACAGGGAATAAAGTAACATTTGAAAATGGAAAAGAGATACTTTTTTTAAATGAACCTAATCCTGAAAATGTTCACTGGAACCAATATAATGTTGAAACTGTAATTGAAGCTACTGGACTATTTTTAACAAAAGAAAAAGCTTACAAACATATTACAGGCGGAGCAAAAAAAGTAATACTTTCTGCTCCAGCTAAAGACAGTGAAATAAAAACAGTTGTTTTAGGGGTTAACGAAGAAATTCTTGAAGAAAATTTTGAAATCATTTCAAATGCATCTTGTACTACAAACTCTGCTGCACCTTTAATAAAAGTAATTTCAGAATTATACAACATTGAAAATGCTTTCATATCTACTGTTCATAGTTACACTTCTGATCAAAACCTACAAGATGCACCTCATCGAGATTTAAGAAGAGGAAGAGCTGCTGCTAACTCTATCATTCCAACCACAACTGGCGCTGCAAAAGCTTTAATTAAAATATTTCCAGAGTTAAATGGCAAAATAGAAGGAAGTGCTTTTAGAATACCAGTACCTAATGGCTCTATAACAGACTTAACAATCGTTACAAAAGGTAAAACTCCATCAGTATCGGAGATCAATGATGCCTTTAAAAAAGCAGCAGAAGGAAAATTAAAGAATATATTAAGTTATACAGACGAACCTTTAGTGTCCTCTGACATCATTGGAAATCCATCTAGTAGTTTATATGATTCTCTTCTTACTTCAGTAACAGGGAATATGATTAAAATATATGGTTGGTACGATAATGAAGCTGGTTATTCAAATAGACTAATTGATCTCATCCGTAAAATTTAAATTTTTACTATTGAGCCATTTTCAATCATTGTACCATGCAATAATTGAAATATTTTTTTAGCAACATTTATAGGTGAATTTAAAGCTCCTTGGTGTTTGAACTCAATAAATTGGTTTACATTTTTAAAATCCTCTTTAGAGAGCTTACGTATCTCTTCTTGCATGTTTGTATCTACTTTACCAGGGTAAAAGGAGTAAACATGTATGGGTGAATCTAAAGACACTTGTTCTTTTCCTGCAACTTTTGTAAACATATCAATCGCTGATTTAGTAGCACCGTAGATTGACCAGCCTTCGATAGGATGAATAGAAGCTCCGGAAGATATATTGATGACACTTTTCACAGCATCCCAAGATTGTGTTTTTTTGATAAAAAGGTTTGTTAGAAAAATTGGAATTAAAGTATTTATTTTAAAAGTTCTTTCGATATCATCAAACTCTAAACTCCCTGCTTCTTTTACCTCTCCCAAAGTCCCGGCATTATTGATTAAACTAATTGTAGAAGCTCCACTATTCTCTTTTAAAATATTTGTAATTAATTTTTCAATGTCTTTTGTGCTATCGTTTGATAAATCAAATTGATATTGAATAAAACCAGTACTTTTAATTGTTTGATTAACTGACCTGGCAATAGAATACACTTTATAACCTTCACTTAAATACTTAGTACATAGAGCACTTCCTATACCTCTGCTCCCTCCAGTTATAATAACTATTTTTTCCATCTTAAAACTTTTAAACTAATCAAAATATAAGTAAGGTATAAAACCTCAACAATTCTTACCTTTGTAATTATAATACATTCTTAAGTTATGTCACAATCGAAAATAAATATACGAAATCTGGATTTAAATGAACTAATAACTAAGTTAGATTCATTTGGAGAGAAAAAATTCCGTTCAAAACAAGTATATGAATGGTTGTGGCAAAAAAACGTAAGTTCATTTGAAGAAATGACAAACTTAAGTTTGTCGCTTCGAGAGAAGTTAGAAAAAGAATTTTTCATTGATAAAATTATTCTTGATGACCAACAAATTAGTTCTGATAGGACTATCAAGTGTGCATTTTCAGTTGGCGCAGGAAAAGTAGTTGAAGGTGTCCTAATACCAACAAACTCAAGAACAACAGCTTGTATCTCCTCTCAAATTGGTTGCAGTCTAGCCTGTTCATTCTGTGCAACTGGTAAATTAAAATTAATGAGAAATTTAACTGCAGGAGAAATTGTAGACCAAGTAGTTTACTTGAAAAACCAAGCAGAAACAAGGTATAACACCCCTCTAACCAATATCGTATATATGGGAATGGGAGAGCCACTTTTAAATTACAAAAACGTAGTTAAATCATGTGATATTTTAACCTCCCCTGATGGATTAGGGATGTCTCCTAGAAGAATAACAGTATCCACCGCTGGTATTGCTAAAATGATAAAAAAACTTGGAGACGATGAAGTTAAATTTAATCTAGCTCTCTCTCTACATGCTGCTAATGACAAAAAGAGGAGTCAAATAATGGAAATAAATGACAGTAACAACCTCGATACTTTATCAGAAGCATTAATCTATTTTCATGAAAAAACCGGAACTAGAGTAACATTCGAATACATTATTTTCAAAGACTTCAACGATAAAATAGAAGATGCACAAGAACTTGCTGCTTTTGCAAAATGCGTACCATGTAAGGTTAATATCATTGAATATAACCCAATAGATGAAGGAGGCTTTCAAAAAGCAGATGAAGCAAAGGTGGATGCATTTGCTAAGTATTTAGAAGACAGAAACATGGTTGTTCACGTAAGAAGAAGTAGAGGGAAAGATATTGATGCAGCTTGTGGACAATTAGCAAATAAAAACAAAACAATTTCTCCAGAAGAGAGGAAATTAAAAGTTAAATAATCTTATAAATGAAGCTCTTATTTAATCTTAGTGTATATTTGTATTAATGATGAATGTAAAGCAAATATTAGCTCCGATAAGTACTGAAATGGATGAATTTGAAGTCCGTTTCAGACAGAGTATGCGCTCTAAAGTTCCATTGTTAGATAAAATCACGCATTATATTATTAGAAGGAAAGGAAAACAAATGCGTCCTATGTTTTTATTTCTAACGGCAAAAATGTTAGGAGAAACAAATGATAAAACTTATGACGCAGCATCTCTTATTGAATTATTGCATACTGCATCCTTAGTTCATGATGATGTAGTAGATGATGCAAATGAAAGAAGAGGCTTTTTCTCAATAAATGCTTTATGGAAAAATAAGATTGCTGTTCTTGTTGGAGATTTTATGCTTTCCAGAGTTTTACTTTTATCTATTGAAAAAAATAACATCCGTTTATTAGAGATTGTTGCCAGAGCAGTTAGAGAAATGAGTGAAGGAGAGTTGCTTCAAATTGAAAAAGCTAGAAAACTAGACATCACTGAAGAAGTATATTTTGATATCATTCGACAAAAAACAGCATCCCTTTTATCCACAGTATGTGAGTCCGCTGCGGTGTCGGTTGACAGAGAAGATGAAGCAGTAAATATGAGAAAATTTGGAGAACTAGTTGGCTTAGCTTTTCAAATCAAAGATGATATTTTCGATTATGGCGATTCAAAAGAAATTGGGAAACCTACCGGATTAGATATTCGTGAAAGAAAAATGACGTTACCGCTCATCTATGTGTTAAGCAAATGTGATATTAAGGTAAAAAAAGAGTTGATTAACATCATAAAAAACCATAACGAAGACTCCAAATATGTTAAAAGAGCTATTCAGATTGTAGTAGATAATGGTGGGATCGAATATGCTCAAAACAAAATGAATACTTTAAAAGAAGAAGCTCTAAAATGCCTTTCCTCCATCCCTGAATCCGATTCAAAAACAGCAACTATAGGATTGGTTGAATATACTACTCAAAGAATAAAATAAAATGAAACAGTTTATATTTATTTCTATACTTTCACTCTTTGTATCTTGCTCAAATGAAGATAAAGCATTAGAAACGGAAAAGCGAGAACCAACTAATGTAACCAAAGAAACATTAACAGAGGTTAAAGACGGTGTTTATACAGAATACTACCCAGGAAAAAAAGAAGTTAAAATAAGAGGCTATAAAAATGCTCAAGATAAACGAGAAGGTAAATGGGTTTATTATTCTAAAAAAGGAGAAGAACTCTCAATAACGTATTTTAAAAATGGATTACGAGAAGGGCATACAATTGTAAAGCGTCCTAATGGTTCGTTAAATTTCGTTGGCGAGTATCGTGAAGATAAAATGATTGGAATCTGGAAGTTTTATGATGAGAAAGGTAATGTAAAACGAGAAAAAGACTACGGTCAAAGTAAATAATCTAAATGGCTAAAATACCTCCTCACATCATTGATGACATCATGCAGGCTTCTCGTATAGAAGAAGTTATCGGTGAGTTTGTCAATTTAAAAAGAGCTGGATCGAACTTAAAAGGGTTAAGTCCGTTCACGGATGAGAAATCACCATCTTTTGTTGTATCCCCTTCTAAACAAATATTTAAATGCTTTTCAACTGGAAAAGGAGGTACAGTAGTATCTTTTTTAATGGAAAAAGAACACTTTTCGTATCCAGAAGCGTTAAGGTGGTTGGCTGACAGGTACAATGTTGAAATTCCTGAAGAAGCTCCACTTACAGCAGAACAACAAGCAGCAATAACAGAGAGGGAAAGTCTTCACATTATAAATGATTTTGCAAAAGACTACTTTGCCAAATCCATGCATGAAACAGAAGAAGGAAAGGCAATAGCCCTTTCTTATTTTGAAGAAAGAGGGTTTAGGCTAGATATTGTTAAAAAATTTCAACTTGGATATTGCTTAAATAAAGGAGATGACTTTACAAAAGCAGCTCTTAACAAAGGGTATAAATTAGAATACCTTGAAAAAGTTGGACTAGTAAAAACTAAGGAAAATCGAAGCTTTGACTTCTTTCGAGGAAGAGTCATGTTCCCAATCCACAGTGTTTCCGGCAGAACACTAGGCTTTGGGGGGAGAACATTATTTACAGATAAAAAAATTGCAAAATATTTTAACTCTCCAGAAAGTATAATTTACAATAAAAGTGAAATCCTATATGGACTTCATTTTGCAAAAGGAGACATTATAAAATATGATAACTGTTTTTTATGTGAAGGATATACGGACGTCATCAGTCTTCATCAAGCAGGAATAGAGAATGTTGTTTCTTCATCAGGAACCTCCTTGACGAAAGAACAAATAAAATTAATACGAAGATATACACAAACCATTACGATACTCTACGATGGTGATCCAGCAGGAATAAAAGCATCTTTCAGAGGGATAGATTTGATATTAGCGGAAGGGATGAATGTGAAAGTAGTTCTTTTCCCAGAAGGAGAAGATCCTGATTCGTATTCAAAAAGTGTTAGTACAGTTGAATTAGAGAACTATATAAAAGAGCATACACAAGATTTTGTAACTTTTAAATCAGAAATATTATTAAAGGACAGTAAAGGGGACCCAATAAAAAAAGCAGAATTAATTCGCGAAATTATACATTCTGTATCCCTGATCCCTGATGAAATTACTCGTTCAATGTACTCCAAAACTTTATCCGAAAGGTTTGACATTGACGAGGGAATAGTTCGTAATGAGCTTAACAAAAGTAGAAATGGAGTAATTCATAAGCAACAATCTAGGCCAACTCCCCAGAGTACAAAAGAAGAACAGCTTTCTCCATTAATTCCGGTTGACCATAGTAATCAAAGTAATACTGTTGCTCGATATAACGATGACCATACAGAATTAGACTTGGTCAGAAAGCTAATTAAATATGGTGTCTTTGCGATAGAAACAGATCATATTAATGAAAAAGGAGAAAAAACAAAAATAGAGACAAGCGTTGCTGAGTTAATTTGTCATGAATTAGATAAAGATGAATTATTCTTTGAAACACCAATTTATAATTCAATCCATAAAATTATTCTAGAAGGATTGTCTGAAAACACACTATACAAATCTTCTTTTTTCCTAAGAATGGAAAATCAAGAAATAGTCAAATTTGTAAGTGAGATTGAGTCAGATGCGTACGACCTTAGTCCAAAGTGGCTCAGTAAGCATCACATTGAGACCAATACTGAGTTAGATAGATTACCACTTGCTATACTCAGTTCAATATACGCTTTCAAAGTAAGCAAAGTCAAAAAACGCATCTTTGAAATTGAACAAGAGTTAGAAGAAATGTTAAATGACGATGAAGAGAAGTTAACCAATCTACTCTCTGAAAAAATAAGTTTGGATAAAGTAAATAAATTACTTTCAGAAAAGTTAGGTAGGATTATATTAGGCTAAAAGATGTTAAGTAATATATTATTTGAATTTGGACCATACGAGATCTGTACATGGAACATTATTGTTTTATTGCTAATAGTAATAGGAACTACATTATTAAAAAAAGTAATCGACCGTTTTCTTAAACAATTTTTAAATCAAGCAAACATAAAAGTTAAAGGGCAAAGAGTTACATGGTTAAGACTACTTAGTCAAAGTGTTTACTTTTTAGCTTTTTATATCGGGATATCCAGTTTAAGAATAAACAATCCAAATGTCTCATTTGACGACTTTTTGAATTATAACTTTATTCAATCTGAACATTTTAGTTTGCGTTTTTACAATGTACTTGTAATCATTGCTATCTATTTTGGCGCAAAGATGTTGATTAATGTAACTAAGTTATATATCGCAAAACGATTTAAAGAAAAAGACGATTCCAACCAAGGGTCAGAATATGTCTATACACAACTAGCTAAATATATTATTTCACTGATTGGCTTCTTCGTTGGTCTAAAAGCCTTAAACATTGAAATCGCTATACTTCTTACTGGATCAGCAGCACTTCTAGTTGGTTTAGGTTTAGGACTTCAAGATGTCTTTAGGGATATGTTTTCCGGGATAATCTTATTGTTTGAAGGGAACCTTAAAGTTGGAGACATTATTGAGATAAGTAATTCAGGTACTACAGAACCTATAGTAGCTAAGATCTTAAGAATAAATGTAAGAACAACACAAATCGAAACTAGAGATGGTAATGTACTCATCATACCAAATAACAAATTGACCCAAGAACATATAGAAAATTGGTCTCATGGCTCAGAACTTTCAAGATTTAAAATAGATGTATCGGTAGCATACGGAACAGATACAGAGCTTGTGTCAAGACTTTTAAAACAAGCTGCACTTAGTCATCCAAAAGTGAAGAAAAATAAACCTGTTGATGTAAGGTTAAATAACTTTGGAGACAATGGTATAGAAATGGAGCTATTATTTTGGGCGGACCAAAGCTGGGATATCAACTTTTTCAAATCAGACATTAGACTTGAAATAGATAAACTTTTCAGAGAATATAAGGTAGTAATTCCATTCCCTCAAAGAGATATTCGAATTATTCAACCAGATAAATTATTGTAACAAGAACTTATACCTTTGAATTGTATTCTCTAAACCTAAATATAAAGCATCAGAAATAAGAGCATGACCAATAGAGACCTCTAAAAGGTTTTTGATTTTTGATTTAAAAAACTTTAAATTATCTAAACTTAAGTCATGTCCTGCATTTATCCCTAACCCTAATTCACTTGCATAATTAGCTGCAGCAATATACTTTTCTATTGCTACATCAGGATTTTGAATAAAATCATTTGCAAAAGGACCTGTATATAATTCAATTCTATCGACACCAGATTTTGCAGCATACTCAATATTAGTTAAGTTAGTATCTACAAAAATTGCACTTCTTACATCTAACTCTTTGTATTGAAGAACAAGATCAGAAAGTAAATTTAGATGCTTTTTAGTATCCCAACCTGCATTGGAAGTTAATACGTTTGGTGGATCTGGAACTAAGGTTGCTTGAGTAGGTTTAATGTCATGGATAATTTTATTGAATCTACTATCAGGATACCCTTCAATATTAAATTCTGTCTTAACAACATCAGCTAAATCATAAGTATCTTTTAATGTTATATGCCTTTCGTCAGGTCGAGGATGAATTGTTATACCTTCTGCTCCAAAACGCTCACAATCAATAGCAACCTGCACAACATTAGGAGTATTTTCTCCTCTTGCATTTCGAATAGTTGCAATTTTATTTATGTTAACACTAAGTTTAGTCATTGTAATAAATTATAATTTTACTAGTCAAATGTACATACTTATGAAGTATTTTACTAATTTGGCTAGTACTATGAACGCATTAGAATTATTATCAGAAGAAATACCTCCATTAACTCACACAGACACAGGTGAAAAGGCCTTGAGATGGATGGATGAATTTAAAATATCTCATTTACCGGTTATCAAAAATGGAAACTTTGTCGGAATTATATCTGAATCTGATATCTTAGATAAACTAAATCTTGAAGATAAATTAGATATTTTATTTGATCATTTACCAAGAGCCTATGTATTTCAGAATGCTCATATTTATGAAGTTCTAGCAAAAATTTCTGAACATAGACTTAGCGTAATACCTGTTTTAGATCAAGATGAAAAGTATATTGGATGCATTTCGATACAACACTTAACAACTTTAATAGCAAACACAGGGAGTATTAAAGAAAATGGGGGGATTTTAGTTTTAGAGATAAATAGTATTGATTACTCAATGGCTCAAATCGCTCAAATAGTGGAAAGTGACAATGCAAGGATTTTAAGTTCGTATATCATGTCACCATCTGATTCTACTAAACTTGAAATTACACTTAAAATTAATCAAGTAGAACTAGCAAGTATTATCAGAACATTTGAGAGATATGACTATAAAATCAAAGCATCTTATCAAAAAAGTAGAACAGATGATGATATTCAATTTAAATACGATGCACTTATTAACTATTTGAACTTGTAAAATATGAATGTTGCTATTTATGGAAAAAAAATTAATAAACAAACTGCAGCACATTATGTTCAGTTTTTAGCAATCCTTAGTGACTTAGGCTGGAACCCTATACTAGAGAGTGAGCTAAAAGAACAACTTGTTAAAAAAGTTGGCATAGCTTCAAACTGTGATAGTTTTTCAGATAGGTCAGCATTCAAATCAGGTATTGATTTAGCTTTTAGTATAGGCGGTGATGGTACATTTATTAAAACAGTAAGTTATATCAGAGATTCTGGAGTACCAATACTAGGGATAAATACTGGAAGACTAGGTTTTTTAGCAAACATACCAACTGATAAGCTGGAAGAGACGATGGAATTAGTGAAAAACAAAGAGTACGTTTTTCAAAAAAGATCGTTAATGAAAATCGAAACTGAAAGTAATCTTTTAGGCGAAGACAATATTGCCTTGAATGAAGTTACTCTTCATAAAAGAGATGCTGCCTCAATGATTACTGTTCATGCTTCTCTTGATGACAATTACTTAAATTCCTATTGGGCAGATGGACTAATAGTTGGTACACCAACTGGATCTACTGCATATAACTTAAGTTGTGGAGGACCAATCGTTACGCCTGGATGTCAAGTACATCTGCTTACTCCTATCGCTCCACATAACTTAAATGTAAGACCTATGGTCGTTCCTGATCACATGCCTATTAAACTTAAAGTTGAAGGAAGAGAACGAAAATACCTAATCAGTTTAGACGGTAATTCTAAAAACATTTCTCAAGGGGAAGAAGTGAGTATTCATAAGGCTGATTTTATGATAAACGTAATTAAATTTAAAGACAATAATTTCCTTGATACCATTAGAAATAAAATGATGTGGGGATTAGATAAAAGAAATTGACTGTATTTTTGACTGTATATAATTTATAAAAATGAAAAATTTAGTTTACTTAGGAATTATTGTTGTGCTAGTGTTATCAGCATGTTCAATTGAAAAACGAGTTTATAATTCAGGATATCATATTTCTTGGAACTCTAAACAAAAATCATTTAAAAAAGAAAAAGTATCATCAGATCAAGAAATTGCAGAGAACAGTATATCTGAAATTAATGATTTAGAGATTGAAACATCTGAAAAACAAACTGAAACAAACAAAGTTACTTTAGCTAGAACAACTAAAAAAGACTCCTCTACAAATGAAAATGAGTCACCTAGTTTTACTAATAGTATTTACAAAAAGGAGGAAAAATCTAAAGCCAATAATTTAGAAAAAATAAATAAAATTCAAACAATTAAAAAAATTGCTAAACTTAAACATCACCAATCAAAAAAATCTACTGATTTAGAAGACCTGATATTAAAATTACTTGTAATCATTTTAATTCTAATTTTAATAGCCCTTTTACTATCACTTTTAGGTGGTGTTCTTGGCGCACTTTTTTCAATCTTATTATTTTTATTAATCATTTATCTTATACTAAAAATACTAGATCTTGTTTAATATAAAAATCTTATTGTTAAACATTTTTTATATTAAAACTAGTTTCGTAAATTTGTTAAAGTACTATAAATAAAAAATATTTTATGAACACAACTGAAAAATTGAGCTATAAAGTAAAAGACATTAGCTTAGCTGAATGGGGAAGAAAAGAAATCGTATTGGCAGAGGCTGAAATGCCTGGTTTAATGTCATTACGTGAAGAATTCGGTGATTCAAAACCACTTGCTGGAGCTCGTATTGCTGGTTGTTTACACATGACGATTCAAACTGCGGTTTTAATCGAAACATTAACTGCATTAGGAGCAGAAGTTTCATGGTCTTCTTGTAACATATTCTCTACACAAGATCAAGCTGCTGCTGCAATTGCTGCTACAGGTGTACCTGTTTATGCTTGGAAAGGATTAACTGATGAAGAATTTGATTGGTGTATTGAACAAACAATCTTTGCTTTTGAAGGAGGAAAACCATTAAACATGATTTTAGATGATGGTGGTGATTTAACAAACATGGTATTTGACCGTTATCCTGAATTAACTAAAGATATCAAAGGATTATCTGAAGAAACTACAACAGGAGTTCACAGACTTTACGAAAGAGTTAAGAATGGTTCTTTAGTAATGCCAGCAATCAATGTTAACGATTCTGTAACTAAATCTAAATTTGACAACAAATACGGGTGTAAAGAATCTTTAGTTGATTCTATCAGAAGAGCTACTGACGTTATGATGGCTGGAAAAGTTGCTGTTGTTTGTGGATATGGTGATGTTGGTAAAGGTTCAGCTGCTTCTTTAAGAGGTGCTGGAGCAAGAGTTATCGTTACTGAAATTGATCCAATTTGTGCTTTACAAGCTGCTATGGATGGTTTTGAAGTTAAAAAACTAGATACAGTAGTTGGACAAGGTGATATCATTGTTACAACAACAGGAAACAAAGATATCATTGTTGGACGTCATTTCGAAAAAATGAAAGATAAAGCAATCGTTTGTAATATCGGTCACTTTGACAATGAAATTGATATGCAGTGGATGATTGATAATCATGGAGCTACTAAAAACACGGTAAAACCACAAGTGGATATTTACAACGTGAATGGTAATGACATCATCATTTTAGCTGAAGGTAGATTAGTGAATTTAGGATGTGCTACTGGTCACCCTTCATTTGTAATGTCAAATTCTTTCACAAATCAAGTATTAGCTCAAATGGAATTATGGGAAAATAGTTCAAACTATGAGAACAATGTATATATGTTACCAAAACATTTAGATGAAAAAGTAGCAAAATTACATTTAGCTAAAATTGGTGTTGAGTTAGAAGAACTTACTCCAGATCAAGCCAAATACATTGGTGTTGAGGTTGAAGGACCATTTAAACCAGAACATTATAGATACTAGGAAGATTCTAGAGGTTAGACACTAGAAATTAGACTATTAAAAGGCGAACGATTGTTCGCCTTTTTTGTTTGCAATTGTTCTTTATGTTTTATAAAGAAGATAAGAGGATCAAACCCGATTGTTAAGGAGCAAAAAATGAATCAAGTATAAAAGTTGGAGGCTAATTATTTTTTCCGATACTTTTTTAAGCTGAAAAAAGTATCCAAAAACAGCTTTTCAATTTTACAAGGAACTTTTTACGTTCCGTTTCACTACACAAAAACCGCGGATAAATGTTGAACTACATGCTTTTTTCCTACATCTCCATTTCATTACGATTTGGAACGCAATTCCGTTCCATTTACCGACTAGTTCTGTGCAAAATTGAAGTTACCGCTTCGAAGTTTGACATTTTAGATCTGTTTTTAAATTTCAAACTTACTAATTTATGAACAGACTTTAATTCATATAAATATTTTAGATTCCTGAAAATCAATATATAAGTTTAAAATAAAGTAAGAGTATTAAATTTTGAGAAACATAATAACCGAAGTATATTTCGGCCTAAACAATGAAATATAGAAGAAAAAGCACTGCTTTTGAAGATAACAAACAAGTAAATACCGATTATGTATTCAATAAGTTCTTTATTTCATCAGACCTTTTTCATACTATATCGGCATTGTATTAATAAAAAAAAGAATATAAGCTGAATTCCTCAGCTGTCAACAACCCAAGTATTGGTCTTTGCTAACAATGTTTGTGACAGCGAAAGTAGCACCGAAGGTAGTTTGGTAGAAGCTACGCTACGTAGTCTTTCGTAGTTTTCAAGTTTTATTGGTTCAGCCTTGTCCGTCAGCTGACCGATTCTTTTGGGTCAAGCCAAAAGATATAAGAAAAAACTTTTTTAAGTTACACTATTTATTGCTTTCCCCACTCACTAGTTTTAAGTTTGATCCAGATAAGAATGATTTTAATATTGTGGCTAGTGTACAAAGTTGTTAATTATTGTAATCTACCACAATAAAGACATTAAAAAAATTGTAATGTATTACAACTAAAATAGTGTATTTGTTGTAATATACTACAAACAAATGCAAGAGCTATTTGATATAAGCAATCGATTAATTAATAAAACTTCTAACGAGTTTGTTAGAGGGTTATATTCAAAAATTGATTGGACTCAACCTCTAATTGAGATTAGAGGCAGTAGAGGTGTTGGTAAAACAACATTAATGTTACAAAAAGCTCAAGAGATAAAATCGAAAGGACATCAAGTATTATATGTGTCGTTAGACTTACCTTATTTTTTTAAAAATAGTTTATTTGAATTTATTAATGAGTACATACAATATGGTGGCGAATATATATTTATAGATGAAATACACAGATATCCCTCAAAGCATAAAGATTCTGATTGGTCGTTGGAGCTAAAAAATAGTGTTGACTCATTTCCAGAATTAAAAATTATTTACTCAGGTTCATCTATATTACACTTGTTTCATGGGAATGGAGATTTAAGTAGAAGAAAAGCAAGTTACCTTTTAAAGGGGCTTTCATTTAGAGAATATCTTTCTTTTAAAAAAGTTTTGATTACAGATGAAATTGATTTTGAAGAACTGTTGAAAAATCACACTACAATTGCCGAAGAAATAGCAATAAAAATAAAGCCATTACTGCATTTTAAAAATTATTTAAAAACGGGCTATTATCCTTTTTATAAAGAAAATGAAGGAGTCTATTTTTCTCAAATACAACAAATTATTAATTTAATAATTGATACTGATATTCCTTACCTAACAAGTATTTCAAACCAAACTAAAGAGCAATTAAAACGATTATTAGGCGCTATAAGTACAACTGTTCCGTATACACCCAATATGAAAAACTTAGCAACTATGGTTGATGTTACTGATCAAAGAACATTAATCAAATATTTACAACTTTTAGAAGAAGCGCAAATTTTACAGTTAGTAAAAAGTGATGCAAAAGGAAATAAACAACTTCAAAAACCAGAGAAAATATTAATTCAAAATACCAATTTAATGGTTGCATTAGGTATGCAAAATACAGATATTGGAACTCAACGAGAAACATTTTTTTATAATCAAGTTAGCACAAATCAAACAATTGTTTATTCTGCAAAAGCAGACTTTTTAGTAAACGGAACTTATCTTTTTGAAGTGGGTGAAAAAAATAAAGGAAAACAACAAATCAAAAACGAAAGTAATGCATACATCGTTTCAGATGATATTGAAGTTGGTTTTGGAAATAAAATACCGTTGTGGTTGTTTGGGATGGGGTATTGAACTTTTATGTTTTTGGACTTTAGTTCATTTAATAAATATTATAGTTAAAAATAATCTCTTTTTCAGAATTTTTCATTTCATATTTCCAACTAATTGCTAGGATGTTAAGCGTGTTTGTGAAAGATAGAAGAATAGATACAACATATAAAAATATTGCTAAAGAAAGAGAGGTAATAATCCCTTTAACAATAAATAATTTTAAAAAAACTAATAATAGTAAAATAGAAACAAAAACAATGTTCCTACACAATATATTTGCTCCTATTAGATAATCAATTCTACTTAAATCATATGTACCATTTACATCAAAATCTAATGCAATTTCACGTGCTTTTAAGTAATAATTTTCGTTTTGGACTTTGCTTGAAAAATATCGCTTGACTTTTTCATAACAAAAAAACGATGACTAGATACTATATATCTAAAATCTTTTTTAAAAATCCAATTAACTAGATTTTCATCAAAATGGTTTGATAGATAAAAGCTTAAAGTATCAATAATTATTCCTATTGGGTAAATAAGTAAAAAAGCTAACACTACTAATAATATTAGTATTTCTTTTGGAATATGGCTGTAATCTCCAAAAAGATAATTTAACGGAGTACCAAATAGTGGTAGATACCATGATAAAAACAATAAGAAATATATTATGATTGATATAGAATTATTTGCAAGATAAGATATAATACTTGTCTTAATTCCATCTTTACTTATTTCAATATTACTCATACAACTATATTAATTTAGTGGTGACCAGGTTGTTTTTTGAACTATAACCTCAAAAGCATGGTCATAAGCTGCATAAGAGGTGCCGTCAACATCGATCCAAGTACCGTCTGAGTAACCACATGAGCTAGCATACCAACCAACTCTAAAACCATTAGTATTCTCAAAAACAATAGAATAAACTTCATTTGGGTTATAAAAAATATCTGGAATTGTTGTGGTTAACCATGAGTTATGACTAATACCTGAATTATGATCATATTGATATAATAAAGTACTAGTATTACCAATCCCCTTGTATAAACTTATACGACATTTCGGAGTACCTCCAAAACTATTTGTTTCGATATACATTTTAATCTCTTTAAAATAACCACAAGTTGAACCAGTAGTAAAAGTTTGATCCGAACTAAAATAATTATTATATGGGCTTGCGCCTCCTAAATTAGGACATAAAGCCTCAGAAAGTATACCACTTAAAATACTCCCTTCATATTTATTTGTTGTATTATTATAAATAACTGTTCCTAAAGCAACACAACTAATTGTATCTCTATTAATTGATGAAATATTAACTATATTTTGAGATACAAGATTAGAATTCCCTATATAAACATTTCCACCATTACTTAAGTAAAGTGCATCATTCGACAATGACAATACCTGTAATTCATTTGTAGGGTCATTATCTGCATCATCAATATTATCAGTTGCATTAACAACATATGGATCTCCTACTGTTCTTGTTCCTGTTATAGTAACATTATTTCCTGCGGTTGTTACTCCACCTTGACCATCAAAACCATTTGCTCCTTGAGGGCCAGTTAAATCAGATGTATTACTCAGATCATTATAATCTCCTGAAAACGTATTAGCTGCAGTTTTTGAATGTAAAGCATAAGGAACACTCAATAACTGACTTATTCCAGTTATCGTGTAATTATTTCCTCCAGTTGGATCGGTTTCTGTTTTGATGAAATATGGTCCGTTTGCCCAATCAATATTGGAAAAATCATCACTTATTGTTCCTTCTCCAATAGCAACACTTACCAAACCATTATCATTGGTCGTTGCTGTTTGTGTTTCAGTATAAACGGACGAACCATTGGCTGACCCTTACAAAATAGAAATTTGCATCCCTACAGATTGATTGGATACTAAATTGCAAAGTATCAGTTAAAAGATCTTAAAGAAATTCTATATTATGAGCTTAGTAAAACATATTCAACTTTCAATCAAAAGATAAAACGGCTTCCAGACCCATAATTTTAGTTTGGAAGCTACTTGATTATGCTTTATCCTTTTCTTGTTGATCTTCTATTTTAATGTTGTGCATTGTGGTTTTTAGTTCCGAAATGAGCTTTAAATCATTGTTTTTGTGTTTATTAGGGTTCGACAACAGTTGCATTTGCTCCGCATAACCCCAAAGAGGTTTATCAACTATATTTTAAGTTTAAAGCTTCAAATTAGTATTGTAAACGGGATGAGAACCCTAGGGTTCGAGCCGGAACGAAGTGGAGCACATGAAGAGCAGCGAAATAATCCCGTTCAATCCGCAAATGATAAGTCAAGCTTCGCTTGGCCTTTTATTAAAAAAAGAAGTTTACTTCAATTTATGATTTATAAAATAATAATCGAACTCAGGTAAAAAGTTATTTAATAATAAACCAATCCACCCAAGTATCGACTTGATTCACAGAATTTGGACGAAGTAATATCTCTCTCTTATTATCCAACAAGAACATGGTTGGTGTGCCAAAAACATAATAATCGTTAACGATTGGACTATCCCATTTTTGATAGTCACACACAGAGATGAAAGGGAACTCTTTTACAAAGTTTCTGTAAGCATCTTGTCCTTCATCTAAGGATATGAATACCACTTCAACATCATTTTCTCGCCATTTCTGGTAGTGTTTCGCTATTTCTGGAATTTCTTCAGCACAGGTAGGGCACCAACTTGCTCCAAAAACAACTAAGGTATATTTGCTTGTTAGATCTGATAATTTTTTAGGAAAATTTTCTGAATTGTATCCTGGTGCAAAATTATCACCTTTGAAAATAATATCTGGGGCTGTATTTCCTTTTTTCATTGCACGGTAGGTTTCTAGTTGTTTAGCTAAATCACTATTTATCGTACATCCCACCTCATTTAAGACTTTTAGTGCTAAATACTCAGAAGCCTGAAACAAGCTATGACGCTCCAATAAATCAAATAGATAATCTGTTACTTCATTTAATCGTTCCTCGTTGGTA
>Ga0228635_1000593_pt1 | contig 20969 bp, 19 predicted proteins | sample 44DmetaG_FD_182699 | JGI IMG/M metagenome (GOLD analysis project Ga0228635, IMG submission 182699) | Seawater microbial communities from Monterey Bay, California, United States - 44D | ecosystem: Environmental > Aquatic > Marine > Coastal | place: USA: California | collected 2016-09-30 | reverse complement strand
GGAGATACCAGTCAAGTGAAGTTTTCCTTCTGTGTATTCCAAAAGTCTTATGTTTCTTTCTACTTCTATGATTTCAGAGATTGTTGGTTCAGCTCTTAAACCGGTTTTAGTTGAAGCTTCCCCTTCGTTAACCACTCCGTTTCCAGACATTGAGTAGTCTCTTGAGAATGCGATTATTTTTCCATTAAAGTTCTTGGAATAAAGAAGTGCTCGATACATTATTCCTGAACTAACAGGTTTTAAATCATCTGAGAATAGTCTAACTCCCGACTGGTATAAATCAAACATTTCTGATAGATTCCCCCCTTTTATCCCTTCGGTAATTGCACCTATTGGATGTACTTCAGATGTTTCATTTTTAGCCTTATTTAATATGTAATGAACTTGAGACTTACCATCTACTACAGGTGATGTATTAGGTAGAACCGCAAGGTGAGTATACCCTCCAAAAGAAGCAGCTCTAAGCCCTGACTCAACAGTTTCTTTAGTTTCAAATCCTGGGTCGCAGAAGTCAACTTTTAAATCTGTCCACCCCTGAGAAACAAAAAGATTTTCTTCCTCAATTATCAAATCAAAAACTTCAGTAATTTTTTTTTCTATTTTTAAAATAATACCATCCTTTATAAGAATATCCATTACTTGATTATGGAAAGGAGAAGTTTCATCTTTTATATGAGCAGATTTAATTAGAACTTTCATCTTTATTTTTTATATATTATTCAAAAAAAATAGGGTTTATTTTGAATTGGTTTTGACACTCCAAAATCTTAATAAAAAGGTTTCAATAATTACCAAAGTTAATGCAAAAAAAAGAAAGAGTTTCCAGTATTCTGAATGTTTTTTTATGCTTGAATGAATTGATGTTTTATTTATATCTGAAAATGAAGTAGTGTTTTGGTTAAATTTTCCTAATTTACTTTTCAATTCGTCTAAGGAATAATACTCTGTAATGGATTCTTTACGATTGTAATTTATAGATAATTCACTAATTTTTTCTGATCCGTGATTTATAAAATAGTTTCCTGATTTTAATACTATTTGATTCGTTGAATTGTTTAAGTTAATGTTTGCTGTGTAGTTTTTGTATTGGTGAAGAGGAATAAAATCAATAGACTCATTTTTAATATGAATAGGTAATTTATTTTGTTTATTTATCGAAAGTTTTAGTAGTTTTTTTTCTCCGATATTATAGGAGAGATTATTTTCGATAATACTTAATTCACCTGCTCTTAAGAGTGTGCTAACAAATAATGCATTTGATGAAAAGTTACTAAATTCTTCCGTTAAAGAACTAGTGAATAGGTAAATATTTTTATCTGTTGTTTTTAAAAATAAAGGTGATTTATTTTGAAGGTTTATTAGAGAGGTGTAATTACTTCTATTTTTTATTTTGTATGTTTTTAAGATTGAAGAAAGGTTGATCTGTTTTGGGTCTTTTTCAAAAACAGGTTTGAAAAAGTCTATTTCGTAATTAATGTTTTCAATAACAGTTCCAAAGTCACTGGTTTTGAGGAAAAATGGAAGTTTTAGTTTGGACATGAATGAGTTCCAAGATTTGAATTCCGATTTTTTTAGATTTCCAGGGAAAATTATTAGGCTTTTTCCTTTAGATGTAAAATCAATAAGTTGATTGATTGATACAGGACTTATTTCAATTATGCCATTTAGTATTATTAAGTCACTTTTATTGATAAGGTCAATGTTAAAGTTTCTTTTTTCAATTTCTTTTACGGTGTAAAAGTCATCTAATTCATATACTTTTTTGATGTTTTTTGAAAAATATCTACCGTTGACTATTAAGACAGAAGCCTCTTCTACAATTGAGTAATTTATGAAAAAAGTATTGTCAAATATACAATCCTCATTATCAATTGTAATGGTTCCATTATTGAATTTTTCTTCCTTTTCAATGTAGTTGATGGATATTGTTTTATTAGACCTTTTAGGTATGTTAACGTAAACTTTTCGTTTAAAGTTTTTTAGCTTGATTAACACTTCAATGTTTTCAATGTTGTTAAACCCTTTATTGATTAATTGAATATTAAGCTCTGTGTTTTGTTCTTTTACATGAAAAGAAGAGCTGAACCATACTGAATCAATAAAAATATTATTTTCATTATTTGGAGTTAGTTTTATTGTTGAAATATAAGTTGTAGAATCGAGTTTTATATCTTCTATATTAGTGCTGTTTTTTTGAAAGTCTGAGAAAATGAAAAAGTGTTGATTACCTTTTTCTTTTTTTTTATGAGTATTGATTACAGAAGCTATGTCTTTTGGGATTGGGTTGAAATTTATTTTGTCAATATATTCAATTGCTTCTGACTGGTTAAACAAGTAGGACCTATGTTGATTTTCATTAGTAATTATTTTAAATCTGCTACCAGGTTTTGAATTAGAAATTAGTTGTTTTGATTTCTCTTTAGCTTGAGATAAAAGCTCTCCTTCTTTTCCAATTTTAGACATAGAAAAGGAGTTGTCAATATATATGATTTTTACATCTTCTTTAAAGGAATTTACCCTTTTTACAATAGGCTGAGCAAATGACAACACTAAAAATGTAATGATTAAGCATCTGATAAAAAGTAATAAGAAATTTCTAATTTTTTTAGTGGTTTTGTTTTTATGTTCAATTAATTTTAGGAATATAAGATTTGAGAATAAAATTGTTCTCTTTTTTCTTGATGAAAAAAGATGAATAATTATTGGAAGGGATATTAAAGTTAGAAACCATAAATAAGAAGGGTGAAGAAATGTTATCATAAATCAATTATAATCTTTTTAAACGGTTAAGTCTTTCTTTTATTTTTTCAAGTTTATTTATAACATCTTCTTTAATATCGTTTGTTTTACTTTCATTAATATTTATGGTGGTTTCTTGTTTAAATTCAAAACTTTTTATAGCTTTTTTTGCTCCATCAAGAGTGAAACCTTCTATTTTAACTAGGTGATGAATCTTATTAAAGTTAATTATGTCTTTAGGAGTAAACATTCTGTTACCCTTTTTATTTTTTTTTGGTTGTATAATGGAAAATTCTTTTTCCCAAAACCTTATTAAAGATGTATTGACTTCAAATATTTTTGCGACTTCTCCTATGGAATAATATAATTTGTGTAGATCTTTTTCTTTTATTTCTTTCAAAACTTTCCTTATTGGTGTATCGAAAATAGTTATAATTTTACAATCAGTAAAAACTATGAGGTCCAAATTATTTTTTTTTCTTGTTAATACTTATTTGATTTTTTTCTTAAATTCAAATTTGTTGTCTCAATATGAACTAGATTCATTATCTGTTGGTTATCTAGGTTCTATTGTAGTAGAAGATTCAATAAGCGATTTTTCTAATGGTGATTTTATAGATGGTATAATTACTTATTCAAAAAAGTTTTTAGGAACACCTTATAAGTACGCCGGAACTTCTCCTATCGGCTTTGATTGTTCTGGTTTTATTTATTATGTCTTCGGAAATTTCGGTTTAAGGATAACTAGAACTAGTTATGGGATGGCTGAGTTTGGAGAAACTGTAATGTTGTCTAAGGTAAGACCTGGTGATTTGCTTTTTTTTAAAGGGAGGGATTTAAAATCAAGAAATGTTGCTCATGTTGCTCTAGTAGTTGAAAATAATTCTGATGGTATTAAGATGATTCATTCTTCATCTTCTAGAGGTGTTGTTATAGATAACTTATCTAAAAGTAAATATTTTATTCCTCGTTTTTTGAAAGCAAAACGCTTAGATTATGGTGTTGAGGATTAGTTTGTTTCTGTCGATGATTTCTAATTACTCGTCGAAAACATCAATAATAATAAGCTGTTTGGAGTAGTTTTCAACAAAAGTTCACTTTTTTCAACAAAAAACTGTTTTTTTTCAATAAAAATTTAGGTTACTATCTTAATTCCTATATATTTGTTGATAGATATTTTTATTAACACATTAAAAAAATTATTATGAACAAAGCTGAATTAATTGATGCTATCGCATCTGAGTCAGGATTATCAAAAGTAGATGCTAAAAAAGCATTAGATGGTTTTGTTACTGCAACTGCTAATGCATTAAAATCAGGAGATAGAATTTCATTAGTTGGATTTGGATCTTTTTCTGTATCTAACCGAGCTGCTAGAACTGGACGTAATCCTCAAACTGGTAAAGAAATTCAAATTGCTGCTAAAAACGTTGTACGTTTCAAAGCTGGAGCTGAACTTTCTTCAACAGTTAACTAATTCGAAAGAATTATAAAGTTATTTAAGGGGATCTTCGGGTTCCCTTTTTTTGTTTATTTAAATATTGGTTTTGACAATTGATGAAAAAGTATTAGAGGAGTTTTATGATATTGTTTCAGAGAGTAAGAAAGAAATGTACGACCGTATAGCTTCTCAAAGGACAAATCATTTAACTGTAGTTCTCGAAAATATTCACCAAGAGCATAATGCAAGTGCTGTGCTGAGGTCTTGTGATTGTTTTGGAATTCAAAACCTTCATGTAATTGAAAAGAATAACAGGTATAAAGTACAGCGAGATATAGCGTTAGGTGCTGGTCGGTGGGTAGATGTTTTTAATTATGATCAAGGAGAGCAACCTACAAGAGATTGTCTGCTAAAGTTAAAAGATAGAGGGTATAAAATAGTTGCAACAACACCACATGAAAGGGATGTGACTATTCATGAGTTACCTCTCGATCAACCTGTAGCTTTAGTTTTTGGAACAGAAAAGAAAGGGATTTCAAAAGAGGTTGTTGAATTAGCAGATGAATTTGTTAGAATTCCAATGTATGGCTTTACGGAAAGCTTTAATATTTCTGTTTCTGCTGCTTTAGCTTTAAATATTTTAAGGCGGCGATTAGAGCAATCTGATCTGTCTTGGAAGTTAAATGATGAAGAGCAAACATTATTAAAAATTAAATGGTGTAAAAAAATATTAAGGAGTGGTGATGAAATGGAGGAGGAATTTCGACGTCGTATATTGAAATAGAATATTATATTTGTAAAAAAAAGTTTTAAAAGTTAAATAAAATGGGAAGAGGAGATAAAAAAACCGCTAAAGGAAAAAGAACGATTGGGTCTTACGGAGTAAGTAGACCTAAAAAGAAATCTACTTATCCAGCAAGTACTGCTGTAGAAAAAGGAGTAGTTGAAGAAAAAGCTGCAAAAAAGCCAGCTGCTAAGAAACCAGCTGCAAAAAAGCCAGCTGCTAAAAAAGCAACTAAAGCAAAAGAAGAAGCTGAAAAATAAGGTCATAGATATTTTTTTTATTAAAGGAGGTTATTTTATAATCTCCTTTTTTATTGTCTTTTTTTTAGTCAGTAATGTTTTCTTATTATACATTTTATGATAAATTAATAAGGCAATTTGATAATATTTTCACATCTTTGTATGTATATCAAACAAATGAAAAAATAAAGAGATGAAACACAATTTTGGAGCAGGACCGTGTATTTTACCGCAAGATGTATTTAAACAAGCTGCATCAGCAGTATTAGATTTTAATGGACTTTCTATTTTAGAGGTTTCTCATAGAAATAAAGACTTTGTTGCAGTTATGGATGAAGCTATTGCTTTAGTCAAAGAGGTGTTGAATGTGCCGGAAGGTTATTCAGTAGCTTTTCTTCAAGGTGGAGCTAGTCTAGGCTTTTCGATTGCTGCTTTGAATGGGATGAGAGGTAATAAAAAAGCTGGGTATATTAATACTGGTACTTGGGCTTCAGGAGCAATAAGAGAAGCGAAAAAAGTAGGGGTAGAAGTTGTTGAATTGGCAACTTCAAAAGATTCAAACTTTAGCTTTATTCCTAAAGATTTTGAGATACCTAAGGATTTAGATTATATTCATTTTACATCTAATAATACCATTTTTGGTACTCAGTTTAAAGAATTTCCAAAAACAGACCTTCCGTTAATTTGTGATATGTCTTCTGATATTTTTTCTAGAGAATTCAATGTAGCAGATTTTGACCTGATTTACGCTGGTGCTCAAAAGAATTTAGGTCCAGCAGGAGCGACATTATATATCGTAAAAGATGAGTTTTTAGGGAAGTCTACTTCTCCATTTTTACCAACATATATGGATCTACAAAAACAAGTTGAAAAAGAATCCATGTTAAATACGCCTCCAGTTTTCTCTGTTTATGTAGCAATGCTAAACTTAAGAGATATGTTGAATAAAGGTGGAGTTTCTGAAATTGAAAAAGTAAATAATTCAAAAGCTAAACTATTATACGATGAAATAGATTCCAATCCATTGTTTACTAGTGTTGTTGCAAAAGAAGATAGATCTTACATGAATGTGACTTTTTTATTGAAAGACGATAGCTTATCATCAAAATTTGATGAGTTATGGAAGTCTGCTGATATTGTTGGTTTACCAGGGCATCGTTCTGTTGGAGGTTATAGAGCTTCAATTTATAATGCTTTACCTCTATCTAGTGTAAAAGTATTGGTGGATTTGATGAGTAAGTTTGCTCAAGATAATGCATAACACAGTTCAGTTTTATTCAATATAAAATCAAAAAAAATATGCTTGTATTAGCAAACGATGGTATTTCATCAAAAGGGAAAGAGATTCTAGAAGGAAAAGGATTTACTGTAATAACAGAGAAAATAAATCAAGAAAACCTTATTGATGAAATCAATAAACAAGGTATAGTTGCCGTTTTGGTTCGGAGTGCAACTAAAATTAGAAAAGATATAATTGATGGATGTCCTTCATTAAAGTTAATTGGTAGAGGAGGTGTAGGAATGGATAATATTGATGTTGATTATGCTCGAAGTAAAGGGGTAGTCGTGGTCAATACTCCAGCTGCTTCTTCTCAATCTGTTGCAGAATTAGTTGTGGGACAGATGTTTTCAATTGCACGTTTTTTACCTGATTCTTATAAGAATATGGAGAATGAAGAGTTTTCTAAATTGAAAAAGAAATATGCTAAAGGAGTTGAATTAAGAGGGAAGACTCTAGGTATTATTGGCTTTGGAAGAATTGGAAAAAGTTTAGCTTCATACGCCTTAGGATTAGGAATGAAAGTTATCGCTTTTAATAGAACTTCTAACAAAGTAATTATCCCTGTAGTTATTGGTGATAATCAAGTAGATGTTGAAGTTTCAACCCTTACAGATTTAAATGACCTATTAGTTCAATCGGACTTTATTTCTCTTCATGTTCCAATGCAAAATAATGGAAAGGCTGTTCTTTCTACTGAAGAGTTTAGTAAAATGAAAGATGGTGTTCGTATAGTAAATGCTGCTCGAGGTGGCGTTATTGATGAAACAGCGCTTTTAGAAGCATTAAATTCTGGAAAGGTTGCAGCGGCTGGTTTAGACGTTTATGAAAATGAACCGAAACCAAATAATGATTTACTTAAACACCCACTTATTGCTTGTACACCTCATATTGGAGCTGCAACTATTGAAGCGCAAGATAGAATTGGAGAAGAAATAGCAGGTTTAGTTATTCAACATTTGAAGTAAAGATACATTTTGGCTAATATTATACCTTTTAAGGCTATTCGTCCAGTTAGAGATAAGGTGCATTTAGTTGCAACTATGCCTTACTATTCATATAAAAAGAATGTACTAAAAGCTAAATTAGAAGATAATCCATTCTCATTTTTACACATCATTAATCCTGAGTTTAATAGTAGGCTTAAAACTAAACCTAATTCATTAGAAAGGTTTAAACTTGTAAGTGATAGTTATGAGAATTTTATTAATGAAGGTGTTTTAGTTCAAGAGGATAAGCCTTCATTTTATGTTTATCGACAATCGAATGGAGACTTTGAATATACAGGTGTAATAGCTGGAGCTAGTGTTGAAGAATACAACAATGACTTGATAAAAAAACATGAGGCAACTTTGACTTCTAGAGAGACAATGTTTACTAATTACTTAGATGTAGTTGGGTATAATGCAGAACCTGTTTTATTGTCTTATCCTCATCATCCAAAAGTTTCAGAGTTATTGTCAGAAATTACGAATAGTCGTCCTGAGTATGAATTTAGTACTACTGATAAAAACAAACATGAACTTTGGGTTGTAGAATCAAGATTTTCTGAATTACTATCTGATCTTTTTACAGAGATACCATGTTTATATATCGCGGATGGTCATCATCGATCAGCTTCATCAGCCTTATTGGCTTCAAAGCGAAAAGAAAAAGGAGAAAATAGAGGAGGAGGTAATAAAGATTTTTTCCTTGCCTATTTTATAGACGAGCAAGAGTTAAATATTCTTGAATTTAATCGCTTGGTAAAGGGGCTCAATGGTTTGTCTAAAAATGAATTCATTGATAAGGTGTCCTCATTTTTTGAGGTAACTAAATTAAGAAAACCTACTAAACCTTCAAAGGTTCATCAAATGACGGTATGTATTGAAGGGGATTGGTACCTTTTTGATTTTAAGTCAGGGATTATTAATGAATCTCATCCTGTAGATAGTTTAGATCCTGAAATCTTAACGAAATTTATATTAAGTCCGATACTGGGGATACAAGACCTAAAAACGGATAATAGAATAGAGTTTATAAGTGGAGCTGAATCGATAAGTAAAATAGACGAACAAATTAAAAAGAAAAAGTTTGATATTGGATTTGTATTGTATCCTGTTTCTATGAACCAAGTAAAAGAAGTAGCGGATAATAATATGATTATGCCTCCAAAATCTACTTGGGTAGAACCAAAATTAAGAAGTGGGTTAACAATCTATAACATAAACGAATGATTGAAGAAAATTTTAAAATAGTACAAAAAGAAATTCCTGAGGGAGTGACACTTGTTGCTGTTTCAAAAACTAAACCGAATACAGATATTGAAAAACTGTATAATGTTGGTCAACGAATTTTTGGAGAGAATAAAGTTCAAGAATTAGTTGATAAGCAAGAAGCTTTACCAAAAGATATTCAATGGCATTTAATTGGTCATTTACAAACAAATAAAGTGAAATATATTGCACCATTTGTTTCTTTAATTCATTCAATTGATAGTTTTAAATTACTAAAGGAAGTAAACAAACAAGGTGAAAAGAACGATAGAGTAATTGATTGTTTATTACAGTTTCATATCGCAGAAGAAGATTCTAAATTTGGATTATCAATGGACGATGCAAATGAAATATTATCTTCTAAAGAGTTTGTTGAAATGAGAAATGTCTCTATTGTAGGAGTGATGGGGATGGCTACATTTACGGATAATAAACTTCAAGTCAGTAATGAATTTCGTAATTTAGAAAGTTATTTTAATGTTTTAAAAAGTCATTATTTTAAATTTAATGATGGTTTTAAAGAAATCTCTATGGGAATGAGTGGAGATTATAAGTTAGCTATTGAAGAAGGTAGTACAATGGTTAGAGTAGGTAGTTCAATTTTTGGGTCAAGATAAGTATATAAAAATGAGGATTAAAATAGTAGCAGTATCAGTTTGGATAACATCAGTTTTAGCATTGAATAGTAATGTTTTTGCTCAAAATAATAATTCAGAAAGTAATGTTGTAGATCGTTTTGCTGACGTTCAAGTGTTGAGGTATGAAATTGAAGGTTTTGATAAACTAAGTTTGAGCCAAAAAAAGCTCGTATATTACCTTTCTCAAGCTGGGCTTTCTGGTCGGGATATCATATATGATCAGAATAATGCTTACAATTTACAAATTAGATCTGCTTTAGAAGGTATTGTTTTAAAATACAATGGAGATAAAACTTCTACCGATTGGAATAAATTGATGACTTACACTAAAAGAGTCTGGTTTTCTAATGGTATTCATCATCATTATGGAATGGATAAGATTGAACCTACTTTTTCGAAGGATTTTTTCGAAGTTTTACTTAAAGAGACAAAAACACCTTTATCAAAAGAAGCTTTAAACGTTATGTTTGATCCTTCACTTTCAGCTAAGCGAAAAGTGAAGGACGCAGATAAAGATATGGTTGTTTCTTCAGCAAATAATTTTTATGGAGAAGGGGTTACTCAACAGATGGCTGAAGATTTTTATGCGTCTAAATCTGTAAAAGGTGATGAAACTCCTATTGAAATTGGTTTGAATTCAACTTTGGTGTTAAAGGATGGTAAACTGATCGAAGAAACATGGAAGTCAGGAGGTAAATATGGTGATGCTATTGATCAAATTATTTACTGGTTAGAATTAGCTACAACTGTTACAGAGAATGAAACTCAAAAAAATGCTTTATTAAAATTAATAGAGTTTTATCAAACAGGAGATTTAAATACTTGGGATGAATATGCGATTCTATGGGCTTCTTCAACTGAAGGAGATATTGATTGGATTAATGGTTTTATTGAAGTGTATGGTGATGCTTTAGGTAGAAAAGGTTCGTATGAAAGTATTGTTCAGATTACAGATTTTGTAGCTTCTCAACAAATGAGCGTTTTAGCTAAAAATGTACAATGGTTTGAGGATAATTCAGCAATTTTACCTGAACACAAAAAGAAAAATGTAAAAGGTGTAAGTTATAAAGTAGTGCAAGTGGCAAGTGAGTCGGGAGATGCTTCTCCATCAACTCCGATAGGTGTAAATTTACCTAATAACAATTGGATTAGAGAACAACATGGTTCTAAGTCTGTAAGTTTAGGGAATCTTATTGCTGCATACGGAAAAGCTGGAGGAGATGATATTTTGAATGAGTTTGCTAATGACAAAGAAGAAATTGAATTAGCAATGAAGTATGCAGGTAAAGCTAGTAAGATGCATACAGCTTTACATGAGGTGATTGGACATGCTTCGGGACAAATAAACAAAGGTGTTGGTCAGCCAGCTGAGACGTTAAAGAATTATGCGAGTACTTTAGAGGAGGCTCGAGCAGATTTAGTTGGTCTTTATTACATTATGGATCCTAAGTTGGTAGAGCTTGGATTGTTGCCTAATAATGAAGTAGGTAAAGCGGAATATGATGGATACATAAGAAACGGGATGTTAACTCAGCTTCAACGTTTAGATTTAGGAAAAAATGTCGAAGAGGAGCACATGCAAAACAGACAGTTGGTCTCTTCATGGGTAATTGAAAAAGGAGCTAAAGAAAATGTTATAGAAAAAGTGTTGAGAGATGGAAAAACTTTTTACAATATCAATGACTATCTAAAATTACGAGTTCTTTTTGGGGATTTACTTAGAGAGATACAACGTATCACTTCTGAAGGAGATTACCAAGCAGGAAAGAATTTAGTTGAAAACTATGGTGTTAAAGTGGATCAGTCGATACACAAAGAGGTACTGAAAAGAGTTGCTCCTTTAGATTTAGCTCCTTATAATGGTTTTGTAAATCCTACTTTTTTAATTGAGAAGGATGAAAATGATGCGATAATTGATGTGAAACTTTCTAACGAACAAACATTTGAAGGTCAGATGTTGTATTATGCTGAAAAATATCACTTTTTAGATTAGGTTCTAGTCATTAGAGTCTGGACATTTGATAGATAGTTTCTAAATAAGTTTCATAGGTTTTTTAAGTAGGTTGAGCTTGTCGAAGCCTACTTTTTTTGTTTATTTATTCTTTAGTATAACCTCTATTTTCTAATTCCTAATTATATGCCTTAGCTCATTTAAAATTAGCGCAGTTGCTCCCCATATTTTTTTATTCTCTATATGAAAGCAAGGAATGTTTTTTTGAGTAATTCCATTTGGAAACTTAACTTCCATTTTTTTGATTTTAGAAGGGTTTAATAAGTCTGTGATTGAAAAAGGTATGATTTCAGCTACTTCTCTTTCTTCAGGTACTAATAAAGGTAAGGTATCGTGAAAATAGACGAAAGGTTTTACTAAAAAATTACTAACAGGAATATAAACCTCTGTTAATTCTCCAATTAACTCACCTTGATTCATAGGGATTCCAACCTCCTCATACGATTCTCTTCTGGCTGTATATTCTAAATGAGGATCAGTTAAATCTTTTTTTCCTCCTGGAAAAGCAATTTGACCGCTATGGACTCCTTTGTATATTGGTCGTTGAATTAATATGGCTTTAAGGTCGTCTTTTATAATCGATAAAATTATAGAGACAGCACTTTCTCTAATGTTTTCAGCTTTTTGAATTGCTAAACTAGATAAAGGCCTATTGATTGGAGCCATTTCTGTATGTGCTATTTCTCCTGGTAAATTGCCTTTTAGACCAAGAATTATTTTACTTTTAAGTGTTTCCAAGTTTTTTCTAGTAAAGTTACTTATTGTTTTTCTTTAATTCGATAGATGGCTATTTGATAATGCATTTAATCCTTGTATCTTTGGCGAACAATTTATTTAAAACAACATAGCATGCAACTGTGGAATACATTAAGTAAAGAGGAATTAGAAGTGCAATTAAAGGAAAGTGGTTATAAGTTTGTGACTGTTTCTTTTTATCAATATGCACACATAGAGAACCCTCGTTTATTCAGAGATCATTTATTTTTAATGTGGTCAAAATTAGGTGTCGTAGGACGAACTTACGTTGCTAAAGAAGGTATTAATGCACAAATGGCGATACCAGCTCAAAACTTCAATCAATTTAGAGATGAACTATATGAAATTGATTTCTTAAATGGAATTCGATTAAATATAGCAGTGGATGATTCGGAAGCTGACTTTCCTTTCTTAAAATTAAAAGTGAAAATTCGTGAAAAGATTTTAGCAGATGGTTTAAATGACGAAACGTTTGATGTTACCAACAAAGGTGTTCATTTGAATGCTGAAGAATTTAATGCTTTAACTGATAAAGATGATACGATCTTAATTGATTTCAGAAACCATTATGAGTCTGAAGTAGGTCATTTTAAAGGTTCTGTTCTACCTGATGTAGATACTTTTAGGGAGTCTTTACCATTAATAGAAGAAGATTACCTGAAAGGGAACGAAGATAAGAATATTGTAATGTATTGTACAGGTGGTATCCGTTGTGAAAAAGCATCTGCATGGTTCAAACATAAAGGGTTTAAGAATGTTCATCAGTTAGAAGGTGGGATAATTAAATATGCTAACGATTGTAAGGAGAAAGGAATTGAGAACAAGTTTATAGGTAAAAACTTTGTATTCGATGAAAGAAGAGGTGAACGAATTACAGATGATGTAATTTCTGTTTGTCATCAATGTGGAGAACCAGCTGATACTCATACTAATTGTGATAATACTGCTTGTCATTTACTTTTTATTCAATGTGAATCATGTAAGGCGAAACATGAAAACTGTTGTTCTGATGAATGTATGGAAATTAATCGCCTTCCAGAAGAAGAACAAAAAGCATTAAGAAAAGGAGTAGAGAAAAGTAATATGATTTTTAAAAAAGGTAGGTCAGAGAAATTGACTTATAAGGCAAATAGAGAAAAAATAATAGTCAAATAATTAACAGAAAAAAATCCATGTTTAACTTAGCTATAAATTGGGATGTTAGCCCCGAAATCATCGAAGGGTATAAAACGCCAAATTGGTATGGACTACTTTTTGTTTCAGGACTTATCATTGGATATTTTTTGATGAAAAAGGTCTTCAAAAAAGAAAATATAAGCGATGAGGTTTTAGATAAGTTAGTAATGTATATGGTTTTAGCAACAATTGTTGGTGCTAGACTTGGTCATGTGTTTTTTTATGGACCTTATTTCGATAAAATTACTCCAGAAGGATTGGTTATAGAAAGAGGATATTTCTCTCATCCTTTAGATATTTTGAAGGTTTGGGAAGGTGGTTTAGCAAGTCACGGTGGCGCTATTGTCATTGCATTTGCTTTATGGTATTTCTCTAAAAAAGTTATTCAAAAACCAATTATTTGGATATTAGATAGGATTGCTCCTTCCATTGCAATTGCTGCTGCTTTTATTCGTTTAGGGAATTTAGCAAATTCTGAAATTGTTGGAGATGAAACAACTGTATCTTGGGGTTTTAAGTTTATGCGAAACGATTGTTATCCTCCTTTTGACTGTTCTTGGGTTGAAATCCCTATACGTCACCCAGCACAGCTTTACGAGTCGATAAGTTATATCATTATCTTTTTAGTGCTTGTGTTTTTGTTTTGGAAAAAAGAAGCATGGAAAAAGCAAGGAATGATATTTGGTCTATTTTTAATATTATTGTTTACCGCTAGGTTTTTAGTAGAGTTTGTAAAGTTAGGACAAACGGAACGAGATGCTACAATGTTTATCAATACAGGTCAGATGTTAAGTATTCCTTTTGTTTTAATTGGGCTTTATTTATTTTTTAGGTCTTTAAATAAAAAAGAAGAAATTAATTCTAAATGAAGTTCTTGAGGTTTTTCTTTTTTGTTTCACTTTTTTTATTTAGCTGTAAATCAACAGTTAAAAAAGAGGAAGGTACAAAGATCGGATTAATAAAGTATGCTTCAAATTTTAAGATTGAAGAAGCGGGGGAGTTTACTTTTTTAATGATCATTAATCCTGAAACAAATGAAATCGAGAATAAATACTTTCTAAAAAAGGAAGGACAAGAAGATATCCAAGGGATGCTTTCTGTTTCAGTTCCGATAAAATCCATTGCTGCACTTTCAAGTACGCATATCGGTATGCTTAATAAATTAAATTCCCTTGATGAGGTTTTAATTATTTCAGACACTAACTATATTTATAATAAAACTATAAAAAGTAGGTTTAGAAACGGTTTAATTGAATCAGTTGGAGGTGATGGAGTAGAGTCTGTTGAGCCAATTCTATATTCCAGAGTCAATGTGGTTATGTTTAGTGGGTTTGGAAAACCATTTAGTCATCAAGATAAATTAGAGAAATTAGGGATTTATTGCATTCCAAATTATGACTGGAGAGAGTTTCATCCATTAGGTAAAGCAGAATGGATAAAAGTTTTTGGATACCTTTTAGGTAAAGAGAAAGAAGCAAGTGATTATTTTGATAGAATCGAGAGAGAATATTTTAATCTATTGAACTTAGCTAAGGCATCGGTTAAAAAACCGACTGTTTTTTCGGGTAGTTTACTAGGGGATGTATGGTATGCTCCAGCTGGAGAAAGTTTTAATGCTAAGCTATATGAGGATGCGAATTTAGACTACGTGTATAGCCAATCAAAGGGGACGGGTAGTTTAGATAAAAGTTTTGAAGAGATTTTATTGGACAATCAAAATACTGAATATTGGTTAAATCCAAATTCAACTTCTTTTACTGACTTATTAGCTAATCAATCTAAGATGACTTATTTTAAAGCTGTTCAAGATAAAAAGGTTTATGATTACTCTTTTCAAATGAATTATTTTTGGGAAAATAGTGCTATTGAGCCTCAAAAAGTATTATCTGATTTTATTACAATTTTTCACAATGATATCAAGCGTGATGATAGTTTGTATTTTTACCAACAGTTAAAAGATTGATGGTTTGAAATTGAGTAAATTAAAATTCTATACATTTATTTTATTAATACCTGTAATTGGTACTCTTAATTTGACAGTGGGACAATTTGATTTAGATTTTAGTTTAATGAAAGAAGCCTTGTTTAACTTTGATTCAACAGACACTTATCAGGTTATATTTAGAGATTTTCGTTTACCTCGATTAATTATAGGTATTATTGCCGGTTCAGGACTTGCTATTTCAGGACTATTAATGCAAACTTTGTTTAACAATCCATTAGCTGGTCCGTATATTTTAGGAATAAATTCTGGCGCGAGTTTGTTTGCTGCTATCAGTATTATGACTGGAGTTAGTTTCTTCTCTTCTCAGTTTGGAACAATTTCAAGCGCATTATTAGGTGCTTTTATTTTTGGACTTATTATTCTTGGTTTTTCTTTACTTATTCGTTCGAAAGTTTCCTTGCTGTTAATTGGGGTTATGCTTGGCAGTTTTTCGGGGGCATTAATTACAGTTATCCAGTCAATGTCTGACGCTTTTCAATTAAAGAAGTTTACTATTTGGACTATGGGGTCATTGCAACAAGTCAATTTTGAAGACTTTCCTATTATTTTACTTTTTTATGTTTTAGCTCTAATACTTCTAATTTTCACAATTAAACCTCTAAATGCAATTGTGATAGGTGAGGAGCAAGCGGCTATTTTAGGTGTTCGGGTTAAAGTAGTACGAATTGTGTTGATTTTCATTACAGCAATTTTAACAGGTTTAATAACTGCTTACTGTGGCCCAATTGCTTTTGTTGGATTAGCTGTTCCCAATTTAGTTAAATTATTATTTAAAACGCAAAACCATAAAATGTTAATCTTAGGTTCTTTTGTTTTTGGAATTCTTTTTTTGTTGCTTTCAGATTGGTTGGTCCAACTTCTATGGAGTGATATTCATTTACCTTTAAATGCTGTTACATCTTTGATTGGCGCACCTTTTGTAATTTTAATCATCCTTAAAAAACTAGCATGATAGATTTACAGAATATTGAAATAGGCTTTAAGGATAAACTGTTTGGAATTGAAAAAATTTCGTTGGTTAAAGGAGGGTTATACGTTCTTATCGGAGCAAATGGAAGGGGGAAAACTACTTTTTTAAAAACCTTAGTAGGAGAGATTCCTTCAATCAAAGGAGATGTTTTAATAAATAAAAAGGGGCTAAAAGAGATGTCAAGGATTGATAGGTCAAGGAGTATTGCTTTTGTAGGTTCCAAGCAACAAGAGGTAGACTTTTTAAAAGTTAAAGACTATGTTGCTCTGGGAAGAATTCCGTATACAAATTTACTGGGGGTAAAGACATCAGATGATATAGAAAAAGTTGATTCTGCCTTAGAGCAACTAGGAATAAACCACTTGGCAGATAAATTTACTAATGAGTTAAGTGATGGTGAAAAGCAACTTGCAGCTATTGGAAAAGCGATAGCTCAAGAAACGGATATTATCATACTTGATGAGCCAACAGCTTTTTTAGATTACGCAAATCGTGTTTTAGTTTTAAACCTTTTAAAAAAGATTGCCATAACTCTAAATAAAGTTATTTTATTTTCTTCTCACGATATAGATTCTATTCTTGAGCATAATGCTAAACTTTTAATTATCGATAAAGCAAATAAAACATTAAAAGCTTACTCGTCCAATTTAATTACAAAAACAGAAGTTATTAATTTGGCATTTTAAGTCAATAACTATTTTAGCACAAAAAAAACCGTAGTAAAAATACCACGGTTTTATTCTTGTTTATTTAGTATAAAATTAAAGCGCACTAGCTTTTTCTCTATATTCAGTAGATTTTTCAATGTTACCAATGTTTCTAAATAATTGAGAAAGTATTGTTAATACTTGTTTATCTTTTGGTTGTTTAGAAACATATTTCTCTAATGGAATAATTGCTCTATTAAATATTTCACTTGATTTTTCCTCTAGCTCAGCGACTCTTGGGTCATTGTATTTCAATTGATTAGATTCTTCAACGATCTCTTTAGCCCAGTTTACTAAATGAGCACCTAATTGGTATAATGCGTCTTCATATTCTGAATCAATTGCTAAAGCTTTGTTGATAGCAGCTTCCGCTTTTTCATTTTCTTTTAAGTCTATATAAATAGCACCTATAGTTAAATGAAGTAATTTGTTTTGAGGATCTTTAGAAATAGCTTCATTTAATAAAGTTTCAGCTCCAGCAGCATCGTTTAAAGATAATTTAATGTTTACAGCCTCCAAAAGAACGTCTTTATCTTGAGGGAATTTCTCACGAGCAATTAAAATAACTTTATTAGCTTCTTCCATTTGTTCGTTTCTTCTATAACAACTAGCAGTTAGTGCATATGTTACATTACTTCTATAGCCAAGCTCTGCTAATTTTAAATAGTTTGTTGCAGCTTTAGACAGATCAGAAACTCTTTCGTAGCATAATGCAGCATTAAATAAAGAGTTACTATCTAAGATGTCAATAACATTTAAAAATTCAGCTTGAAGATTAAAGTATTTACCAGCAGCTTTGAAATTAGAAGCATCGTATTCAGCTCTAGAAAATTTTTCAAGACTAGTATGAACATTAAAAACAGATGATTTTATTTCATCATCGTATTTATCAGTTGTTTCAAATCCTGTTTTGAATGCAGACATTGAACCTTCTATTAATTCATTTTCTTGATCAATCAACGAAGAATCGCTATTGTTCATTCCAAATAAATATAAATTGGAATAAATAGCTCCTTTAAGCCATAAAGTCTTAGGTCTACTTTTAGTTTCTTCATTTTCTGCAGCTAAATCTATAAAACCTTTTGCATCGTTAAGTGCTTTCTTAGCTCCTTCAAGGTTGTTCTTAGACATAGCCATTGAATAAGTGTTTTTGAAAGCTACTGCTGCTGAAGTTTCATTTTTTTTCTGAGCAATTACATGTCCAGAAAATAAAACTACACCTGATAATATTGCGTTTTTTAAAATCTGTTTTTTCATTTTTTTATTCGTTTTCGTTATTTGAATCGTTAACTTCAGGACTACCTCCTTCAATTATTGAGCCATCTTCTTTTTCATCACTTTCCTCTTCTTCTTCACTTCTAGGAACCCTAGCTACTGCTGCAATTGCAGCTGTTCCTTTTAAATTGATAAGTTTAACCCCTTGAGCTGCACGTCCCATAGTTCTTAAAGTATCTACATGCATTCTAATTGTTACTCCAGATTTAGTAATGATCATCAAATCATCTTCATCAGTCACACATTTTATAGCTAAAAGTGGACCAGTTTTATCTGTAATAGAAAGAGTTTTAACCCCTTTACCACCTCTGTTTGTAACACGGTAAACTGGTTCATTATCTTCAGGATCGTTTAAGAAAGTACGCTTTCCATATCCTTTTTCAGAAACAACTAGGATAGTTGATTGAGTATCTTCTTCTTCAACACAAATCATTCCAATTACTGAATCAGTATCAGAAGTTAACGTTACACCTCTAACTCCAGAAGCATTTCTACCCATAGGACGAACTTTAGTTTCGTTGAATCTTATCGCTCTACCGTTGGTTGTTGCTAAAACAATTTCTGCTGAACCACTAGTTAATTTAGCTTCTAATAATTCATCATTTTCACGTATGGAGATTGCGTTAATACCATTTGTTCTAGGTCTTGAGTATGCCTCTAAAGAAGTCTTTTTAATAACACCTTCTTTAGTACACATGATGATAAAGTTGTTTTCAACATACTCTTTATCAGTCAAGTCTTGAACTTTTACATAAGCTTTAATCTTATCGTCTTGCTCAATGTTTAAGAGATTTTGAATAGCTCTTCCTTTAGAGGTTTTACTACCTTCAGGGATTTCGAAAACCCTCATCCAGAAACATCTACCTTTTTCAGTGAAAATTAAAAGGTAATTATGGTTTGTTGCAACAAATAATTGTTCTAAAAAATCTTTATCTCTAGTAGTAGAACCTTTAGAACCCATACCACCTCTGTTTTGAACCTTAAATTCATTAAGACTTGTACGCTTAATATATCCAGCATGAGAAATAGTTACAACAACTTCTTCATCAGCAATTAAATCCTCCATGCGCATTTCAGTTGCAGAGTATTCAATAATAGACTTTCTTTCGTCTCCGTATTTATCTTTTATTACATTAAGTTCATCAATAATGATTTGCATTCTTCTTTCAACTCTCGCTAAAATATCTTTTAAATCAGCGATTAACGTCATTAAATCATCGTATTCACCTCTTAGTTTATCTTGTTCTAGACCAGTTAGATGTCTTAAACGCATTTCGACTATAGCACGAGATTGAATTTCAGAAAGAGAAAAACGAGACATTAAGTTTTCTCTAGCTTCTTCAGGGCTTTTGGAAGCTCTTATTATCTTAATAACTTCATCGATATTATCTGAAGCAATAATTAAGCCTTCTAAAATATGAGCTCTTTCTTCTGCTTTTCTTAATTCAAATATTGTTCTTCTATTAATAACTTCATGTCTGAAGTCAACAAAGCATTTGATTAACTGCTTTAGATTTAATAATTCTGGTTTACCATCAACTAAACAGATGTTGTTAACAGAGAATGAAGTTTGTAATGAAGTATATTTAAAAAGTTTATTTAAAACAACGTTTGGAATAGCATCGCGTTTTAATTCATAAACGATACGCATACCATTTCTATCTGATTCATCTCTGATATCAGAAATTCCTTCAATTTTTTTATCGTTAACTAAATCAGCTGTTTTTTTGATCATATCAGCCTTATTGACTTGATATGGTATTTCTGTTACAATGATTTGTTCTTTACCATTTACTTCTTCAATGTCTGTTTTAGCACGCATTACAATACGTCCTTTTCCAGTTAAAAGAGCGTTTCGTACTCCTTCGTATCCGTAAATTATACCTCCTGTTGGAAAATCAGGAGCTTTTACATATGTAATTAACTCCTCATCATCAATTTCTGTATTATTAATGTAAGCAATTGTTCCATCAATAACCTCAGTTAAATTATGAGGAGCCATGTTAGTAGCCATACCTACAGCGATCCCACTAGCACCATTCATAAGAAGGTTAGGGATTTTAGAAGGAAGTACAGTCGGTTCAGTTAAACTCTCGTCAAAGTTAGGAGCAAAATCAACTGTTTCTTTATCCAAATCATCTAGCATCTCTTCTGCTATTTTCCTTAGTCGAGCTTCAGTGTAACGCATTGCAGCTGGGCTATCACCATCTACAGAACCAAAGTTACCTTGACCATCAACTAGTGGATATCTTAGTGACCATGGTTGAGCCATTCTAACCATCGTATCATAAACGGATGTGTCACCATGAGGGTGGTATTTACCAAGAACTTCACCTACGATTCTTGCAGACTTTTTATGTGCTCTATTAGAAAGAACTCCCAAGTCTTGCATCCCGTAAAGAACACGTCTATGAACTGGTTTTAAACCATCACGTGCATCAGGAAGAGCACGAGAAACAATAACCGACATCGCATAATCGATGTATGCCGATTTCATTTCATCTTCAATATTGATTTGAATTATTTTTTCACCATCAGCCATATTGTCACAATTGTTTTTAAGCGCAAAATTTTTGCACGGAGTTATTCGAAGTAGCGAAATTAAATATAATAACCTAAAAAAATAGATGATGATTTTAATTTTACTAACAAAAATCTGTGGAAAATTGGTTGTCGGTTTAAGTTATTAACATT
>Ga0228635_1000550_pt1 | contig 21932 bp, 11 predicted proteins | sample 44DmetaG_FD_182699 | JGI IMG/M metagenome (GOLD analysis project Ga0228635, IMG submission 182699) | Seawater microbial communities from Monterey Bay, California, United States - 44D | ecosystem: Environmental > Aquatic > Marine > Coastal | place: USA: California | collected 2016-09-30 | reverse complement strand
GTTTTGCACTATGATTAAAAGAACGTACTACTGATGGCAATACTTCAATAACAGTTTCATACCTACTCCTAACAAACTCAATCGCAGGGAATAGTATATCCTCTACGCCTTGTACGATATTGGTAGCCATACTTATTTCAAAGTTTAAAGAACTATTCTTAAATGTTTCAACTCTTTCGTCGAGTGCGTCTAAGTATACTTGATCGTTCATTAATCTATTTAAATCCAAAGCGATTTGTACATCCCATGCTTCAACGACCTTACCCAGCGGCGAGTTTTCAATAGACTTTATCTTACCCTCAATATCTTTTTCTGATAAGGAACCAAGTATGGAACAGTTATGCTGAATGTTCCTGTTGTCTTCTGGCATCATGGATATGGCATCAGCAAGTCTTTGGTTGTTGATTATTTCTTCTAGGTTTTGTGCGCCATAAAAGTCTGTCGGACCTATTACAATATCATCTAATACAATATCGTCTCTATCTTTTAATTCATATGCTAATGAGTGAAACGTAGCAATTGAGTTTGGGTTCCAATTACCTTTACGTTTAACAAAGCAACCAGGACACATGTAGGAGCAACCCTCTAGTATCTCAAGATTAACTTGTATCTTGTATTGCTTCATATTGTCGATTGACATGAACTCTTCGCCACGCCCACCATCTACAATATTTTTCCAATCATTATTTAACATATGATATGTCCTTAATTCTTTCTAGTTCTGGATCATCGTCAGTAGTAACTAAAAACTTCTTACGATAACCTTGCTTGTCGTTTTCAACTGAATAACCATCCCATTGATACATTGTTTGAGCAGGTTCGTTATAGTTATGTATGTTATTTAACATATTCTCTTTAGGAGCAATACAACGATCCACACCAAGGTAATCTCTTAACATTACAATCTTTCTGTTATAGCAACTAAAGAATAATGGGCAGTCCTCACATTCAGTTCCCTTAGCCCTTTCTATTTGTTGTTCGATCATTGGAACAACATCATCAAAAGATTTGATTTTAAACATATCATCGTATATCGCCATATTCTCATACATGAACGGACTAAGATACCAATCACCTCTTTTGTAGTTCAGTACCGTATAGTTCATACCTGCATGAGAATGATCCACCATAATATTGTTTAACTTAGATTCACGATGCCATGTGCTAAAGTATTCGTTGAATTCATCAAGCGTCTTTAAGATTATGTTTGCTTTATGAGAGCGAGACACGGAAGGAATAAAGTCTAATATGGTATCAAAACGTTTTACTGCTTGATCGTGTAGTGCTTCATAATCTAGTCCATAGTCTTTTATGTTAACAACGAATGTATATGTTACTTCATGCTGTAGGTTCTTGTCGATATATTTTAGAATATCTGATACATGTTGTATATAATCTTCATTAAAGAACTTATGTGGGTTAGTCGCAATACCTATTTCAATTTCTGTGTCGAAGTTTATATTGTCAGTGATGTATTTACAAAACCTTTCAATATCACCATCGATAAGAGTAGACACAAAAGCTAGGATAGGTGAGTTTTCGTTAATTATATCTACAAGTTCTGGCATAACCTCATAGAAGTTTTCTGATGCAAGAAAATCAGTCGGACCTATAAGCATTTCATCAACAAGTATACCTTTATCAGTGATATCTCGTATGAACTCCTTTGCTATGTATAGTTGGCTTTTGTCACTACTGTTGCCACGCCTATGTACAAAGCAACCTGGGCATTTGTGGTGACATCCATCCAAAACGTCAAGTTGTATCTTAACTGCGCTCACTGGCTTAGTTTGCGTCTCTGTGGTCATTTCGTAGTAAAGGTTATTTTTAATCAGAGGCATACATATACTCCTTAAGAGCAACACAACTGTCCAATCCTCTCGACTCCATATACAAATGTATGTTACGCTCAGCACAACTCATCATATATTCACAACCATTGCAATCGTCAACTTGTTGGGCATATTCGATATTGTCATATAGTGTATTTGCATCCATAGTTGTTTCGAATTGTGGGGTGCGCTGTATAATCACGTCGTATAGGAATGGGTTAAGATAAAGTTTGTTGTTGTAGAAACTATAGTTCTGACAACCGTAACCATTAAATTTAGCATCAAAGAACGTGTATAGATTTAACCACTTATCGTCAATCTTTTGCTCTAGCATATCACGCTTAAAGTTCTCAAGATGTTGACTTACCTTTCCCCTAACGTTTCTATCAGTAAGGAAAGAAGGTGTTATGACAACAGGAGCATTAAAGTCATCGAATACCCTTTGGCATAGCTGATTATACCCAATTCTTTTGAAAACATCTTTGTGGTAGTTTACACGGAACTGTACTGAACCAAGTTTAAACATTTCAAGTTTCTTGTACCAATCGTCTAGTTCGCCATCAAGATACTTATCTATATCTAATACTATTTTGAAGTCGATGTCTGGTATTCTATGAATATCTTTGTATAAACCCCAAATCATATCTAGCTTATAGCGTATTTCTTGATAAGACTGAAGTAATGTTGATGTAAACCCAATCGCTGATATACCATATAGTTTTTTCATATATGGGTGTAACATGATCTCACGAAAGTTTTCTGCGTCGAATATGTCTGTAGGTCCGACAGTGATTTCGTCGGGGTGATACGCACCTTCAATAAGAAGATTATATAGAGTTTCTAAGTTATCTGCCTTAGTCAAGTTCTTTCTAGGAATAAAACAACCCGGACACATTTGGCTACAGCCATGTAAAATGTCCAGATTAATCTCTGTTCTAAGAAAGTCTGTGTTTATAGGACTCTTATCTTCATCATATGAATAATAACCTGCATATGTGCCATTAAGGTGTACTATCATCTGCTTTTGCTTCAATATCGCTAAGGATCGCGGCTTCCATTTCATCATCACTAAGGGGTGGTGTTATGTCTACTGTAGAAATAAATCCAGGCGGCATCATTGATAGGATGTTCTCAACAATTTTGGTCTGTCCTAACATAAAGAACAAGTCTTTGCCAAAATAACTTGGTTTTTCATTGAACAATTGCTTGTTGTATTTCTTTGAGAACCCAAGTATAGAGCATACTAACAGAAATCCATCCCACCCATCAGTGACTAGACGTGCAATATTAGGTCCACAATTTGTTGGTTCATCAGTCACAACAATATCTTTGATTGCTTCGCCCAATTCAAATTCTTTTTCTTTATTTTCGTCTGTTAGGTTTGCATAGAACGTACACAAGACAAAAGGAATGATCGAAGCAATGGTTTCACAAAGTTCATCAATCAACTCAACGTGCTTATCTACGAAATCATGTAGTTGTTCTTTGCTAAATTGTAATAGAAGATTTTCTTCTAAATGATTTAATGCATGTCCATAGCGAGTTTTCATTATCATTACTACAAACCTTGACAACAGTGGACTGTCAATCAAAAAGTCTGACTTAATATACTCTATTAACAATTCTTCATCAATACCCGAAAAAGTAGTTTTGAAATTAGTGTTTGCTAGGTATATGATAATATGTTTGGCTGAAAGTTTTTCTCTTGATTCAAAATAATTTACAAATAGTACAAAATCTTTCTCTTCTTCTTTCACCTTGTAAATTTGCACAAGGTCTGTAGGAGCCAGAGGTATAACGTAGCACTTTCTTTCTTCTTCAGTATTCATATCAAATCACTTTCTATTATATCAAAGGGTATTTATGGATCAAGTATGGAATTCTATTCTGTCTTTTTGAGAAGAACTGTACGTCTGTATTAATCAATTTCAAGTCTTCTGTAATGTTTTCCGTATCAAAGTTTCTTTCCAAAACCTTCTTGACGATAGGGAATACGTTATTGATCTCTGTGTACAAGTCCATATATTCCCAACCATCAGGCGTAGTGTCAGCTTTGTGTTGGTGAACTGCAATAAAATCAGCGTCATCTTTAACTTTATTCCACATTTCTTCTAGTAGATAGAACGCAAGTGTGTAGTTAGATTTGTTGGCGGCGTTGACGTAAACATCCTTAAAGAACTGTTTCTTATCTGTAGCCCAACCATTTTCTTCTGTTGCGTTTGCGTTCATATAGTCAATAACTGACATGATGTATGCAGAGTAGTGGCGTCTTGATGTAAAGTGTTCCATCACATCTTTTGCCATAACTGGCGAGTGGATGGTAAACTTTTCTACCAATAGACCAGCAATTTCTGCACATGGGTAATTATCGTTTAAGAAGAACAGCAAGTCATAACTAAAGTTCTTACCGTTCTGATATGTGACAACCCACGGAACTGCGTCTTCTGCATTTAAAACGCCAAGTACGTGGTTTCTCGCATCAGCGTAAACTTGAGAGTCACTCATCATTGATAATACCATATCTTGATTAATAACTGCGTCTATGTAATGTGCTGTGATAGCGTTAATGTCATTCGTTGGTTCTGGATAAAACCCAGAAGCGCGTAATAGACCAGAAGTATAATTAGCAAATACAAATAGCATATCAGTTTCATCTGTAAACATGACAATACGTTTATCGCTGTTCTGAATGAATGTTGGGTTAGCAACATCTTCCCATGCCGCAAAATCCATCAACTCAGATGCACCAATTCTAGCGTTTTCAGCAAGGTTCTCATATTCTGCTGGTTCTAGGCGAGAGTTTTCCATGCTTGGGTTCACAACTGTAATTCTGCGTGGTTGAGCCGTGTGGTAGAATGAATTTAATTCACCAATTACTGTTTCCACGTTATGCGTGTTTGTAATGTATTTCTTATTGTTTAAATAGTATAAGCTCTGCCCAATCATGATACGTCTCCTAGTTTTTTCATTGCGTCATCATTCCATGTAAAATCGAATGGGTTATAATTTTCCAAGACGTCTTTGTTTAATACGCATCCGTCAACATTTAAAGTTTCTTGGGCTTCAAAAATAAGTCGAGACGCACATGCTACTGCGAATTGGCAATCAGAACAATCTGATACCTTACTTGATCTATTTATACCCTTTGTCACTAGTTCATTCTTACGATCTAATATTTCTTCGAATGTAAGACCTGTGACGTCCAAGTTCTTGTTGTTGAGGAAAAATGCTTGCTCATGAAGCATTACGTTAAGGTGTGTTGTAGGTCCGTTTTCGCCTGGTACGATAGTAAGTCCTACAAAGTTAATTGAGTTACAATACAAGTTAGCCATTGACATAACTGTTTCTTGTGCATTATCTTTGTCAATAACCTTACCAAGGAAATCATTCCATCCAAATAGGTTTCTACGCTGTACCAACTGCGACCTTGCTCTTGAGAAAGCTGGGTTCATTTCTACAATAGTTTCGTATTCGTTTACTGATTTTTGAATGATTTTGTTATATGTTTCTTTGTCAATCTTTTTACCAACAACATTAGACGCCTGTAAAGTCCAAGACCAATCCATTTGTTTTGGTGTGTTATTCTTAAAGAAATCGACCTTTTCCATTACGTTATCAAAATATTCTTCATCATTAAGCATCTGATCAACCTTGCTGATTGGCATAATGAATTCGATAATCATGTCACGACGGAATTTATTCTCATCGTCAAGTATCGCAAAAATCTCTTTTAATCTGTCCATAGATGCTACGTCGAACTTTGCTGGGGCGGCAATACGTGCGCCTGTATGTTCTCGCATAATCTCTTGGACAACTGAATTGTTTAATACAGATTCAGTATTAGATGCTGTAAAGAAGTCGGTAGGTCCGATAACAAATTCTCTTAGATTAAGACCAGTTCTTTTCACACCATCAGTTAATTCTTTGGCTCTGTCTATAATCATTTGGTTCATTGCTGGATCGATATTCTTATCTACAAAGCAACCTAAACAAGCCTGTTGACAACCAGACAAAACTTCCATCTGAATAAGAACATCAAACTTTTCAGCACTAGATGGCGTAAGGCTTTCGGGACCTGAGTACCGCATTTGCTTACAATATGATTTTTGCATTGACATCTTATCTTCTTCCCCTCGAACTGTGGCAACTACTATGACAACTTGAGTGACAATAGTATGCGTTAATAGTTCTGTTTGACATTCTACCTTCGATCAAATCAACCGTTCTTCTCACCAAGTCTTCCAATGTGTCAACTATGTCTTGTGGATAGATAATGTTACCACTGTTGATACCACCATCGACATAGTTGTTGTACACACCATTAGAAGCATTTACGTACTCAAATCTGTGATAATACCATTGACCTCTAGTATAACTGTTGTTACCGCCACCTGCGTTTACATAAGCATTGACGTATATCCCTGCGCTTTTATCGAACGTTCTTAATTGTGAACCCCCATAGGTTTGTACCCATGAGTTGACGTCACCTCTATCCATAGTCATTAGCGGCGTCCTCTCGAAGAATGGCAACTAGTGTGGCAAGATGCGTGACAATAATAAGCGTTGATGGTTCTATTTGAGATGCGACCTTCAATAAGATCAACCGTTCTTCTCACAACACTATTGATTGAATCAATCACGTCTTGCTGATAAATGATCTGCCCAGTATAGATACGCCCGTCAAGATAGTTATTATAAACACCATTTGAAGCGTTTACATACTCATAACGTTGGTAATGCCATTGTCCTCTGGTATAACTGCCGTTATAAACATCAGAATATACATAAGCATTAATGTAGTAACCAACTGACTTATCAAAAGTCCTTAGCTGACTACCACACTGACTTTGCAGATTATTATTTAATGTTGCATATGATGCCATTTTATACTTTAACCTCTACTTCACCATTTTCACTATCGCTCAACGCGATACCAATTATCTCATAGCTATTTATGCCAGCAGTTCCATAGTCCACACCTTTAGCTTTACCATCGCCAGCAGGGATTACCCATTGACCTTTTTTGACTGGTTCGCTTACCAAGCATGGGATACGACCTTTAAGAGCAATAAATGGATTCATTCTTGCTTTCTTAGAGTTACTTCCTGGTTCAATGCCCATGTCGTTCATTTGAACCGCTGGGTTTGTTGAGATAACACCTGCAAGAGGCATTCCCGGTTCCCATTTAGTAACCTCTGAGTCACCATCTAGGTTGATACCCATAACAGTTGCATTATCATACATATCATCAGCCGAATATCTTTCCGCAAGGTCAGCCCATCTTGCTGACGTAGCTGTACCAACATATAAACCACCATTATCAATATACGATCTATCAGAACCATTTTGTCTAAACTGACAAATACGGTTTGAGTTACCACCTGCAACAATATAGAAACGGTTTGAGTGATATTCAATTTTACCAACATCGTTTCCTGGGTTACCTGTCCAAGATTCGTTACCTTCTTCTCTAAACTGTAGGTTTGGTGAATAACCATCACCGTATCTACTACGTAACTGCCATTGACCACCTGAGTTCAAGAAACCCCAGTATCCATCAGACCCACCGTGTAACCACATACGACGGTTTGTAGAGTGGCTTGAGAAAAGAGTTAAACTCATTGATGACCCAGAGCTATTACCACCTACTGAATAGTGTTGACCTTGTTGTGAGAATGCGTGTACACCAGTTGCTTGGTTGTAGTTACCTTCATTTGCGTTGTCATTACGGAACCAGTTTCTAGCATAGAATTCATTTGCACGAACATATGAATTGAAGTTAGATGAACTTGACGGGTTACAATAATAACCAGTATTATCTCTGTCGTAGAATATTGGCGCACGGAATGAACCAGATGCGTAAGAGTTACCATCACACATTGCCTGGAAGTACCAACCCGAAATACCACCAGTAGCCGCACCATGCATTCCGACATAGAAACCTGTTGACCCCGAACTGTTATTGTTATTTGAGTCAAGGTTAAAGAATATGTCGTGGTATGAGTTAAATCGTAAATCGTCTGTTACACTTCCACCATTGTCTCTGGAAGATATAGAATGGTATTGACTGTTATCACCATAGAATGTAATGAAGTCACCACGATCTCTTGCGTTTAACTGATCCCATTCAATTGTACCCATTTGAGATGTAGATGCAGGGTCTGTATAACGACCTGTGTTATTTGAGTCATAGAAGATTGGCGCTCTTAATGAGCCACCAGCTTGCAATGCGTTATTAACGTATACGTCATTTTGACCCAAAGGATCAGAACCGTTGTTGATTGACATAACTTGAGTTGTACTAGTCGCATCGTTAAAGAAGCGAATACCGTTATAGCCATGATAAGCACCCATACTGATACCAGTGTGGAAAGCAATTCTTAAATCTGGATATGGGTTTGACCAACCACCACTTTCACGATATATTGCGTAAGAGCTAGATTCGTTAGTAGCAAAATATATACCAAAAGTATTATTATCACTTACAGCGTTTTTGAAAACAAATCTGTTTGCTCTAACATCACCATTAAATAGTGAATCACCCGCTGGATTTACATAGTAACCTGAGTTGTCCCTATCATAAAAGATAGGAGCATAGAAGTTATGGTGTGAATCTACTTTACCGTTAGTAGTTTGCAATGCCCAACCATCATCTTGAGATAAGATACCGACTTCGTTGCTGTTGTTTGCATAGAATGTACCGCGTCTACTATTTCCAGATGTACCCATATTAATTCTAACAGTAGATTGGTTAGAATATATTGTAAATCTGTTATTAGCATCAGACATCCAATGCATAGCATTTGGTGTACTGTACATACCACGACCAGATGTATCACTTCTATACCAACCATCGTTGTATACTTCTGAACGAACATCAAGTGTGTGCATTACAGATGTTGCGGCTGGGTCTGTGTAATACCCTGTGTTGTCTCTATCGTAATATCTACCTACATAAGCAGAACCTTGACCATAGATATTGTTAGCACGGAAGCTTTCGTATCCAGTACCTGGGTTATTTCTGATCTGAATTTCGCCATTTGTTTCAAGCATAATTTGTGATGCAACTCGTCCACCCCAGTGGAAACCAATCCTTGGTGCTGTTTGAACGTTAGCAGTTTGAGAGCCACCGTAGTTGTATTCACGAACTTCGATTGCCGCGTGTGAGTAAGATGCATTAAGGTTCTCACCAGCAACTTCTAGGTGTTTAATCTTAGAAATGCCCGCTGGGTTCACAAAGAAAGACGTGTTGTCTGCATCGATGAAACTAGCCGCATAGAAGTTAGAAGAAGCACCACCACCTGGGTTGGCATTATAGATAGCTAAGTCAGAGTAAGCAGAATATGCTGTGCCTGAGTTCCAAGTTTGTTGCCATAGACGCATACCACGACCAGACTTCTTAAACATAAGAAGGTTATCTGATCCACCAGAAGCGTCACCGTATGATCTAAGGTGTAAGTAATCAGCATATGGTGATGTATTATTGTTGTTCCAAGATGTGAAACCAAACGTTAAGCGGCTTGCCGTGTCTTCATTTGGCTCAATGATACGGTTGTCTTTTGATGTTATTGAACCTGCGTAACCTGTAACACTACCTTGGATTACATTATCAACTTGTAATGTTAATAGTCTCGAAGTACCATTACCATCAATTTTGTATGCAGTATTATCACTGTCATACCAAATTGGTGAACGTAACTGATTAGTACCTAAGAAGTAACCATTTTTAGTAGATGCCTGTTCTGCACCAGCCCAATGAAGTTCTGTATCACCTGCTTGGCGATAAATTGTAGCCCATTGGTTATTTGTATCATTATAGATACCTGCAACCCCTGCACCAGATGACATGAACACCCAATCGTCATTGATTGCATAACCTGCATATCCACCAGTATTACCTGTTACTCTAATAGTACCATATTGACCTGATACGTTATCAATGTAAGTAGAAGCACTACCCATTTCAAAGCGGTTACCACGAACCGTATTCATTATAGATGTGCCAGCAAAATTACCGTAGTAGTTTACATCATCAGTGTCATAGAAGTAAGGCGCTCTAAAGCTTCCAACCGCTGTACCAATTCCAGCAATATCAACGTTACGTGACATGTTCCAATCACCGTTAGAGTCAGTCCAGTTACTATCAGTAACAAATCTTAGTCTGTCTGGATCAGTTCCCTCACCCATACGAAGCATTTGGCGACCACCTGCAACAAGTTGCATATCATCATTGCCAATAAATCTTAAATAAGTATCAGTATCACCATTATGTCTAATATATTCGTTAGCACGTATTTCGTTGAATACAGAAGTAGAGGCTGGGTCAGCATAATAAGAAGTATTATCTTTATCACGGAACCTTGTAGCATCCATGTAACGACCAGCAACAGCGTCACCACTAGTATTAAGAGTTAGTCTTCTTGTACCGTTACCAGCGCCAGAAGTAAACTGTAAGTTACCACCTGCATTTGTTTGGTTGTCTGGTGACTCATAAATTTGCCACTGGTTACCACCGTTCCATTTAATGCCTTCGCTTGCGCCCGGATCATTAAATGTTAAAACGCCTACATTCGTAATATTACCGTTAGTCCAATCCCAAGTACCACCAACTTTTGAAGGTCCTTTTGGTTCAACATAATAGTTAGTGTCGTTACGATCTCTAAATCTATTCGCATCGACATTACCTGCAATTACATTACCGAATGTACCTGTTCCAGTAACATCAAGATCGCCACCAATTGTCCCATCATTATCGATAGCCATTGAGTCGGCTTTGATCTTACCTTGTACATCTGATCTTTTCAGAATAGGAGGTCCGAAGTCACGCAAAGCACCGCCACCACTATGGTTCATAAGAGAAATAACCCTTACGAAACGAACACCAAGACCATCAGAGCCGTTGAATGGTGTGTGGCTAGTTGGAAGTGTGTGGTATCCTTTATATTCCGTCCAAGAAGTCGAAGTAACATTAACAGCACTTGCACCGAAATACACAATACCATCGTTAGAAGTAATTGGATTTTTATCTTTATCGTATCGTCTAATACCAAGATAGAAGTTACCACCCGATCCAGAGATATATTTTACAGCTTGTTCAACGTAGATTTCTTCACCTGGTTCAACAGGAATAAAGTCAGAGTCAAAAGTTCTGAACGCATTTGTTCTTAAAGTATAAGATGAAGCAAAAGGTCCAGTTCCGTCCTTCACATAGTCAGCGGTTGTTGATGTTGCCTCATTTTCAACACCTTGCATAGGTTGAATGACACGTTTGTCCCAATAATCTGAAGCATCAAACATTTTCATGTCAGCTAGACCAGAACCATATGTTTTCAGCAATCCAAGGTCTTCATTACCACCGTTAAGTGCAAGTGAACCAAAGATACCAGCACCATATGCTTGGAAGTTACCATTTTCTTCAAACCAAAACTTTTCACCAATATTATTAAACGAAATGCCCATAGTAGAGCGAGAGTTCCGTGTCTTGTGGAATATTGATGGGAAGTTAGCATCAGCCGCTGTGTTCTGTAAAACGATCAAGCGTTGCTGTGCAGATTTAACTTCAAGAGGATAGTTTGTGTTATTGAAGATTGCACTATCGCCAGCCTTAACAGATTTTAATCGTGATTGCCCTGCCATGTCAGCATAGAACGCCGTGTTGTTCGAATCTTCAAATATTGGCGCTCTCATTCTATTAGGAGCGTAACCATAGCCGTTTTCAGCACCAATTTGGTGTATGTTATTAGAATACAATCTTGTGAAGTTGTTTCTATTGGCGAGTAATGACCATTCGTTATCTGTTTCGTTATACAGACCCATTTCTGTAGCACCACTAGATATAAAGCCCCAATCGTTACTAATCATGTAACCTGCATAGCTGTCTCTTTCGCCTTCGACCATAATAGTCCCTTTAGGACCTGATGGTGAGTCAATGGTTAGAGATGTACCGTCCATTTGGATTTGGTTTGTTCTCAAAACATTTACGATAGATGTGCTTGCTGGGTCTAGGTAGAACGCATTATTGTTTGAGTCGTAATAACGTGGTGCATAAACATTTACTGCGAAATCGGCACTATCGTTATCAATGCTTAATCTATTACCGTTATTTGTGTTTACTCTAAATCTCTGGTTTTGATCGAAACCAAACAGTGTAGTCAAATCACCCCTGTGGCGAATGTAATCATCGATATTAATGCTACTCATCTCAGAAGATGATGCTGGGTTCATGTAATATGCGTTGTTGTTACTGTCATAGTAAGTAGGGGCATATACGTCCTGAGCGAAGTTGGCAGAGTCGTCATCAATATTAACTCTTTGGACGCCACCAGTAAATATCTTGAATATGTCGTTACCAGAGAAACCAAAGTAACTGTTAGTGTCGCCATTATGACGAATGTAATCGTCAAGATCAATTCTGTTCATTACTGAGGTTCCAGCGAAGTCACCGTAGTAAGTATTATCGTCACCATCTAAGTAGCGAGGTGCGACTATATCAACTGATGCTGTAATAGCGGTATCAGTTATAGTAAGTCTTGCTGTGCCACCAGTTGTTAAAGCAATTTGATCGTTTGCTGGGAAACCAATGTTTGTATTTGTATCGCCATCATGTCTGAGTGTACCAGTCATGTCGATAGTGTTCATTCTTGACGCCGCCGCAAAGTTACCAAAGAAAGTAGCATCGTTGAAGTCTTCGAATTTAGCGGCTAACATATCACCAGATGTAGAAACGTCTTTGTTTCCACGAACTTTTACAGTAATGGCATCGTCCATGTAGAAACCACCACCTGATCCAAAGCCTAGCTCATCACCTTTAAGGAATGTAGCTGTCCCAGAACCAACTGCAAATGCGTCGTTGCTACTGTTTAGTTGTACTGAGCCAGTTACGTGAAGGGCGTTGTTTGTTTTCGAACCAACTACTGGGGTTGCGTCCATAGTTGCATATGTAGCTGATTGATCGCCAATAATAACGTCACTATCAGTTGCATTAACTGACAATAAGAAGTTTGCACTTGCGTCTGCTATAGAGAAAACTTTATCGTTGTCGATAACTTGATACATGTTACCAAAAGAATCGCCTCTAAGGGTAGTTGCAACAGTTCCACCAACTCTAGTTTCGCTAATTAGGTTGCCAACTGCATATGGGTTGTTCCCCATTCCAAATTTATTTAATGATGTTAAAGGTAATCCACCTGCACCGCCAGAAATTGACATTAAAGGATTTGAAGTTCCAGCAGTTGCACCATACGGGGCAAGTGTAATACCACCTTCGCCTGTTGTGTCATTTGTTCTTACAGAGTCACCAACGTTACCAATAAGAACTTTAGCATTAACTGCCATAGAGGTTGTAGTGCTGTCAAGGTCTAATTTGTATGTAGTTCCAGTTGGACTGTAGTATACTGGCGCACGAACTTGTACCGAAGATAAAACTTCTGTATCACTGATAGCAACTCTACTTAATCCATTAGTAGATAGGTTGATGGTGTTTGTACCGAAAGCAAGGCTAGTTCCTGTATTGCCATTGTGGAATAATTGATCGTTAATTCCAAGATCATTAAATACAGAAGTGCCAGCAGGATCGGCGTAGAAATTGTTATCTCCTGAGTCAACAAACCTTGGTGCAAATACATCATTTGTAAAGGTTGCACCGCCAGTTGTGACACGCAATTGTTCTGCACCATTAAGATATAGTACATAATTGTCTGGTGTATCAAAGCCAAAGTAGCTATTAGTATCACCATTGTGACGAACGTAATCGTCAATATCGATACGACTTAATACAGAAGTAGATGCTGGGTCAACTAGATATGCGTTATCACTAGAATCTAACATTCTTGGTGCGATTAGATCAACACTAGCAGTTACAGCCGTATCAGTAGCTGTCAAACGTGCAGAACCACCTGTTTCTAAAGTAACAGTATCTGTACCAAAAGAAAGTTTTGTATCTGTATCGCCATTGTGGAAAAGATCACTATCAATTCCAATTGTGTTCATTACTGACGTCCCAGCGAAATCGCCAAGATATGCGTTATCACCACTATCTAAATAACGAGGCGCACTAACATCATTAGCAAACAAAGCACTAGTGTTAGTAATTGTTACTCTTGTTGTTCCATCAGTATCAAGTTTTATCGTATCCGTATCAAAGGATAGTTTAGTATCAACATTTCCATTATGGAACAGATCAGCATCAATACCAATAGCATTAACTATTGAGTTCGCTGCTGGCTCAACATAATAGTTAGCATCATCTTTATCGACAAATCTTTCAGCAATGTTATATCGACCTACAGTCCAATCACCATTTAAATCTGAATATGTTTGATAAGCAAAGGTTCCATCAAGGAAACCAATTTTACCATTGTCTGATGAAAGAACTCTATTATTACCTGCACCACGCATAGTAAGCAGTGCCGAACCAGTTCCGTTACCGATGGCAACTGTGCCTTCAAATTCTAAGTTACCAGTTGCAACGTCATTAACGTCTGAACGAATGAACTGTGAAGCTTCTAATCCGTCAACTGTATCAGCATCAAAGTTATTACCCGATCCTTCATCAGCCGTTGTGATGATACGACCTAAATCTGAACCATTAACGTTTAGTTTCCACCAATCATTTGTTTCGTCCCATACAAGAGATGGGTTTGTTAGTGTTCCACGTTCCACTTCAATACCAGCGTTTTCGCTAGGAGCAGAACCAGTGTAATTGCTATTAAGTGTAATTAAATTATCAGCAAGTAGAATTTCTTCTGTATTAATAGATGTGGTAGTACCTGATACAGTTAGATTGCCAGTAATGACAAGGTTACCGTCAAACGTATCATCTTCATCACTTCGTAGGAATTGGAGTGAATCAATTCCATCAAGTAGATCAGCATCAAGTCCAGAACCCGAACCATCATTACCAGCATACCAAATAACATCACCATTAACTGTAGGTGCGCGTTTGAAGTCTATACCAGATGAATTAAATTCAAGATCAGTAGATGAATTGTAAGTAACTTCTATGCCATCAGTTGAGGCATTGAACGTAAGACCATTGTTACCATTTATTAATGAATAATCGCCTGATGATGGATTAGTAACTTGTAAACTGTTAGTGTTGCCTTCAAAACTGGCAACAACTGCACCATTACCACCATCGTTTGTGATTGATAGTGTGGGTGTTGCTACTGTGCTTTGTGTAACTTCTACTTTGCCAGATAGCTTAGAGCTTCCAGTCACTTGTAGTTTGTTAGTGCCATCATCAGTTGATGTACCAATAAGTACATTTTGGTTGGTCTGTAGACCATTCTTGACTATAAATTTCTTGTCATTTGCCATTTGGTTCACTCTCCCCAGATTAGGCTTATTCGTGCTTTATTGTATTTATAACAAATTAAGAAGCAATTAATGTTCCTGATATTTTATATGTTGTAGAAGTTGCAGATGCGGCTGTAGCTTTGATAACAAGCGTAGGACCTGATATCTCTACATCATATGAAGCAAGATCAGCCCCAGATGTTGAAATAGAACCAAACTCAGTACCCATAGCAGTCGCACCATCATGTGTAACTAATAACTTAGTTATGTGTCTAACAGAACCTGTTTTGGCTTGTATCACAATGTCGCCACTTCCGAATGCTGTATGTGGTACAGTTAAAATGTTAGTTTGTGTTGTAGATGTTGTCGTAGCTGTTTTAGAAATAAATGTAGAATGTTGTTGCTCAATGTCATTATTAACAATAAGCTTACCAGACATTGTATCACCAGTAACATTTACAAACCTACTGTCTGCTTCTGTTTCTGTGTAGTACCTACCATCAAGCTGTCCACCATCTAATTCAGTTTCGGTATAATATCTGTTGTCTAACTGACCTGCATCTAATTCTGTCTCAGTATAATAAAGGTTATTAAGTTGACCTGCATCTAATTCAGTTTCGGTATAATAACGATTATCTAACTGACCTGCATCTAATTCTGTCTCAGTATAGTATCTATTGTCTAACTGACCTGCATCTAATTCAGTTTCAGTATAATATCTGCCATCAAGATCAATAGAACCTACTGTTTGTACGTGTCCAAAGGTATCAAAAGTTATACCCTGTAATACATTTCCATTTGCTTGTGCAAGGTCTGTTACGCTTGAAGTATCAGTGTGTTCTATCGTAATAGCTGTATTGCCATTATCGTTTAGATTAAAACTACCGCTACCTGTTAAGCCGCCACCTGATGTTATACTAACTAATCCATTACCAACGTTAGCATTAGCTTGACCAACTGCCGAAGCAATAATCTGCGATGCGTGTTGTCCATCAAGTAAATCAGCGTCTAGTCCAGTACCTGCGCCATCAACTGTTTGGATTGCTGTCATTATCTCAGCCGCTGTTTGATCAGCCGTAGCACCATCTTCGATCAGATCAAGTTTAGCACCATCAACTGAGACGTCTCTACCATCAACATTCCCAGTAACTGTAATATCACCTGTTACATCAATGCCCCCACCAAAGTCAGTGTTTAAGTCAAAGCTAGTAATAGGTGCAATATAGGATGAACCATCACCAGTTTGAAGAATTATGCTGTTATTAGAAGACTCGTAACTAAAGTTGGAAACCCCAGCAACAGAAGTTGTAGTCGCAGTAGTGATACGCCCATCTTCATCAACTGTAATGACAGGAATAGATGTAGCAGAACCATAAGTATCGGCTGTAACACCAGTATTAGCCAACTCAGTTGTGATTGTCATTACGCCAGTATTTGAACTTGCGAAACCTGTGACTTTACCTGTTAGAGTTAAGTCTAAACCATCTTCAAGTAAATCGAGTTTAGCACCATCAGCCGCAATATCACGACCATCGACTAGACCGCCAACAGTAATATTATTTGTTACGAAAGCATTGTTGGCGCTTATACCGTTAAAGGCTTCTATTGGAGTATGGAAGAAACCACCATCAGCCGTGCCGATAGTAAATGTGTTGTTTGCTGTAGTAAACACTGTACTGTCAACGCCAGCAACAGAAACTGTGCTTGCGGCTGTAAGTCTACCATCTTCATCAACTGTAAATACAGGTACAAGAGAAGCAGAACCATATGTTCCAGCAGTAACCGCCGTATTGGCTAGTTCAGTTTGAACAGTCATTATGCCAGTATTTGAGAATGCAGTACCTGTTACTTTACCTTCTAATGTGAAGTCAAGTGTTGCAGGTGGCACGTTTGTAAAGTTGTTGTAATCTAGGTAGTACGTTCCGTCTTGTCCATCAAGAAAGTCAGCGTCTAATCCAGATGAAGCTCCGTCAACTCCTTTGATAAGAGTGAGGATAGCATTTGCATCCAAATCGGCAGAAATGTCAACTATAGATTCAGTATTTGCAACAGCATCATACTTTTTAAAGTATAACTTACCATCTTGGGTGTTGATTGCAATTTCACCCAACTCAAGTTGAGCAATAGTCGGAATACGACCAGCTACAGCACTACGGCGTAGTTTAATTGTTGTTGACATATCTATGCCCTCTCTATGTAAAACCTATATAGGTTTAGAATGTTCCACCATCTAATTCATTAACAGCAATTGAGATGTTATTATCAGTTACAGTCGTATCAACGCCTTCTCCACCAGCAAAAGTAATCGTCTCACCTAATACAACTGTATCAGTGGAACCATTATCAGCACCAAACAAAATGTTTGGGTTAGTGATAGAGAATTCAGTACCTGTTAATGTCAGCCCTTGTCCAACCGAGTATGTACCCGCACCAGAAAATTGTTGCCAAATTATATCGTCTGTGCCGAGAGTAAAAGTCTCAGCGTCTGTTACTGTCGCAACGAAACCAGTTCCGTTATTTGTTGTTCCATCAGTTACGAATTGGAACGAACCTGCGATTTCTGAAGATTCATTGAAATAATCACCACGAGTAAATACCCATGCAGTATTCAAATCACCAACTTGAGTTAGTAAATATGAACCATTTTGTTCTGCGTTGGTTTGATCTTTAATGAGAACCCTATAGCCAGTTGCCCAAGCTGTAACACCATCAATATCAAGTGTTGGGTTTGCCGCAATGGTGAATGTCCCTGCACCATTATTGTACGAACCAACAAGATTTGCAGTTGTAGCTACGAGCGCTGCTGGAATAACTCTTAGACCCTGTGCAACAGAATCCACATATTGTTTATTTGTTGCATCTTGGTTATTTACAGGATCGGCAACATTTTTGATAATGTTTTGACTTATATCTATTTCATTTGTATCTGAATTAAGTATAAGATCAAATCCAGAACTAGCCAATGTTGAAATAGTTCGTCCAGCAATGTTGACTTTATCGACTTTAAAGTTTTCGTCAATTTCTAAAGCTCTTAAGTAAGAATCTGTACCACCTGGGTGCAAGAAGTATGAAGTGGAGTCGTTATCTACAAATCTTTCAGCTAATACGTCACCATTTTGAACAACCCAATTACCAGTTGATCTTTCAGAATAAGACGCATAGTTAAACGTATTGTCAAGGAAACCAATTCTGCCTTGGCTTGCGTATATTGTGGACTGACTACCTGGCCCATCAGCAAATCCAATTTGTGAGAATGTTAAACCGTAACCAACCCTTAAATTGTTAAGTCTTGTTTCGCCAGCAAAGTCACCGTAGTAATTATTGTTATCGCTATCAAAGTATCTTGGAGCAAATACGTTACCAGAGAATGTAGCACCATCAAGTTCAGCATAAACTGTATCAAGATGAGAATAATCTATTCCAATAGCAACGTTTGCACTTGCACCATTTGGCTGTGCAATACTTATGCCAGAGTCAATACCATCAGGGTAGATGAAGCGTACATACTGTGCAGTAATTTCAGCTTGGATAGTTGTATTACTTGCTCTTGTTACTTCAGCAACACCTGCAAGATCGCCATCTAGTTCTATGTTAAAGTTACGAACCTTGAGGTTCATCACATCGTTAGCATCGTCGTTTACTGCAATAATACCTTCGTTGTTAGCATTACCATCTTCAAACATCAAACCAATGATGTCACGAGATGTTTCAGTAAAGTTAGGAATAGCGTTGGCTTGTAGCTCTAGTGGGATGTCTGTAGCGAAATCGATACGACCATCTTCTGTAATACGGATACGTGGAGTAAATCCATCAGTACCATACATCTGAGCTTGAACGCCAGTAACATCCAAACCAATCTTTAATTCGTTGTTTGCAGTATCAATATCCTCAACTTCAAGACCACGACCAATTGATAGTGTTGGGTTTTGGAGTAGATCGATGGATGTTGGATATGTGTTAGCGTTATCAACAACAATCATCTTAGATGAGAACTGTGTATTCAGATATTCAAGGTTAACTGCGTCTCTTGGATTAACAGGAGATGCAAGGTCTGTGATTGTATTGTTACTTACATTGATAACATTGTTTGAGTCAAGATATAAATTGCCATCTGATGTAACTTTACCATTGACAACCATATCACCTGTGTTATAATAGAGCTTAAGCGAATTAAGATTATTACCATATAATAGATTACCATCTTCATCAATCTGTAGTCTCTGAGTACCAGATGTATAGAAATCAAGTTCATTGTTATCATCACCAGATGCTGTTTCAGCAATAATATAAGTGTTACGATCAAGGTCAATAACAGAACCTGCTAGTCCAGCCCATGCTGTACCATCATATCCTTCAAACCTAGCGTCTTCATTATTAAACCTCAACATACCTATTTGAGAAACTGGTCTTTGCGCTTCAGTACCAGAAGGTAGGACAATAGCACCATTAATATCAAATTTAACTATCTGATCATCAGCACCAATGTTATCAACATATAACTTTCTCCAATTTTGGTTAGTTGTACCAAGATCGAATGTATTAGCTGTAGAAGGATTTGCATCACTTCCGATTGCATTTAGAATTATGTTACCATAACTAACATCTACATTTCCATAGAAGTTTGCTGTATTGTTTAAATCATACATAGCGGCAAGAGAGCCACCAGTAAAGAATTTAAGTTGGTTGTTATCAGCACCTGGACTATCCTCAGCGGTAATCTTAGTATTTTGATCAACGTCAATAACACCACCAAGACCTGCCCAAGCAACCCCATCGTATCCTTCGAATTGACCATCATCTGAATTAAATCTAATAGAACCAGTAGCATCTGTTGGTCTGTCGGCTGTTTCGCCTTGTGGAAGTATTAAAGAACCTGTTCCACTTATAGTAAGAGCATCACCAATAGGATCGATTTGATTTAGAGGTAATGTAGTATTAACACTAAACTGTGTACCATTAAGAGCTAACCCATCTCCAGCAGTGAAAGTACCTTCACCTTGGAATTGCGCCCAAACAATATCATCTGTATTAACACTAAAGCTTGATGCGTCATTAACAGTAGTAACCCAACCTGTACCACCATTGACAGTACCATCTGTTACAAACTCATATGAACCTGGCAACTCTTTGTTAGTAGAGAAATTACTTCTTTCAAAAACCCATTCTGTGTTTGCAGAACCAACTTGGATAAGGTCGTAAGAACCGTTTTCACGAGGATTTATCTGATCTTTAACAACAAGGTTTTTACCAAGTGACCAAGTAGTAACATCGTCAACATACAAGAAGTTAACTGGTGGAATAGTAAGAGTTGCTGTTACTGTAGTATTACCAGCCTCAAACGTAGCACCCAAGTCTTCAGTTGTAGCCGCTAGTGCCTGTGGTCTAACAACGAAACCTTGAACCAAATTGTCAACGTACCGTTTGTTGGTCGCGTCAGTTGGGATTAGCGGATCATCAACGATCTTAACTGTGTTCTCTACACGTTCTAATTCAAATTCAAGATAACCTTTGTTGATAGCATCTTTACCATCAATCGGATCAAGAAGATTAGTAATTCGTGACTCACCTACGCTTACAACATTGTTCGCTGCTGGCTGTAATACTATGCTACCTTGGCTAGTGATAGTATTGAGTTCTAATACCAAACCACCTGCATCTATTTTGTCAAGACCAATGATTTCTGTAGTAGTTCCACCTAGCGTAATAGCTGTATTACCAAACGTAATATCATCAGATGAGATTATGCTGTTAGCAGAACTAAAATTTGTTGGGTTAAATGAGTTGTTGTAAAACTGTGTAACGTGACCAAACGTATCTATATCAACATTACCAGCAAAAGTCAACCCAGCATTATTAGAACTTACTTCAGTAGAAGTGTCTGCGTGACTAATTACGAGATTTGCTGTTTCAATGTTATTCTCTGGGGATACAACGATACCAACGCCGCCATCAACTTGGGCTACGTATTTACCTACTGTATCAATACCCAGTGTAATCGAATCAGGAACAATTAGTGGTTTTTTCTCAGCCGCCGCGACTATTCTAATATTCTTAGTCTGACCAACTTTAACTTTAATGCTCACAAGTTATACCTCCGTGATCGTTGGAATAACAATAGCTAAGCCTTCAACTATTTTAGACATCTCACCACTTGATTTTCTCATCAGTACATCATATTCATATTTCCCAGGTCTTAGATTAGCAGTAACATCTGCTTCTAAAACGAGAGTGATATCATTTTCGTTTTTTTCTATTGTAAATTCGGCTGTTCTCTTGCTAGAGTACATTTTTCTTAGGTCAGCAAAAAAGCTGAAAGTGCTGATTACCAAATCATCATCATCACCGTCAAACAACTCTAACGAGATACGGAAGTCTGTTCCCTGATCGATGTAAATATTTGCTTTTGATCCCATTTTAAATCTCTTTACATATGTGTGCTTTATTCTATTTATAAAAAATAAGGGGGTACTAAAAGCTTAGACCCCCCTATTTCATTCATAGATACAAAAATCTTACTGCTTAATGTCTTCTACTTTTTCATTTAAGTCTTTAATCGCTTCAATTAACAAGCCAACCAACGAACCATACGCAACAGACTTGATGTGTTCTTCAGATGTGTCTGTTGTTACGGCTTCTGGTATTATTGCTTCCACTTCTTGAGCAATCAGACCAATCTTCTTAATATCAGGTGCATTTTTCTTATTGAAGTATACACCTCTCATATTAGTTACTTTTTCAAGTGCTTCACCAATAACTACAATATTGTCTTTAAGTCGTACATCAGAGTTTGTAGTGACGTCACCC
>Ga0228635_1000547_pt1 | contig 21991 bp, 25 predicted proteins | sample 44DmetaG_FD_182699 | JGI IMG/M metagenome (GOLD analysis project Ga0228635, IMG submission 182699) | Seawater microbial communities from Monterey Bay, California, United States - 44D | ecosystem: Environmental > Aquatic > Marine > Coastal | place: USA: California | collected 2016-09-30 | reverse complement strand
GCAAAGATATATTGTTTTTTATGGATTTGTTTATTATTCCTATAAACTTGTAAGCCAACAAACTACCAATAATCTAATAAAATAATGAGGTTTTTTTGGTGGTTGGTCTTTTTTTGCAGTATCTTTGAAGTCTAAATCGCGGGATAGAGCAGTAGGCAGCTCGTCGGGCTCATAACACTCCTTACCACCCAATTTCAACTAATTTTATTAACTCATTTTCAAGTAGTTACAAATATATAATCCTATTTGTGTTATACGTGCTAGACTCTTGTGTTAGATAAAATACGACTATCCAAAGACTTTAACCTTCATTAATTTCTCTTCTTCAACGTTTAATAAAAGTGGATTGATGTAGTGGTTTTCTAATACCTTCATTGAAGTGTGAGATGATAATAATTTGGTGTCACTCCCCATGGTGTGAAATACCCAAGTAAGGTATGTTTTTCTCAGATTTTTTAGAGTAAATGAAGTTTTTAAAAAATAAATTTTCCAAAATTTTATCTAAAAATCAGTTTTACACCTGCAGTAGTTTCTCAAGAATTTTTACCATCGCGAAGGTGTCTAACTCGCAGTATTCTAATAATTGTCTCCTTGTTTTTTCCACATCACCTTCAAAGGTTTCGTTTACCATTGATAGAAATGTATTGGATGCAGTACCTCCTTCTTTTATATCAAGATCGTTATATGAGAGTTCAGGAACCAGTGCGGGTAAAACGTACTTTATTGAATAACTTCCTCTCATTTCGGGTGTATAATACCACTTTTGTTGAAAGGGAACCATAAGGTCTTTAAGTCTATTTACAATCCCTCTCAACTCATTAGAATACTCAGGAAATACATCTATTAGATCATTGAGTTTCCCTCTCTCAAAACCAATATTATAAACAATAATGTCTCCACTGGTACCATAATCCTGAATCAGTTGTTCTATAAATCCAATTCTTGGATCCTTGGTTGGATCTGCGAGATATTCACGATGCTCTAATTTAGAAGTTGAAGTCTCTTGAATATGAAGTGAATATTGAAATACCAGTTGTTGGTATGGTCTACTACCATTATATTTTGGAACAGCAGGACCTATAGTTTCAAAATCTAAATAGTATAAAGGATATTTCAATCCATTTGTGAAGTTTCTAATTTCTTCAATATCAATATGAGTTGTTCCATTAACTTCTGATTGAACCTGTAACACTTGGTTTGGATTCAGGACTGTTTTACTTAAATCAATATCATCCAATGTGATTACTCCTTGATGATATAAATCAAACTTCTTGTCTTTGTTTAATCTTGATATATTAAAAACCGAGTAATCAGGGATGTGCTTCCAACATGTTCCTTTAAAATCACAGTCATATGGGTCAGAACAATGATTTCCGATATCTACATTTGGTGTTTCAGGACTTTCAATCACATTTTTAAGTCTTCGAACCTCATTTGGTATTCGCGGGAGAAACTCTAAAACTTGATCGTATACAGATTCGATGGTAAACAATTGATGAATGTCTAATTCTCCATCTTTTGTATATTGATTGTTGATGTGGACGATCGATATGTCTTTAAGGTCAATACCAGAATTTGTAATGGTATAATATTGGATGGCAGCATCCTTGATATAGGTCTCCGAGACCTTAGTAGAACTTTTTACTTCATACGCTTTCCAACCTTCTTTATCTTTTACCAAGATATCTAAAGCAGCAAGAACGTTGTTGTATAAGAAAGTAGCCTCATAGATGATTGACTCCCCTTTAGAAATAAAATTTAGTGTTTTTTCCACCGATTCAACCATTTTAAAATGATTTTCAGGGGAAGCATCAGCACCATTAGGGAATAGATCTTGAGCAAGTATACCAATGTTAGTTCCTTGATCAAATACCGCTTGAAGTGATGACGGTGTAGAATCTTTTAGGTTGTAATGGTGTTTATAGAGATACAATGACTTCTCACATTGAAGTCCTCTAATGAATGTTGATTTGGAGAGTCTCATAAAATGATTCTAAAAATATACGGTAATAGGGTTAGATAAATAAAGCATTAACTATAGATCTTTAATCATCATAAAATATTCTGGATGATGATATTTTAAAATACTGCTGTAAAATTTTTTTAACCGATCTAAGCCTTCTTCTCCTTCCCAAGAATTGACTATAGAAATTATTTTTTTAGCATCTTCTTTTGAATTAATCGACCTCAAAAACATCTCTTGGTCTTCTGAAATGTATTCCTTCTTTACGTAAAGTTTTAATTCAGGATAGCTAAGAGAAACTTCAAATACTCCTTTTGGAATTGAATTACTTTTATATCTATTAAGACTGAACCCAATAGGTACTAAATTTTCAATAATATTACCAGGACCACCTATGGATCTAGGAACAAAATGATCAATATCAATCCAAGTTGAAATATTATGTTTTTGATTAAAAAAAGAATACAAACGTTGCCTTAATGCCCCTGGGATATTTGTGCTAATTTTGATATTTTTATTTAAATTAGGGTTATTTATAGAAGTTATTAAATCTTGATTTTTAATTTCTGAAAAAGCATTTTGTCTCTTTTTCAACTCAACTAATTCCCCTTCTAATGGAATTACGTTATCTAATAATATTTGATTGATAAAATATTCATGATAATAGAGCTTCGCTGATGGGTTTTTTTCTTTAGCGACTTTTAATTTTTTTATCAGTTCAAAACAATATACAGGATCATTTCTTTCATAAAAAAAAGTTACAATATCCTCAGTATTTAAAAACTCTTGAGGCTTTTCCCATACTTCTATAACTTCTCCTTTAGCATATATACCATAATCTGTCTCAGAAACATAAATAAAATCTCCTTCTGCTAAATTAATACTTGACGGTTTTCTAACACCACTTTCTGAATATCCTTTTCGAGTATAATTTTGCTTAACTAAAACTCCCTTTTTTGTCAGTTTTGGTGATCTTTTTATCAAGAATGATTTTGTTTTTTGTACTTCCATATTTTAATTTTTTTATTTATGCTTTGGCATTGTTAATCCTCCAATATAATTTCCATCTTCCAGACATGAAAAATCATTTGGGTCTACTTCAATTTCTCTGACATTAATAATATAACTATTATCTAAACTTTCAAATGATTCTACCATAACATTAAAATCAATACCAGGAATGATTTGACCTTTTTTAATAAAAGGACCACCTCTTGGATTTATATACTCTATATCATCTGGTTCACCACCAACTCTATGGTGTTCAAAGTTCCCTTCCATTAGGACCTTATCTATTCCTTGTTTAGTAAAGGTATAAACCTCACCATGTGCATTTGTATATTCTTCCATAGTAATACGGTACTTAAAAATTCTATAATAATTTGTTTAATACACACTCCCAGTCTTTATACTCGTTCCAAGATAGTGTTTCATAATTCCATCCAAAGTGGATTAATTCCCCCTTAAAATCTTTAGCACCATTAGCCAACCGGTCATCAATTAGATAATCTCCTATTAAAAGATCTTTACGGTGCGTAATAAACATTTTCTTTCTAAATATTTCTCCAAAATGCTCTTCTATCCAAATTGTTTTATCAGAAAAACTACTTGGATTATTCCAAGGCGCAGTCGTTGCAATGAACAAATCATATTTACCAGATTCATATAATTTTATAACTGACTTCACAGCATTCTTTAATGGTTCTAAATCTCTAAAAACACCCTCTATTTCATCAGGTGACTTTTTAAAATGCATGGAGATTGTATCATCTAAATCAATTTCGTTTACTTTTTTACCAAAATCGGCTAAAACACCGTCCATGTCAATCAATAATGTTTTCATTAAATTTTATATAAACCTTCTCTCATTGCTTTTAGTAATTCATCTGAAGGGCAACCTTCCTTAAGTTCCGCAGAATTTTCATTTACAAATTCACTTTGTGCATCATCTCTTTCATCCTCATCTTGTATACTTTCACATGCTTCACAAAAATCACCAATCCAACCACTATTTGTTGATAAAGTATTATTATCAAACTGCCATATTGTTGAAGTATATTCGGAATCGTATGTGAAATAGATAATTTCAAAATCTTCTGTTAAAAAATCTTTTAAAAGCGGTAATTTTTCTTCTAATTCAGAAATTATTTCGTTAAATGGAATTTCATTATCATTAAATATAGAATCATCAATGTCATTTTCATCTAAATTGTATGAAATATTTAAACTCGAACCCTCAATATCAATATGAATAAATTTATTTTCTATAGTTGTTTTTTTTAAAAAATTATCACTGAATACTTTATGGAAATTTTCTTTTAAGAATATCGTTTGATACATATCATCTGATAGTTGCAGTTCTTGTAAAGGTCTTTTTGAATTTAAAAATTTAACTACGACTTGATTTTCAAATGATTTTTCTAAATAAGAAAACACATTGAATTTAACGTAGTTGGGATGATTTGTATTGAACGAATTATCTTCATTAAGTTCATTATCTAATACTCCTTCACTCTTATATGTATCAAGGTACATTTTTAGAGTTAAATCTAAAAAGGCAGTAGTTTGGTTCTCATCTAAATTACTGCCTTTAAGAATAACAACCATTTTATCAAAAGCCTCCTCGTAAGTTTTAGTTCCATCAAGTAATTGATCATACAAACCACAACTTTCAGACCAATTCTCTTTCAATAAATCCCAGCTCCCATCATATACATTATGTTTAATTAATTGATGTAATTCATCCATTGATTTAGCTTTGTTGTAACCAAAAAAACTATCAAATAAAACGGCAAATGATGTTAAATGTTTAAGAGAAACTGGAGTCTCTTCTAATTCTTCTTTTAATTCAATAGTCTCATCTTCATCATCTTCATCATCTTCCTCATCCTTCTCGCAATCACACATGTAATTTTCATATCCACAATTTTCACAGATAGCATCTTCTCCCTCAGGTTCTTCGACATGACTCTCCCAATTAATTTCACCTGTATCTTCGTTCTTAACTAAATACAATTGCCCAGATGCTGATTCATCGTTACACATTAAATCAATATAAAATTCCAAATGATTACCAAATACATTAATTAATACAGGAAGCTTATCTTCCTCTAAAGCTCCTTCTCCAAGTGAAATAGGAGCATCTGAAGAATCAGCAATTTGCATACAAAATTTACTGTAAACTTCGTCATATTCTCTACTTCTTACAGAGACCTCAGATTTACTAATCAAATATATCTTATTGTCATTAATTTCAAATGGAACACTATGATAATTCAAAAATTTAACTTTCTCCTTACTATAAGTAACACTATTATAACTGGTAATTGATAAAAATACTTTTGCCATCTTTTATTTATTATTAAATTTTAATTTTCTAAATCCACACACTCTAAAAATTCTTAAGAGTCCATTTTCCAGCATTGTTTGAGATGGATATAGAAGGAAAACTCTCCTTCATCTGCATTTTCGTCAACCTTAGCAACGAACCATAACGCATTTAAAATAAGTTTTTTAGTTTCTCTGGGAAGAACACTTAATGATTCAATATGTGTATTAAGAAATTGCATGGTTTGATTATCAAAAAAATTATTCATCCAGACTGTAAAAATTTTAACATCATTAACTTCCACTAAAGATTTTTTAGAAAAAACATTGTTATTAGCATCTGAATATTTCATGCAATCGTGTATCACTCTATTTATTGCACTCATTTCCAAATCAGTAACTTCTCCATCAGCTACTCCCATTTCAAGAGCTAAATAATAAATCGACTCAATAAATTCTATATTTTTCATTTTTTTAAATTTTATATTTATTTCAATAATTTTATTTTAATCACATAATAAAAACTTATACATAATAAACGACAGAACCTAATTGTTACTTAATACAAAATGTGTTTTGATTCCAATCAGAATTTAAATCTTTCAATGTAATTTTTTTTACAGTATCAAACTCTAAACATAATTCAAATATATCTGTATCACTTAGAACACACTCATCACATATTTCATCAGCTTCTTCTTCTGATAAAATTGTGTAATCAGCAAAAAGTACTAAGAACTCTTGCCACCATTCATTGATAAGGCTTTCAATATATTCCTTTGAGTAAATTTCTCCTTTTTCCAAAAATTCAAAATCAGATGATCTATCAACAAAATTTTTGAATTCATTTTCGATATTATCAATCAAATAATACCACAAACGAACTGAAATACGTTCTTCCTTCAAATAACTATCCCTATCATACCCCCCACCCGAAGTAGCTATTTCAAAACACTCATTAGAATAAGGGCATTCATCATCAAGTCTACTTATACCATCTGAACCAACAAGAGTATTAGAAAGGATATAGTCAATAGAAATGTGAGGAGCTGATGTTTCATAAGTGTGGTTAAGTAATGATAAGTCTCCAGCTTCACCATCTACAATTCCAAATACTTTCCATAGGTTCTCAACAATATCGTTTGTACTGATGTGTATAGTATTATCGTTCATTTCGAATTTTTCTTTCATTTTGTTAATTGTTTTTATTTTGTTAAATTAAATTTTATTAAAATAGATTAAAAAATAAAAGCTGTAGTGAATTACACCTATTATTTACGAGTCTTAAATAGTAATTAATTTAGTATTCATTTAATAAATAATCATGTCTCATAGCGTATTGAGCAAAATTCTATCTTAATGTATCATCGAATCTAAGTTTTCTACTTAGTTCCATATCGTTATCAGTCACATCACTTTTACTAAAAAAGAATAATCATGTAGAAGAATTATCCTCGTTATCATTACCACCAATCAACATCATACCCTACATCTTCAAAAATTTCATCTAATGAAAAATTTATTCCTGAAGGCGGAACTCCTGTATTTCGAATATATACTCCATTATCATTCCTCACTTCTTTCCCTTTTTCGCAAAACCACAAATCTGCACAAAAAATAGCTGTTTCTCCTCCAATGTTTTCTTCTTCAAAATAATATGCATGTGCTGCATCTCTCATTTCTTTAACTGTTTTAAATAATTCAGAATTTATATCATTTGCTATAGATTGGATTTGATCAAAGATGTGGTCTTCATCCCATTCTTCATCATCATTATAAATATAAATTTGTATGGGCTCTAAATCTCCACAAATCTCAGAATCCATAACAAAGTATAAGTGATCTGTGAACCTATTGAGGTCTATTTTAAATGTTATATACCCTTTTATTTCTTCTCCTTTTTTTTTACTATTCATGATATTATTATTTATGTTAAATTCATAAGTAAGGATACTATTTATAAAATTATATTCGTTTTGTTTTTATAGCAGATAGCTCCATTGAAATATCTAACGTTAGTTTTCCTCCGAGAGATTTAATAGACACTGATCATATAATTACTTTTATAATCATCAAATGTTTCAATAGCTTCATTAAATATACTTTTGATTGACTAAATTATTTTGAAATTACAAATTAAAATTTCAGTAATAAAAAATATTAGGTGTATTATAATACACCTAATATTTTTATAGTAAATTGAACTTTTAAATAAACATTTACAGATAATAAAATTAAAAAGATATTTCACAACAAATTAACATTGAAATGAGCCAAAAAAATTTACTGTTATCAATTATATTTCTTGTAGTTAATATTGTATCAGGTCAGGAAATTACACTTCCCAAGAACATTATCAAAACTTTTAATGATTCACAAATTATATACTTATTTACTAATAATACATTTTATGAAATTGATGTCTCAACATACAATTTATCAGAACCAAAAGTGTTTCAGAATAATGGATACAACATTGCCAATTATAAAGCAATTAAAATTAAAGATACCTTCTATTTTATTCAAAATACAGGAGGATTAGTTTTAAAATTAAAAAATAATGTACTAGAAAGAATTGATAATTCTTTTAATCATAAAATGCAAATCAATAGTTCAATATTTAAATATAATAACCAGATATACAGATATGGTGGATATGGGTATTTTAGTGCTAGAGACTTCATGGTTAAATTTGATTTTGAAACACGGGAATGGGAGTCAATAAAAGTTAATGATGATAAATATCCAATTGGTCGTTATGATAATTTTTATACTCTTAATGACCACGATCTTATTGTTATTGGGGGAAGAACTGTTGATAAACTGGATAGAGAAAAAAGAAATATTTTAAATGATATTTGGAAATTTTCGTTTATTAAAATGAAATGGACACATTTATTAAATCACCCAGAAATTAGTTCAGTTAACTCTAATGCTATTAAATTTGATAATAATATTTTATATAGAGACTCTCAACAAATAAAAGTATTAAGCTTGGACTCATATGAACTAAAAGCTTTTGATATTGGTAGTACTTATTTAAAAATAAACAACAATTTTAAAACTCATTTTCACAACAATAACTTTCATTTTGTTGTCAATAGAAATAATGGAGATAATGTTTTAATTAAAAGAACAAAAAAAGAATTATTTGGAATAACAAACACTCAGAAGTTTCTCACAAATAAAAATTATCTAACCCATGAAAATATTTCATTGATTGGTTTATTTATAATTATTCTATTTATTTTATCATGGTATAAGAGATACTTAAACAGTGTATTCTTTTATCCAAAAAAGATTAAATACAGGAACAACACGATATTTATTACTAATGATGAATATATTATTCTAAAAGAATTTATTAAGAACCAAAATACTTTAGAAAACAACATACTACAGAATCTCTTAAATAAAAATCAATATGATAAGTCACATAACATTCGGAGAAAAAACAACACTGTAAACAGTCTTAATTCTAAACTTAAAATCCTTTTTAAGGACAATAATGCTAATTTTATAGATATTCAGAAAAGTGAATATGATAAGAGATATAAGAGGTATTTGCTAAATTTTAAAGAGCTGAAAATTGTTGTTAAATAAAATATAACAGATATATCTAAGAATACCGGTTGCTCCAAAGGTTGCTCGACAGGTTTAAACCCTTGTTATTTGGTTTGATTTCACTTTACTATTTTATCATGATTTAGTCATTATATTATTGATTTTCATTTACTTACTCTCAAATTTATCGTTTTGACTATAGGAATATCTTCCTATTTTAATTCAGTAATCTATAAACAAATTAAGTTGATTAGACTTATTAAAGTTGATTATGGCAAGAATAGTTAGCGTTACATTAAAAGACAAAGAAGGTAAGGAGGATATTATCAAAAAATCTTTCTTTGGATCAGAACATCTGAACAGATGGGTCAACAAACAAGGCAGAGAGGTATTAACATAGAATACTTATAAGATTATTGTAATTATTTTACCTAAACCATTCGCAACTCTTTTTTTTAGTTCAGTTATTTCTCGTATAACCTTTTCTCTTAAAGGTTTTTTCAGCACCAGAGTGTCTAAAAGAGTTTAGTGTTTGTCCTTGTTCAAGCACATTAGACTATTTCTTAAAACAACTCCAAAGGGTCTTAAAACAGTCTTGGTTTAATGGTTGCTGTTTGATTGAGAATTAAAAAATAGATCTCGATTCTGTGCTAGATCTTTGTGCTAGAGAAACCTATGAATTACCATCAAATGCAGGTTTTGTGTTAGAACTAAAAACACCTTCCTCTTTCTAAATTATATTCAAATAAACCTTGTAGAACTTAAAAACTATCTTATATTTGCAGTCTAAATCGCGGGATAGAGCAGTAGGCAGCTCGTCGGGCTCATAACCCGAAGGTCGTTGGTTCGAGTCCAACTCCCGCTACTAAAACAATAAAACGGTTATACTATTATATAGTTAACCGTTTTTTTTATAGTTTTTCTACACCTAAATCTTTTTGCAATAAAAAATTAAATTTGCATGATGGAGATTCATGATTTCATACTAAACTCAATAATTCCTATATATTTGTTCTTAGACCTAGTTTTGTGTTTATACAAATCAGAAGTTCAGAATCAAAATATTTTTCAATGAGACAAATTACTCTACTAATTCTATCTCTGGCATTTTTAATGCTTGGATGTTTTCAAGAAAATAAGAAAATAAAAGATGTAGACATAACAGCTGCTGACATACTTGGAAATCCTGAGTATTTGGCATTTTCGTACGGAGGATATAGAGAAAACACAAGGGCGGTCGTGCCCACAATTAATGAATTGAAAGATGATATGAAAATATTATCTGCAACGGGAATCAAATTAATAAGAACATACAACACTCAACAATTTGGACATACGGCTAATCTCTTGCAGGCGATTAAACAATTGAAAGACGAAGATCCAAGTTTTGAAATGTATGTGATGTTAGGTACCTGGATAGAATGTGAAGGTGCATGGTCTGCATCTGCCAATCATAATGCCGGAAATGTAGAAAATAATACTGCAGAAATAGAAGCTGCAGTAAAAATGGCACAAACATACCCCGATATAGTGAAAATCATTGCCGTAGGAAATGAGGCGATGGTACAATGGGCAATCAACTACTTTGTCTATCCGAATGTCATTCTCAAATGGGTGGATTACCTCAAAGAATTACGAAAAAAAGGTGAAATTCCAACTGGTATCTGGATTACGAGTTCTGATAACTATGAATCTTGGGGTGGAGGAGCAAAAAGTTATCAGACGGACGAATTAGTAGCCTTGATAAAAGCAGTCGATTTTATATCACTCCACACCTATCCCTTTCATGATTCACATTACAATCCAACATTTTGGGGTGTGCCTGAAGATGAGCAAGACCTACCAAAACTGAAACAAATTGAGGCTTCAATGCTTAGAGCCAGGAATTATGCTATTTCTCAATATCAGAGTGCTGTTGATTATTTGAAAAGTCTTGGGATTGATAAGCCTATTCACATTGGTGAAACAGGATGGGCAACTATTGCAAGCTCCTCTTATGGAGTCACTGGCTCTAAGGCAGCAGATGAATACAAAGAGAAATTATATTATGAGCATATGAGGGATTGGACGAATGATGCAGGTATGTCTTGTTTCTATTTTGAGGCCTTTGATGAACAATGGAAAGATCAAGGGAATGCCTTAGGATCAGAAAATCATTTTGGGTTGATCAACCTAAAAGGAGAGGCAAAATTCCCATTGTGGGAAATGGTAGACAAAGGTGTATTTGATGGATTGACCCGAAACGGTTTAACTATAACAAAAACCTATGATGGAGATATAGGCAAACTAATGAAAGATGTTCTTGCCCCACCTCTAGAGAGCGAGATGGGATTGCTTGAAATTACTACCGTTAACGAAAACCGAAAAATTGGTCAACCTGTACATGAAAGTACTTATGTGGTGGTTCATGAAACTCTGGTACCGGAAGAGACAAATGACATATCTTATCCAAGTGAAAAACTGAAACTGAATGCATGGGAGGGCACCTGTGGTATTGAAATGTCAAAAGATGGAATTATAGAAGTAAAAACCGGAACTGGGGCATGGTGGGGTTGTGCAATCGAAATAGTTGGGGGAATTGGTGAAAACCTTTCTAATTATAAATCGGGAAAATTGAATTTTGAAATAAAAGGAAACTCTGTCTCATCTTTTCAAATAGGCTTTCAAACAGGTTCATTTGCCCAGGGAACTCAAACAAATAATAAGGTTACGTTTAACTCTGAAGGAGATAATTCAATGGCAAGTGAATGGAAATCGTATTCGATTCCTATCGATCAACTTGATGAGAGTGCAAATTTAAGTAATGTAACATCACTTCTATTTTTGAGAGGAGACAAGGATTTTGATGGAAAAGAAATCTATATAAAAAATATTTACTATTCAATTGAATGACAGTTGCCCACAATGTAAAAAATAATAGCCGAAGCTCTAGCTGCGTCAATTCCGATTATGCTTGAATTCATCAATATTGCTTGTAATGATAAATGTTTAAAAATAACCTAATTCAATCGGTTTCTCCACTACATTTAAAAAAATGTTTGGCTGCAACTTTTCATAATAAGGGTGATTATATGATGAGTATCAATTATATCTCTTGAAGTTATATTTATGTTCGATATTTCGAATGAGTTATCTACTAAAACAATAAAACGGTTATACTTTTATAAAGTGTAGCCGTTTTTATTTTTCTGATAAATTAGACCATTTTTCTATAGCGTGAAACACATCACATAGTCCTTTTGACTTTTCTGTCAGTGAATATTCAACTCTAGGAGGTATTTCTTCATACTGTTTTCTTATTAGTAGGCCAGCACTCTCAAGACTTTTTAATTGATCCGTAAGGACTTTTCTTGAAACCCCATCAACCATTTGATGAATTTTACCAAACCTTAATGTGCCATGATTTCGTATTGCGTTTATTATAGGCAGTTTCCATTTGCCTCCAATCTGCTCAGTAAAGTTTAAAACTGGACATTTTTCATTTTCCATAATTACAATTTAGTTACTTCATAGTAACTACTTTTTAACAGTTACTAAAAGGTAACAAGTTACTTTATGTGTACAAAAGTATTAATATTGCATAAATATTAAAACAAAAAAAATGAAAAATTCAATTAAAAACTTAGTTACCATACTAATTGTGTCATTTATGACATTTTCCTTTACATCAATAGATGGGGATAAAAAAGAAATTAAATTAGAAAGCAGTAAAGTTGTTTGGAAAGGTTACAAAGTAACTGGTTCTCATGAAGGTGCTATCTCAATTAAATCTGGCCATTTAAATTTTGACAAAGATATATTGACTGGAGGATATTTTGAAATAGATATGTCAACTATTATAGTTACCGATTTAGAAGGCGAGTATAAAGGGAATTTAGAGGGCCATTTAAAATCTGACGATTTCTTTGGGGTTGAAAAATTTCCTTCTGCATCACTGAACTTTACTGAGGTTAAACCAACAGGTAAAAACTCATATAAAGTCAGAGGAGATATTACTATCAAAGGAAATACTGAGTCAATTTCATTCAATCTTTCAGTTTATGGAAACAAAGCAAATGCCTCCTTAAAAATAGATAGAACAAAATTTGATGTAAGGTACGGCTCAACAAGTTTCTTTGATGGATTGAAAGATAAAGCGATTTATGATGAATTTGATATAGTTGCTGATTTAGAATTTTAATAAAATTCACTAATTACATTCAATTCAACATCAAAAAAAAATAAGAATTATGATTTATAAAAAACAAGACCGACCAATGTGTGGATGCGGAAACACACAAGATCCAAATGGATATTGTGACGGCTCACACCTTAATAAATAATTGACTTTATTTTATTTTTTGGGACACAAGGGTAATCAAACTATAAGTGTTTAAGAAATCTCTTGGAGTTATACTTATGTTCGATATTTCAAAATAGTTATCTACTAAAACAATAAAACGGTTATACTATTATATAGTTAACCGTTTTTTTATTTATCTGCTTACTCTAATCTTTTTCAAGAATTAATTACTTTTAACTCAATAAAAAAGCTTAAACATTTTAAGTTTTATACTAATTCACCCCTAAACGTGAAATAAAATTTCAAAAATTTAATCAGATTTGTAAAAAATAAAATTTTATGAGAAATATATTATTAATATTATTATCAGTTACAGTATTAATTAGTTGTGAAAAAGATACTGAAGATCCAGCGCCATATTATTCAATTGAAGGAAAATGGATTTGGTCCCCAACATCAAGTAGTTCAGATTCTAATACAATGTACCTATTCGAAGATGGGATAAGATATACCTATTATTGTACTTCTGAGATTTCTGATGATTGTCAATCTCTGTTTGAATCATTTCAAGCAAACGATGGAAACCATATACCTGGTACAAATCCATATACATTTGAAAATGACACATTAAGAGTTGATTTACATTTTGGAAATGAATTAGTTGCACCTCTTATATTTGAGTGTGATGGAGGAAAAGTATATCTTGATGGACCTAACCCTTATTACTTATACAGATTAAATTCTGATTGTGAATAATGTAAGAAGCTTATAATTTAGTCAAAATGAAAAAGCCTTTAAAATTTAAACTCAACTTAATTTTAAAGGCTTTTTTGTTTTTATTTTTAACAACTAATGAGATTCATTCTCAGACTGAAATTGACTCTCTTCAATCTATATGGGAAAACACTACAATCAATGATTCCCTAAGATTTGATGCAATACATAAATATTACTATAAACACACTCATGCCACTCCTGATTCTACATTACGAATAACTGACTATCACTACAAATTGGCAAAAGAAAAAAACTCACTCTATCAAATGGGTAATGCATTAAATGAAAAATCATATGCTTACTATTTAAAAGGAGATGTTTCAAAATCATCCAGTACGCTGGAGGAAGCTATAGAGATGTATAGTAACTCAGATAATCTTGATATGTATGCAGTATCGAACTCTAATCTTGGAAATCTTTACGTTGAAACAAAAGAATATTTGAAAGCTTATCGTTCATTTTATGAATCTTTAGAAAAATTTAGAAATCTTGGTATTAAAAAATCTGAAGCAAGAATTTTGTACAATTTGGGTAAACTATTTGTCCTTGTGGAAGAATTTGATTTAGGAGTTAAATATCTTAAAAAATCTAAAGAGGTTTATAAAGAATGTTCTAGTCCCAATATGTATACCATGATAACGGGTGAACATGAAAATGCGCTTGCATTAATACATTATTCAAAGGGGGAATACGAGACTGCATTAGAATATGTTAAAAAAGGAATTCCAAAATTGCTTAAAAAAAATGATATTTCTTCTTTACAAGAAAGCTATTTAATTGCTTCAAAATCCTATAGAGAATTAAATCAAAATGAGTATGCAATTGAGTTTATTGAAAAGAAAATAGAAATCGATAATTCATTTGATAATCAATCTGATAAAATTACAGGGTTGGTTGTAAAAGCATCTATATTATTGGATTCAGACATAAAAAAATCTACTCAGCTAGCTGAAGAAGCATTACAACTAATTAATAAAGATTCAAATATTCACTTTGATCAAATGTTAGATCTATACGATATTCTGTATAAAGCTTATAAGCGTTCAAATAAACCAAAATTAGCAATGTCAATGTTGGAGAATTATCGTGTGTATAGAGATAGTTTAGGGAGTGAAAAATTTAATTTGGAAATTGCAAAGGAATCAATTACAAATGAATATAATGACAGAATTAGGCTTGCAGAACAAATAAATCAGGCTGAACAACAAAAACTTAAAAGACAAATTAGAGGAATGATATTAATATCATTCTTTGTGATAATTTTAATCTTTGTTTTCTATAGATTTAAGCAAAATCAAAATAAAAGAAATCTCGAAATTTTGTTGAGTGAAATTAAATATTTAAAGAAATTAGGTTCTTCAGAAATTTTATTAGACACGAAAAAATTCGAATTAAATAAGCTTAAAATCGATAAATTTATTGAAAGAAAGTTAAATGAAACGGACTGGAGAGTACTGAATATTCTCTTGAGTAATCCTACGATAACTAATAAGGAAATTTCAGAAGAGATATTTATGAGTTTAGAAGGTATAAGTTCTTCATTGAGACGTATGTATCAATATTTTGATATTGAAAAAACTAAATATAAAAAGGTTGCACTAATTCGTAAAGTCATTAAAATTTCAAACAAATAACTATAACATATTGTATAGAAAAATTCCGTTATTAGTTGAAATTGTACTTCAGAGTTTTTCTTTCAAAATTAGAGTCATTATATTATGAGTATCAATTAAGTCTCTTGGAGTTATACTTATGTTCGATATTTCGATAGAGTTATCTACTAAAACAATAAAACGGTTATACTTTTATAAAGTGTAACCGTTTTTTTTTAATTTTAAAAAATTATTTTTAAGCGTAAATTTATGATTAATATAAAAATATCTTTTAATGGGTTCATAATTAAACTCTCAGCTTTGCTCATTTGTTCATTTTTATTAATTACTTGTTCTGAAGAAATTGAAGTTGAAGCTGAAATCAGATACAATTTAGAAGTTTTAGCAACTCCCAATGGAAGCGGAGCTGTAACTCCTTCTGCAGGGACTTATTCTGCTGAAAGTGTTATTGAATTAACTGCATTACCAGCAGATGGTTGGGTGTTTGTTGAGTGGACTGGTGATTATGTTGGGACAGATAATCCGATTACAGTTACATTTGATGATTCTAAGTCTATAACTGCAAATTTTAGTTTGGTTCAGGACTTTTTTATTTCACAATCTCCTTCATATAATTACCCTAATAATACAGTTGGTCAAATAATTAATAATTATTATTTCCCTGGAGTATATCCACACACTGATTTTATTTCTGATAATATAGATTTATATTACACAGAGAATAATTTAGAATACTACTACAGAATGTTTGGTAGGGAGGGAATATATTTTGACTATAATAATGATGGGAAACTTGATTTTTTTGGGTTTTTAACAAATTTTATCCCGAATTGGGGTGTAGAAAAAGGAAAGTTTGTTCTTATTGATAATATCTTAAGTGATTCAAGAGAGAAATTATACTTTGATACTGATATTAATTTTGGAGGTGGTTCAATACAAGCTAATGACTTTAATAACGATGGGAAATTAGAGATTATGATTTCGACTCAAAATAATCATGAAAATGGAAATGGTGGGTATTCCACTAACGTCCCTGTTAAAATTATTACTTTTAACGAAAATGGGACTATTATTGAACAACAAGTCGGAGAACCTATGGGTGTTCATGATTCCACTTGTGGAGATGTTGATAATGATGGAGATGTTGATTTATTAGTTTGGTTATTTTCAGATCCAAATATTACTACGCGTCCTTTCCTTTACTTAAATGATGGTTCTGGAAATTTTACTTTAACTAATAATTTTGAATCATTTGAAGGTCTTGAGAGTATATTAAATAATCAAGGACCTTATCCTATAATTTCTGTTGAATTTTATGATATTGACAATGATAATAATCTTGATATTATTTGCGGATATTCTTTAGATGATTTTGCTGACACTAATTTTGATTATGGTTTAGAAAAAATAAGAATTTATTGGGGAGATGGGACTGGGACTTTTAATTTTATTAATGGGTTTACAGATTTAACATCAACTTCAAATCCCTATGTAGGTCCTAATTCAGTTGGAACTACAGTATTGGGAATTGGAATATTTGATTATGACAATGATGGTGATTTTGATATTGTTTCAAGTGTTACCCCTAATTATGGAGGTTATCTTTTACAATTATATGAACAAACAAATACAAGAGAATTTTTAGATGTCACTTCCTCAAAATTTGATGTTTTTACAGAAAGTTTTCCAAGAAATCAAGGGATTGACGGAGATTTTCCTAATTTCTATTATCCAAGATTTTATGATAAAGACAATGATGGAGATTTTGATATAGTTCCTGATGGTTTAGCTACATGGGGACAGCATCAATATGTTAACAATCTCTATTGGGAAAATATCGGCGGACAATTTATAAAACGTGAATCTAATTATTAATGAAAAGTCCTTAGATAATTTTTATTTATAGTTTTCTTATAGATTTAGCAACTTCCTTAAAATCTTTTTGAGTAAAACTAATGTTCGATATTTGGATAGAGTTATCTACAAAGAAACTCCTTGAGAAATCAAGGAGTTTTTATTTTGGGGTCAAGTGATGCTTGCATCGTCTTGAAAACAAAATAAAAAATCAGAGGGCAAAGCAATCGGAGTTTCTTTGGGCTGTTTCCCTTATTGGCCCATTCTGAAACAACGTGGAGGAATGAATCCAACTCCCGCTACTACCAACCCTTTCAGAAATGAGAGGGTTTTTTTATGCAGATTACTCTGGAATACAAAGGGCTTTAAAGTGTATTAATACTAAATATAATAAAATTAAAAATATCCAAGAACATCTATAGGTTTACCAATTTCCAGATATTTTATAGCCAGAAAAACTTGATACAATAAACTCTATTTCTCTAGGTGCAACATCCGAACTTGCAATTGCTAGATAGGTATTTTCAATTTTGATTTCAAACCTTAAATGACCATCTTGTGGTGATTCTATTATTTCAAATCCGTTTTCCTTATAAAGATTTTCAAAGGAAAAAAAGGATAATTCACCATTTAGATTAAGTTCTTTTTCAAGGACATTTTTGATTAATAAGATATTATCTGGGGACATTTCGCTTGATTCACTGCTTATATTACTAGGGGTTCTGTAATTTGAAACTATTTCTTCAGCAGAACAATCATCAAGTAATTCATCCGTTGGTTTTTCAATTTCAATAACAGTCTCACCATTCTGGATAACTCTAAATTGTATTAACGAATGAAAAATAAAAAAATCCTCACCATTCATAGGTTGAATATTCTTAACATAATATTTTTCACATTCAATTAAAATATCTGCAATCCATTTATAAAGAATGTTAGTTTTATCACCATCTTCAAAGATTTTACAAAAACCAATAATAATTGATTCATTTGTATTATTCAATTCAAATCCTAAATCTGCAAATTCAACAGTAATATTTGATGAATTTTCTATTGAATAATGCCATAGTGATTCGATATCATCATATTTCAAATATTCATCAGGAAATCTTACTTTAAGTTGTATGTTGATCATGTGTTTTTGAAACTTTTCTAGGAATACCGTCTTCTTTTAGTTCTCCTCTTTCTAAGCCTCTTAAGTAGGTTAAACCTTCATTTTTTATTATTACTAATTTCATTAATTTGTTGTTTTTTGCAATTAATTTTATTAAGTTTGATTTAACCAATAACCAAATAACTAATAAAATGAAAAACATTTATTTAGCTTTAGTAAGTATTTTATTATTTGCCTCGTGTGGGCAAGAGCCAGCCAGTAAAATAGAAAATAAAATCAAAGTAGGATCTTTAGGATTTCATGTATCATTTGTAGTGCCGAACGATGCCACAGAAAGAATGGATCAGTTTATTAAGACACATGAACAGTTTATGCGAGAGACTCATCACTTATCTGGTGATCAAGAACCCATTGTTTTATCTTATTCTGTATTTAAGTCCCCAGAGTTGAATAATCCTTTCGATCCTAATAGTGGTGAAACAGGAAACACACTTTATGGTTTGACTGAAATTTATAGTGGCCCTGAAGGTGTTCAAGCCCATATGACTCTAGGACAACAACGTGAAGCCATGTTTGCTGAGTTGGTAAGCTTAACAAACACATATAGTGTTGCAGGAATTCTCGGAGCACCGGTAATCGCGGCAATGGAATAATTAAAACGTATCTTAATTTATCAAACGATTTAGCTATGCTGCAACTTTAAATATTAGTAGTTGTAGATAGCATCTACAGGCTATTTTTAACTTTAAATAAATAAAAATGAATTTAGTAATTAAAGGAAAATGCACCTCAAGTTATGACGCGGTATATAAAGACTTTATTGAACTGTCAGAAACAAGAGCACAATGTTGCGATGAATCCAAGACAACAATTAGTAAAATAGACAACAATAATTTTGTTGTTCTATTGTTTGATGTTGACATGAGTAAATTGAAAGAAATACTATCTACTCCTGAAAGAGCTGAAGTAATTAAAAAGAACGGTATTTCAAATGAAATGTTTCAATTTTCGTCTTTGTGATAAGGGCGTAAATATGACTAGATATTTGGAAAATTCCCATTAATATTAATCAACTAGCACCATAAAATATACCTACAAAATTAGCTGGTGTCTAAAAAGCATTTTAGGCAACGTAATGGTATTTCAAACCTTTTTTCACATAACTTGTAGTGTATCCTTTAGATGATAGATTTTCCAATACCGAATAAACTTTCAGAATAAGTGAAATAGATTCAACTCTATTTAAGATTTGAACACTCGTTAAATGCTCTTTACTAAGAGTACTTAAAATATTTTTTTCGTTTGAAGAAAGTTTATTCATAGAAATTTTTTTAACAAATATCTACTAATAATTAAAGCCAGTCAATCCCTGAAAATGGGTGAATTTTTTACTCCCTATTTATGGGTAATGAAAACACTTACTATTACTTATAGAAAAATATTATATTTGATAAACTTACAAATAACAAATTATGAAAAATTTTATTTTTTTTACATCACTTACTTTTTTAATTTTTGGGTGTTCATCAAAATCTGTTGAAATAGACAAGGCCCAAGTAACCAAAGAAGCTAGTGAATTTATATCTAGTCAATTTGATTTCTTTTCAAATAGTAGTTTAGATGAGGCTAAGATGACTTTTTCTGACGACGCTGTTCTCATAGGAACAGATGCTGCAGAGTATTTTACAGGATGGTCTGAAATAGAACCCTCTGTAAAGGGTCAATTAGTCATAAAAGACGCTGTATTTGAATCTCGAAACTTAAATGTTTTTCTAAGTGATGATGGAAGTATGGCTTCTTACACTCAAATTATCGATTTTACATTTTCAATTAACGGCGAGCCAGGCGAAATAAAAAATGTAAGAAATAGTGGTGTGGTAAGAAAAACAGATACTATGTGGAAGTTAATTCAAATTCATTGGTCTGTTGGTCTGGAGGGACAAGCTGTTGAATACGAAATTGAAGATTAATAGTACTCGTAATTAAATTATGAGTGTCAATTAAATTTTTTGAAGTTAGACGAACATTTTATATTTCATCTGTGTAAAAAAAACGGCTATACTATTTTAGTGTAGCCGTTTTTTTATATTTACATCTAATTTTTAATTGAATGATTTATTATTCTAAAGTATCATATACATTATTAAGCGTTTTATTTATAGTTTTTTTTGGACCATTAATTCCTAACTATATTAACGATGGTTTTAACAATAATGTGTTCTTAATGACTTTAGCTCTGATCATTTTATTTGGATTAATATTACATATGTTTTTCAATACCACTTACAAGATTCAGAATGAAAAACTTTATATAAAATGTGGATTTATTAAATATCGCCCTGTAAATATTGGGGAGATAAAAAAAGTTTCTAAATCTTCAAATATCATTTCCTCTCCTGCTGCTTCATTTGATAGAATAGAAATCAGATATGGTAAGTTTAACGAATTAATAATCTCTCCAAAACACAAAACTAAATTTGTTGAAGATTTACAGAAAATTAATCCTAAGATTATAAATAATCTTTAGAGATAAGTTTTTTTATTAAATAATTAGTTAGCTCAAAATCTTTTGGCCCATTTTGGAACAAAGTGGAGAAATGAATCCAATTCCCGCTACTAAAACAATAAAACGGTGATACTTTTATAAAGTGTAACTGTTTTTTATTTATAAAACTGTTTATATATCTTAAAATTGCAAATAATTTATATATATATTTAACATGTTAATTTTAGATAATTAATATTTTTGTTGGCTTTTCAGTTTTAAACTCTTATAAATATTTTTTTTATTAAATCATCAGCCAACGACTTAAACTTTTGAGCTGTAATTTGAGAGTTTTTAGACTTTTTATATTTTAGATAAATAATTTATTAATATGGAAAATAATGGTTTAAATTTTGTTAAAACAGATGAGGAAGTTTTTTACTTCAATTATAAGTCAATGCCTGATCAAGTAATAGAGTTTGATGCTAGAGAGGCTTGGGAATTTTTTGAAACAGATGAATCAGATGATCAAATCACAGGTTATTTATATAACACTCATAATCGAACTGGAAATAAAGCTACAATCACAATACAAGGAATCATAAATTTTGATACCGACACAGCCAGAATAGTTGAATATGACAAGACGGGAACTGGTAGATTGCTTGAAGAAAAGTCAACAAAAGACGTTGGTCTTTCTCCCTTTGTAGATATAGATGAGGTTAAAACGAGATTGGATTTATTCACACAAACTTGGGGAGTTAAATGGGAAGCCTCTCAATTAATGGATAATGAATTAAATGAAGTCAATTAAAAATTAAATGAAAACACACAATATTGAGGGAAGATATGCTGCAAGGTCATTCTTTCATAATAAGAGTCATTAGAAATGGTTACTCTTTTTTTGCATTAAATCGAAACTAGAAGGGTTTAAGGATGTATTTTTTTATGTTTTAATTAGAGCTGGAGCTTTAATTGGTTGTATTTTGCAAGTATTAAAAAAATTATTAAA
>Ga0228635_1000545_pt1 | contig 22058 bp, 19 predicted proteins | sample 44DmetaG_FD_182699 | JGI IMG/M metagenome (GOLD analysis project Ga0228635, IMG submission 182699) | Seawater microbial communities from Monterey Bay, California, United States - 44D | ecosystem: Environmental > Aquatic > Marine > Coastal | place: USA: California | collected 2016-09-30 | reverse complement strand
CAAGTGCCAACAATAAACCCAAACTATCAACGGTTCGGATATTCTCCCAAAGAATTGCAGGATCTGAAGTTCTAAAGGCAAGAAATAGCAACCCTACGCCAATACTTAAAAAGAGCACATACTTAAGGGCCTTTTTCATATTCAAGACCACTATTTCAAAAGATTGGTTGACTCGTTTGGAAAAACTATTTGAGGCTTAAAGTCTCTAGCTTCCTCTGGAGTCATTTGAGCGTATGCAATAATTATGATGATATCTCCTTTTTGAACTCGACGGGCTGCAGGTCCGTTTAAAATCACGTTACCCGTTCCAGATCCACCAGAAATGGTATACGTATCAAAACGTTCTCCGTTGTTAACGTTCACAATGTAAACTCGCTCTCCTGTGATGATTCCGGCTGCAGTCATTAAATCTTCGTCCAAGGTAATTGAACCTATATAGTCAAGGTCTGCTTCAGTAACCTTAACGCGATGTATTTTGCTTTTTACAACCTCAATTTGCATGGCGCAAAAGTAGATTAAAAAAGAGGAAGGTTATCTATTAATCGAACTTTTCCGCACATCACAGCAGTGAAAACTCGTATTGGGGCTGGATGTTTAAAGTTACCAATAGGCGTGAGTGTTTTTTCGCAGCAGAATTCTAGATACTCTACGGTTAAAAAGTCAATTGCATTGACAGAATCTATTAATTCCTGCTTGGCAAGTGAAACGTCGGCTTGTAGAGTGAGAGATGTTGATATCCATTGCTGAAGGATACGGTATATTTCTTTTGCGCTATTTCTTTGCCCCAAGCTAAGGCGCTTATTCCTGCTGCTCATAGCCAAGCCGTCTTTTTCTCTTACCGTTACACAAGGGATTATTTTCACCGGCCAATTCTCTTGGGTCACAACATGTTTGATTATGGCCAATTGTTGAAAATCTTTCTCACCAAAAAAAGCATAATGTGGTTCAATCAATTCAAAAAATCTTGTAACTACTGTGGCCATTCCTTCGAAGTGTCCTGGTCTTCCAGATCCCTCCATAAATACCCCTAATACACCAAAATTAAAAGAGCGTGAATAGATTCCGTTTGGATAAATGTCTTTTTCATTTGGTGAATACACGATAACATCTCCTAAACTCTTGAGAAGCTCAAGATCTTCTTGAAAAGTTGATGGATATTTTTCAAAGTCTTCTGGGTTGTTGAATTGAGTGGGGTTAATGTAAATGCTCACCAAAGTGTGTTGGCAATGTTGGATGCTCTGCATGATAAGATTTACATGTCCAGAATGCAATGCGCCCATGGTTGGGACAAAGCCAACCTCTCCAGATACCTGCGCCCTCCATGTTTTTAATTCTAAAAGACTTCTTAAAACGGTCATTTTTCCATCGTAAAAGGGCTCAAAACTAGGCTATTCTTAGGAATTAGAGTCAAAAAAAGGTATCTTTGCATTCTAGTTTTAAAATCATCTAATCCGTATGGATAGTAAGAGAGTGTTGTTTATCTCGCAAGAGATTCACCCGTACCTACCAGAGAACTCTATTTCAAGTACAACCTTGGCATTAGCAAAGAAAACGAATGAAAGTGGCCATCAAGTTCGTGTTTTTATGCCTCGCTTTGGGGTAATAAATGAGCGACGTCATCAGTTGCACGAAGTCATACGATTGAGCGGAATGAATGTGGTGATTAACGACATGGACATGCCTTTAATCATTAAAGTTGCTTCTGTACCTGGTGCTCGAATGCAAGTTTATTTCATAGACAATGAAGAGTATTTTAAACGCAAGTTTACATACACTGACGCAGACGGAAATCAATTTGAAGATAATGATGAGCGCACCCTATTTTTTTCAAAAGGAGCTATAGATACTGTAGAGAAATTGGGCTGGAAACCAGACGTTATTCACGTTCACGGTTGGATGTCCGCTTTAGTACCAATGTATTTGCGTTTGTTCCAAAGTGAAAACCCAATCTTTAAGGATGCCAAAGTGATATTCTCAGCATACGATAATGGATTTAATGGAAGTCTTGGTCCAAAACTCAAAGCAGGAATGGAGTTTGATGAGATAGATCCAGCGCTAACAGAAGGATTAGACTCACCAACTACTGCTGACCTTCACAAACTGGCTGCCAAATACGCTGATTTTGTGGTCTTAGGAGATGAAAACACGGACGACTTGGAAGAATACGCAAAGTCTGTAGGAGTAGACGTGATTGATGGAAAAGCATTTGGTGAGCAACCGGAGGATGCAATTAAGGTTTATGAATCACTTTTCGTAGAAAGCGACGTTGAATAAGTTCATTTCTTTTGTAGTCCTATTTACTATTTTTTCCTTTGTCTCTTGTGAGAGAGGCAACGGGTCTATTGGTTCAGGAAAATTTGTGGATGACCGCCCAGAATTAGGCGAAAAGCTAACTTTTCCAGTTGTTTCCTACACCATTGGCTGGGATAGTGTTAGTACTAAAAATCCATCTCAAGTAATTTTAGGGAATTATGATGATCCCCTATTTGGTAGGACAAATGCCTCGTTTGTTTCAAGAATCCTTCTTTCTAAATCCTCACCAGATTTTGGTGCAGGTACTATTTGCGATTCCGTAAAAGTTCGAATTGCATATTCTGGTTATTATGGCGTAGAAGGAGACCAAATTCATCTTGAAGTAAGCCCTGTTTCGTCGGAATTAATAGATTCTATCTCCTATTATTCTAACGGCTCAATTGATCATGAAAACGCCATAGTAGATACTTTGGTTACTTTGGCTCCTAGTGATACTGTTTTTAATGGCGTTGATGAGTTAGTAGGTTACCTAACTTTTGATGCTGACCCAGGTTATTTTCAAGAGCATATTTTTGATGCCGCGGTGAATGGAGAAGCTCATTTTGCTGATAATGAAGATTTTGTGAAAGAGGTTCCGGGCCTTTGGTTTCGGGATATAGGCATGGGGTCTACAATTGCTGGTTATTTTAACTTAGAAGCTTCAGGTTCTTTAATTGAATTATACTACCACACGGGTGTTGATGATACCGTTGCAAAGGTCTTTGATTTAACTTTTGGACAGAATTTTAGCGATCCTAGTTTGAGTTACAACTTGTTCACCAACGATTATTCAAACGCAAGTTTTGATATCGATATGATGGATACCCTAAACGGTGAAGTACTCACCTACGTTCAAGGTGGCTCTGGAGTGCGTACCTATTTGAAATTTCCAGGTTTGGATACTTTAATTGGCAAAGAGTACTCTATCAATAAGGCTGATTTGTCTTTTGATGTCCTCCAAGGTACGGCTGGGGTGTATAGGTTTCCAAGTTCTCTAATCGTCATACAAGACTTAGATTCTACACAGCAATTAATAAAAGATTATACCTCTGCAATTAACGCAACTGGAGGAATAGTGTCGCGGACTGACGTCCGAGAATTTAATTACACTTTCAATGTGACCAGAATGGTTCATGATTTTGTGAATGAACGTGATACAATCTTACCTGTAATGTTGGCACCTGCTTCTAGCAGTGGAAACCTGCATCGAGTTGTTCTAGGTGGCGGGATGCACCCTAGTATACCTGCGGAATTTAATGTCTATTTTACGCGTAGTAAATAAGAAGTCTTATTTTCGCCTATCAAATCAATTTAACAACTTGTTCTTATGTGCGGTATTGTTGGATACGTTGGAGATCGAAAAGCGTTCCCCATATTAGTAAATGGCTTGAAACGCCTTGAATATCGCGGATATGATAGCTCAGGAGTTGCTCTAGCTCAAGATGGAGAAATAGCCTTGTATAAAAAGCAAGGTATGGTTAAGGGTATGGAAGAGTTGGCCTTGACACAAAACACTAATGGGTCCACGGGCATTGCGCATACAAGATGGGCAACTCATGGACAGCCTTCTGATGAAAATGCACATCCACACCTAAGTAATTCGGGTAATCTCGTTCTTGTTCACAATGGTATCATTGAGAATTATCAAGCATTGAAGGAACTATTAATTGCTAACGGATTTGATTTTTCAAGTGAAACGGATACGGAAGTATTAGTAAATTTCATTCAATTCATTCAAGATCAAGAGGGTTGTAAACTTAAAAAAGCAGTTAGAATAGCTCTTACTCAAGTAGTTGGTGCCTATGCAATATGCGTTTACGATAAGAACAAGCCTGAAGAAATCATTGTTGCTAAACTTGGTTCTCCTTTGGTCATAGGCTTGGGGGTAAATGAAAAATTTATCGGTTCTGATGCTACTCCATTTTTAGAATACACAAAGGATGCTATTTATTTAGAGGATGGAGAGATGGCTAGTCTCACGGCTGAAGGAATCTTAGACATTCGACTAATTGAAAGCGATGAGGCTGTTAAAGCTAGGGTTCACAAACTACAGATGGATCTAGAAAGCATTGAAAAAGGCGGTTACGATTACTTCATGATGAAGGAGATTTACGAGCAGCCAAGAGCCATTTACGATACATTCAGAGGAAGGCTTTTGGCCGACCAAGGAATGATTAAAATGAGAGGCCTTGAAGAATACGCGGATAGATTCAAAAATGCCGACCGTATCATTATGACGGCCTGCGGGACTTCTTGGCACAGTGCGTTGGTAGCAGAATACCTTTTTGAAGAGTTCGCACGAATTCCTGTTGAAGTAGAATACGGTTCAGAATTTAGATACCGCAATCCCATAATTAGAAAAAATGACATAGTTATTGCTATTTCTCAAAGTGGAGAAACAGCAGATACGTTAGCTGCCATAAAAATGGCCAAGCAAGCAGGTGCCATGGTTTTTGGAATATGTAATGTGCCAGGTTCTACTATTGCTAGAGAAACTCATTCCGGTGCCTACACCCATGCTGGTCCTGAAATAGGTGTTGCTTCTACAAAGGCATTTACTGCTCAGGTTACGGTGCTGACTATGATGGCTCTTGAATTGGGAAAGATGAGAGGAGAATTCTCGAGGTCTCAATACAGGGCATTGTTGACCGAATTGAACGTAATTCCAAAGAAGATTGAAAAGGTACTTGAATCCAAAGCGTTAATTGAAGAAATTGCAGCTGAATACAAGGATTCTAGTAATAGCTTGTATCTAGGTCGTGGGGTAAATTTCCCAATTGCATTGGAAGGAGCACTAAAACTAAAGGAGATTTCTTATATCCATGCAGAAGGATATCCTGCGGCCGAAATGAAGCACGGTCCAATTGCGCTCATTGATGAAAATATGCCGGTTATCGTTGTTGCGCCAAATAATGGACACTATGAGAAGTTGGTGAGCAATATACAAGAGGTAAAAGCCCGACACGGTAAGGTTATCGCGGTTGTTACGGAAGGTGATAAAGAGGTAATCAAAAGTGCAGACCACATAATTGAAATTCCAGAAACTCTAGAGGCACTTACTCCTTTACTTACTGTAGTACCGCTTCAGTTGTTAAGTTATTATATCGCGGTTATGCGCGGATGCGATGTTGATAGACCAAGAAATTTGGCCAAGTCAGTTACCGTGGAGTAAAATTATGGGTTGATAAATCTTACTACTGTAGGTTAAAGAAAGATTTCTAAAACATTGAAAGATGAGACCAATCCTTTACGCTATATTCTTAGTCTCTTCCTTGGTTCAATGTGTGTCCTTAAATCAGAATGACGATAACACTATTTATATCGTCGGGGACATATCTTTTTATTCCGTGATATTTTTAGATTCTTTGGGTTCAGTTGAGAAAATTGATACCCTTAGGATGGAAGTTACGAATGGATTTTATCCTGAAAGAAAACAAACGCGTATTGAATACTATTATCGTCAACACAATTATAAAGAGGTAATTGAATATAATTCATGGACAGGTGTAATAGACAGTGAAGATTACTTCTTTATTCATCCCCCTCGTGTTGGTGATCTTTATGTGTTAAGTTTTTCAGAGTTCCCAAGAATAAATAACACATTCCTTGATTCACTAAATCAGTACTCATATGAAGGAGAAATGATTATGAGTAAGCATTTTAATGGGCAATTGATTGAAAAAGTAAACACCTCACAGAAGTACTTGGGAAAAACAGCAATTGAATTAAAAAATTATGGAAGGATACGGGTCCACCGCACGTATTCAATTGCAAAAAGTAATCTGGGTATTATTGTCGGGGATTATTTCTTTTCAGAAAAATTAGGGTTCGTCCAATTAGATTATACACTGCCAAGAGGAAAGAAAATTTTAATTGAAAGAATTTAAGTGTTTCAGAATCAGCTTTAATTGATTTCTAAGGGTGCTCCAAATAGCTATAGAATTCGACTAGAGTGAAGGGGACTAAATGGCGTATGTTATTGTAAGGAGGTTGCTTTGATTGAATAGACTGAAATTTGTTGATGAATTTGACGAGCCGTTTGAATTACTTGACCAATTCTGCTCAAAGGAAATAGGTGTTTCAATACTGAAGTTTAATTTTTCGTTTGCTTTGTAGAGAAGCCCAAACCTGTAGTGAGCTCCGTAAGTCTGGCTACTATAATTGGTTCCTCCATAATAATTTAAGCCAATTTCAGGCGCGTGTACAAAATAGAGTTTGTCGGAAATTAAATTGCGCCATTCGTGACCAAAAAAAATACCGGTGTTTATATTCAGGTAGGTTTGGTCATCGTAGTTTGCTAGATTGATTGAGGCCTGATCCAACCTGAATCTATGTAAGCTTGTGAAGTTTTCCCCCCATTTAATTAAAGGTCGGATAGTATAAAAAGTACCAAACCCCACGCCAATTGAAGCTTCTGAGGAGGCTCCTAATTCTAATACTCTAGTCTTGTTTTGAGCGTATATGTGTGTGCTAAATGCAAATAGGATTAAAAAGATGAATTGTTTCATTGTTTAAAATTACAGTTTTTGAATGGTTTTAAATATGTATCATGCCATTAGTAGTATACATGATGACGACAAAACGTTACACTCGGGAGTGAAAATCAATTTCTTTTTCCGCACCTAGCTTATTTTTTAACACGAATGTCTGATCATGTATTAATCATAAAAACTTTCTATCTCACGTCTTTTGAATAAACTGATTGCGATGGCTAACTTGTGGGATGAGTGTATTAAACATTTGGAAGCTACATAGGTTTCTTTATTGTAGAATAAACTGCATTAATCGATTTTATGATATAAATCTAATTACTAAGAAAATGAAGATATTCAAGCTTATTGCTTTTACAATTTTGGTGACGTTCACCACATCTTCTTTTGCACAGGAAGAAGGCAAGAGTACCTTAGAAAAGGTTATGGAAAAAATGCAACCTAGAAACATAGGTCCAGCAGGCATGAGCGGACGTGTTACTTGTATTGCTGTGCATCCAGACCAACCATCAACTATTTATGCAGGCGCTGCTAGCGGAGGCCTATGGGTAAGTGAAAATAACGGTCAGACTTGGGCCCCAATATTCGAAAATGAAGCAGTTGCTTCTGTAGGAGCCATTGCAATTGATCCAAAACATCCGGATATCATTTATGTGGGAACCGGAGAAGGAAACCCAAGAAACTCACAAACGAGCGGATACGGGATTTACAAAAGCTATGATGGTGGCACTAACTGGGAATTGCTTGGTCTTGAAGAAACTCGAACCATTCATAGAATCATCATTAATCCTGAGAACACGGATGAGATTTTTGTTGGTGCAACTGGGGTTGCATGGGGAGAGGGCCCAAGAGGAGTTTTTAAATCTATGGACGGAGGAATGACATGGAACAAATCATTATTCATTGATTCTAAGACTGGAGCAGGAGATTTAGTAATGGACCCAAGTAATCCTAAGAAATTAATTGCTTCAATGTGGGAGTACAGGAGGTGGCCTTGGTTCTTCAAAAGTGGCGGCTCATCAAGTGGTCTCTATATCACCTATGACGGGGGTAATAATTGGAAAAAAATGTCAGACAAAGAAGGGTTGCCAAAAGGAGACTTAGGTAGGATTGGCCTTGCAATAGCGCCTTCAAATCCAGATAAAGTGTACGCCCTAATTGAGACTGGAAAGAAAAATGGTTTGTACGCAAGTTCAAACGGAGGAAAGAAATGGTATAAGGTCAGCGAGGATGAGCAAACAGGTAATCGTCCTTTTTATTATGCAGATATTCGGGTTGACCCAAAGAATGAAGACCGGATCTATTCGTTGTGGACTTATATTACAAGAAGTGATGACGGTGGTAAAAGCTGGAACACAATAACTCCTTATAGTAGAGTACACCCCGACCATCATGCTATGTGGATTAATCCGGATAACCCAGCGCATGTTATAGAGGGAAATGACGGCGGTATGAATATTTCTTATGATTACGGAGCCACTTGGTACTTTGTTGAAAATTTACCCCTCGCTCAATTTTACCACATTAATGTGGATGATCATTTACCTTATAATGTTTACGGCGGCATGCAGGATAATGGTTCCTGGATGGGACCAGCATATAGCTTAACAGTTGATGGTATTCGTAACGAAGAGTGGAGCGAGCTTTTCTTTGGAGACGGTTTTGATGTAGTTCCAATCCCTGGACGCACCGATGCGGTATATGCCCAAAGTCAAGAAGGAAATGTAGGGCTGGTGCATACTCAAACAGGTTATAGTGAGTTAATAAAACCTATACATCCGGAAGGTGAAAAGCTCCGATTTCACTGGAACGCGCCTATTGCACTAGACCCTTTTGCTCCGGAAACCACTTTATATTTTGGGTCTCAATACATCCATAAGAGTTCGGACAATGGTAAGAATTGGACCATAATTAGTCCAGATTTAACCACGAACGATCCAGAAAAACAAAAACAGCTCGAAAGTGGTGGTTTGACATTTGATGTAACAGGTGCAGAGAATCACACTTGCCTTATTGCTATTGCTCCAAGCGCCTTAAACCAAGATGTGATTTGGAGCGGTTCAGATGACGGAAAACTTTATGTTACTAGCGATGGTGGTGTGCAATGGATGGATCTTAGCAAGAAATTGAAGGGACTGCCGGAAGGATCTTGGATTCCTCAGATTCGTGCTTCAGATTATGAGGAGGGTACCGCATGGATTGTGGCTAATGATTACAGGAGGAACAATTGGAGCGCGTACCTATATAAGGTGGAAGATTTTGGTAAAAAAGTAACGCGAATTGTGGACGATTCTGATGTATTTGGGCCAGTCTTGAGCGTTTTACAAGATCCTGTAGAACCAAATTTACTTTGGGTTGGAGGTGAATATGGACTTTATGTGAGTTTGAATCAAGGCAATAGCTTTCAAAAGTGGGCAGAAAATATGCCAACTGTTCAGGTGATGGATCTTGCATTTCAAAAAAGAGAAAAAGATTTAGTTTAGGAACCTTTGGAAGAGGGGCATGGGTTTTAGACGATATTGAGCCCCTAAGAGAGTTAGCTGCATCTACTGATTTTGAGGAACTCACATTTTTCACTCCACCCGTGGCGTATCAGTGGGAACGTAAGCAGAGTCCTGGTGTTCGTTTTGCAGCTAGTGCAACATTTCGTGGAGAAAATCGCTCTTTTGGTGCACGCTTTAAAGCATTTGTACCTCAAGTTGTAGAGGACAACAAGAAAAAAATGCGCGTAGATTATCAAGATTCCAATGGAGATACAATCTACACGCAATATGTGAGGGTTAAAGAAGGTTTAAATAGCTGGCGCTGGGCCATGTGGCAAAGCGGAGAGCGCTACCCGGAATTCAAAATTAGGAAAGAAAAGAAAGATCAGAGTGATCCACGTGGCGCATCAGTTCTTCCTGGAACATACAAGGTGACTATCAGTTTTAGTGACAAGGTTACCTCTCAAGAGGTTGAGGTACGTGAAGATCCTAGGATGAAAGAATGGGTAAGTATGGAAGACCTTGTATCAAGACAAGAAGCATATAAGGGAATCCAATCCATTCAGTCAGAACTAGATGAAGCTGTACAGAAGTTGGCGCGTGCTAATCAGAATATTGAAAGTTTACAAAAGGTTCTAAAAACAGCGTCTTACAAGAACGACTCGATTCTTGCAGATACCGTTAAAGCATCTGCAAAGGCACTAGAAGAAGTTCGTTATGGTATTTTTGGAAAGAAAGAGACTAAAGGTTACTTCGAGCAGCCAGAAACTTGGTCCAATCAATGGGGAGCATCTCTATGGCAGTTGGCAAGTTCAAAACGTGCCTGGGAGAGCAATGAGCAAAATCTTTTCAATCATTTGAAGAACCGAACGGAAGAGGCAACAAAAAGTGTAAACAATTTCTTGGATAAAGACTACAAGGCATTAATGGATTATTTAGAATCTAATCCTGTTAATTACCTTATTCCACTTGAAGAATAAATGAGAATGATTAAAATAAAGATCCCCGCGGGCAACGCCCGCGGGGATCTTTATAATCTATAAAAACCCGAAAGGATTACTGAATAATTATAGGCTTTCGTAAATCGCCCGATTGGAATATGTAGTATCCCGGTTTTGATTCTATATGTATAGAACGTTCAAAGTCTAATTGTCCTTTCTGAATTAGGCGTCCGTCAACGGCGTAAATAACATATTCTGATCCTGACGGTAGTCCTCGTACTTGGAATGAACCACTGGAAGGGTTGGGTGCAATCTGAACATCCTCGATTAAAATCTCTTCATTGTCAAGCACGGTAACAAGCTGAAAGTCGTCTAAGAAAGCGTTATTACCTCCACCGGATATAAAGTCTATTTTAATCATAATTGGATCAGGGCCTACATAGTCGCTCAAATTTATATTGATACTTCTCCAATTATTTAAAGATGTGGGATTCCAAGGATTTGCTTTATTCGTTACAGCGTACAAAAGGGGACCTAACAAGGTGCGAGCGCTCTGCCACGATTCCCCGCAATCCTGACTTACGCTAACTACTATACGGTCTCCTGCAAAACCCGGCTTACTTGCTACTGCGTATTTAAAGCTAAAGTTCATGGATTTTGCACCTCCAACATAGATTTTGTCCGTTATCAAAGCATCGCTATTGTCCACTTGGTTATTGAAATTATCTAGTTTAACACAATAAGCGCCTTCGTAAAAATTATAGCTATTACGCTGCCAAGTGATGTTGTCGCCATCTGCATTTTCAACATGCCAAGTACCGCTTGGAACGGTGTTGAATTCAAATCCTGATTGGAATCCGTTGACCCATAATCCCGGTGAATTTTTTCTTACTGAGATGTATCCGTTTTGAAGAAGGGTGTTGGTCCCATTGCCATTAGTTACCGTTAAAGAAACATTGAAATTACCTTTATAATGATAGGTAACGGTAGGGTTTTCATCCGTAGAAGAATTAGGTGAACCGCCAGGGAAATTCCACTGCCAACTTGTAGGATTACCAAATGTGCTTCTATCTGTGAACTGAACGGTGCTTCCCGCACAGATTACTGATTGATTCACGCTATAGTTGGCTTGAGGGGCACAAGGCAAAGTTGCGTTTGCAGCAATACCGGTATTTGAGGCATTAATTGGGGTTACCAAATAGCCTCTGCGGTTAGAAATACTTAAGTTACTTCGCATGATGGCGCGTTGGTCTTGAGTGAACATATTCATGCAATTATCGTCTGAATAATCCATGTAATTTTCAATTTGATCAAGCTTATCTGGGTTGTCATTTGAACAGGTATTGGCGTTTAAATTACAGCCAAAGCTTGCCTCTACCACAGGTGGAGTGTCTGCACAATTGTCTCCAGAAAAGCATCCCCCTTTAAATGGATGGTCAAGACCTAAGTAATGACCGGCTTCGTGCGTCAAAGTTCTCCCTGCACTCGAACCGGTTCCAATTCTACCCATTCGATCATGCCTAACTACCAAGCCGTCAAAGGTTGTTCCTTGTCCCGGATTGGGTTTGTATGCATATCCAAGAACGGTTCCTGATCCTGAGCTACCAAGGTCAATGCTATTCACCACCCAAATGTTCATGTATTTTGTGTTTGGCCAGCTAATCAGGCTTTTAACGATGTTATTTGCGTTCGTACTCAAGGCGCTTTGCGTTCGGGTAATCCCAGAGGTGCAATTTCCTTGAGGATTTAACTGGGCAAGCTCGAATTCAATTTCACAATCTGTGGCCACGTTAGCAAAAATGGAACGAGTATTCGTTGTATCAGCGTTCATTCGTCTAAAATCTTCGTTTAGAACAGCTATTGCATCCCGCACTTGTTTATCTGAAATGTTGTCTGATATATCGTCCCAAATTATGTGTACCACCACGGGAATTTTATAAACGGTGGCTTCCGTTTTGGAATCATTATCGAAATCGATGTTCTGGATAAACTCGTTTTCAGCGCTTTCATACGCTGGAAAGAGTCGTTTTACTTCTTGCTCAAGTTGATCGTGTCCACATTTTTGTCCAAATACGGCGCTTGAAACCAAGGATAAAGCAATAATTAGGGGTATTCTGATGTATTTTTGCATGGTCTGCAATTTCGCATTTATTCTTATTGTTAACAACACAATATCTATACTAAGTTCATCGTGCTTATTTTTTGTGCATAGATTTTTGGTTGTTAGGCAAATAAAGATGTATTTTCGCAGCCCTTTTAGAGGTCGTGTAGAACGGCCACTTTTAAATTTAAAACGCATTAGCGGTGAATACATTAAGTTATAAAACAGTTTCGGCCAACGCGGCTACAGTAGACAAAAACTGGTTAATAGTTGATGCAGAAGGCCAAACTTTGGGTCGTTTAGCATCTAAAGTTGCATTACTACTTAGAGGAAAGCGCAAGCCTAATTATACCCCTCACGTTGACTGTGGTGATAATGTCATCATTCTTAATGCCGACAAAGTGGTGTTAAGCGGAAATAAGATGACTGAGAAGACTTACGTTTGGCATACTGGTTATCCAGGAGGTCAACGTACGACTAACCCAGAAAATATTATGGCAAAGTTTCCTGAACGCGTTGTTGAAAAAGCGGTAAAGGGAATGCTACCTAAAAATCGTTTAGGTGCGCAGCTGTTCCGCAACCTACATGTTTATGTGGGTGGTGAGCACAAGCATGAAGCGCAAAAGCCGACTGCGATCAATATTAATGAAATCAAATAATTAATAATAAATGGCAAAGTTTCACGCAATTGGAAGACGTAAAACTTCTGTAGCTCGTGTTTACATGGACGAAGGTGCTGGAAGCATCACCGTCAATGGTAAGGACTACAAGGACTACTTCAACACTGCGCCGTTGCACTACAAGTTAGAGCAGCCTTTCTCTTTGACTGATACTACAGGTTCCTACGACGTTAAAGTAAACGTTTTTGGTGGCGGTATCACCGGTCAAGCTGAGGCAATTCGCTTGGGTGTTTCTCGTATTCTCTCTGAGATTGATAACGAGAACCGCACAGAATTGAAGCCTGCTGGACTTCTTACTCGTGACCCTCGTATGGTTGAGCGTAAGAAATTCGGACAGAAGAAAGCACGTAAGAAATTCCAATTCTCTAAACGTTAATCGAGATTTAGTATCCAAATGTGTCAGACTCTTAAAGGCTACTGATGCATTGCTTACTAGGAAAGTAAACTCAAAAAAATGGCAGTAACAGACAACATTAAAAAACTCATGGATGCGGGTGTTCACTTTGGACATTTAACTCGCAAGTGGAATCCAAATATGGCGCCTTACATCTTTATGGAGCGCAATGGAATTCATGTAATCGACTTACACAAAACAGACGCTAAACTCAACGAAGCAACAGAAGCGTTGACTAAAATTGCAGCGTCAGGTCGTAAAATCCTTTTCGTAGCAACGAAAAAACAAGCTAAAGAAATCGTCGCAAAGTATGCAGGCGATGCCAACATGCCATACGTAACTGAGCGTTGGCCAGGGGGTATGTTGACAAACTTTGTAACAATCCGTAAAGCCATCAAAAAGATGCAGAGCATTGATAAGATGAAAGAAAACGGAACGTTTGAGACCTTGTCAAAGAGAGAGCGTTTGCAAGTTGATCGTCAACGTGCGAAACTTGAAAAAGACTTAGGCTCTGTAGCTGATATGAATCGTTTGCCTGCTGCTCTTTTCATTGTAGACATTAAGCGTGAAAATATTGCTGTAGATGAAGCTATTAAGTTGGGTATTCCAACTTTTGCTATGGTTGACACAAATTCAGATCCTCGTCGTGTAGATTATGCTATTCCATCTAATGATGATGCGTCTAAGTCGATTGCAGTTATTTTAGAAAGGATAACGGAAGGCGTAAAATCTGGTCTGTCACAGCGCAAGAGCGATAAGGCAGCTGCAGAACAAGCAAAGATTGATAAGAAAGCTGCTAAAGCATAAGCAATAGAGCTTTATTAGATAGATACCTTATTTAAGAGTCGTGGAGAACACTTTACGGCTCTTTTTTCAATTAAAACAATAAATTAAATCTCAATATCATGGCAAAGATTACTGCTGCTGAAGTAAATAAACTCAGAAAGCAAACCGGTGCTGGTATGATGGACTGCAAGAAAGCTTTGGTTGAAGCCGAAGGTGATTTCGAAGCTGCAGTAGACATCTTAAGAAAGAAAGGTCAAAAAGTAGCAGCAAAGCGTGCGGATCGTGACGCTACTGAAGGTGCTGTTATTGCTAAAACGAATGGCTCAGACAAAGGCGTTATCGTGAAGCTATCATGCGAGACAGACTTTGTGGCGAAAAATGAAGATTTCGTTGGTTTAGCTCACAAATTGGCTGATTTGGCCCTCTCTACAGGAGTTTCTAGTGCTGAAGAATTTGGTGCAAAGGCTTTTGAAGGCGGCTTAACAGTTGCGGATAAATTGCAAGAGCAAACAGGTGTAATTGGCGAAAAAATTGAAGTGGCAGAATTAGCTATAGTTCAAGCTGCTTATGTAGCCTCATATATTCATATGGGTAATAAAATTGGTACTCTAGTGGGGTTAACAGCCGAAGCTGCGGAAGCTGGTCGTGATGTTGCTATGCAAGCTGCAGCTATGAATCCTGTTGCATTGAATCGCGATGCGGTAACACAAGATGTTATTGATCGTGAACTAGAGGTAGGTAAAGAGCTTGCTCGCCAAGAAGGTAAGCCTGAAGAAATGCTAGACAAGATTGCTGCAGGTAGATTAAACAAATTCTTCAAAGAGAATACATTGGTAGACCAAGCCTTCATCAAAGATGGTAAGATGAGTGTTGCAAAATACTTGACTAGTGTACAATCTGGTCTAGAAGTGGTAGACTTCAAAAGAGTTTCTTTATAAGAAATTGCAGAAAGAAAAATGAAAGCCCTCATCGGAAGATGAGGGCTTTTTTTATGGAAAAATTCATTGCTATTTCGGTGTAAAAGTAACGTGGGCATTTTATACAATCGTTTTGAGTTGACTTATATTTGTTCAAACCTTTGAATGATGAAATACAATAGAGTCCTATTGAAATTGAGTGGCGAAGCGCTAATGGGCGACAATGACTTTGGAATAGACCCCAATCGCATAGCCGAATACGCTGAGGAAATCAAGGCGGTTTCAGAAAAAGGTGTTCAAGTAGGTATAGTCATTGGTGGCGGTAATATTTTTAGAGGAATTAGTGGTGCATCTCAAGGGATGGATCGTGTACAAGCCGATCATATGGGTATGCTGGCTACCGTAATTAACGGCTTGGCTTTGCAGGGAGCTTTGGAAAGTGCAGGTGTAAAAACACGTTTACAAAGTGCTATTGAGATGGATAAAGTGGCTGAGCCATTTATTCGCCGCCGAGCAATACGTCATTTAGAGAAAGGTCGTGTGGTTATCTTTTCTGCGGGAACAGGAAATCCATACTTTACTACTGATACAGGTGCTACACTGCGCGCTGTAGAAATTCAAGCAGATGTCATCTTAAAAGGAACTAGGGTAGATGGAATTTATACCGCTGATCCGGAAAAAGATGAATCGGCAACTAAATTTAAAGAGCTCAGCTTCAAGGAAGTTTACGATCGCGGATTGAATGTGATGGATATGACAGCATTCACATTGAGTCGGGAAAATGATCTTCCTATTATTGTTTTCGATATGAACACTAAAGGCAATCTAATGAAGGTTGTAGAAGGTGCAGACGGGATAGGAACATTGGTTAAGAACTAAGCGTATATAACTCATGGAAGAGGAATTAGAATTAGTGTTGGAATCAACAAAGGACGATATGGATAGAGCAATCGTTCATATGGAAAAGTCACTATTAAAAATTCGTGCAGGTCGAGCAAGCTCCTCAATGCTTGATAGCGTTATGGTAGAGTATTACGGTACACCAACACCCCTTGCTCAAGTAAGTAACGTCAATACGCCAGACGCAAGAACTATTAGTATTCAACCCTGGGAAAAGTCTATCATACCCGATATTGAGCGTGCCATCATTAATGCTGGACTAGGCTTTAATCCAATGAATAACGGTGAAAGCGTAATAATTTCAGTTCCTCCACTAACAGAAGAACGTCGTCGTGAATTAGCTAAAATGGCTAAAGCAGAAAGTGAGAATGCCAAGGTTGGGGTTCGTGCGGCGCGCAAGAGTGCGATGGATGAACTCAAAAGAATGGGGGGCGACGGATTAAGCGAAGATCTTCGTAAGGATAATGAAAATAATATTCAAAAAATGACGGACGATTACATTGCAAAATGCGATGCGATGTTTGCGAAAAAGGAAAATGATATTATGACGGTTTAAGCCGTTTGCAGATATACTTAATTACCTGTGTGAATTGCACAGGTTTTTATTTTTCCCTTATTTGTTTGAACAATTAACTTTGTTATTCCTTAGTGTCTTATGAGCTTAGAAGAAGAAATCAAACAAAGGTCTTTCAAAACAGAACAGTCAAAATTGATTGTTAATCTTATATATACCTCCAATAGATTAAAAGAACGTATCAGTGCTCGACTAAAGGATAACGGCCTAACCATGCAGCAGTATAATGTACTGCGAATTGTGCGTGGTGCTGGAGAAACGGGGTCTACTACTTCTGAAATACGCGAGCGATTATTGGACAAGATGAGCGATGCCTCTCGTATGGTTGATCGTCTAGTCTGTATGGATTTTTTAATGAAAGTTCGTGACAAACAGGATAGAAGAATAGTTTTCATTTTCTTGACCGCGAAGGGCGAAAAGCTCGTTAATCTGTTAATACAACGAGAAGAAGTAGAATCTCTAGCTGCGGGTATGGATGAAAAAAAAGCCCAACAACTCAATGAGCTGTTGGACTGCTTTAGATCGGATTTAGCAGGCTAAATCAATTTTTCAAATAATTAATCAAGGCACTAGTAGAACTATCGTGATTATGTGCCGGACCGCCTTTCAATTCATTTAGAACAGCTTTTGCTAGGACCTTACCTAGTTCAACGCCCCATTGATCGTAAGAATAAATGTTCCAGATATAGCCTTGAATGAAGATTTTGTGTTCATAGGCTGCAATAAGTTGTCCCAAATGATAGGGGTTTAACTCGTCCAGGACGATACTATTCGTTGGTCTATTTCCTTCAAATACGCGGTAAGGAGCAATTTTATCTATATCCTCACTGCTGATTCCTGCTTGGCGCATTTCAATTTCTACATCCATTCTTGACTTACCTGTCATCAATGCCTCTGTTTGTGCAATAAAGTTTGCCAATAGAATGGGATGGTGTTCGGGTAAATCGTGCTGACAATTTTTAGCAGCAATGAAATCCGCAGGAATTAGATCCGTTCCCTGGTGTATAAGTTGGTAGAAAGCGTGTTGCCCATTGGTTCCTGGTTCGCCCCAAATTATAGGCCCTGTAGGATAGTTGGCTCTATTACCGCCACGGTCAACGTACTTCCCGTTACTTTCCATATCTCCTTGTTGAAAGTAAGCAGCAAAGCGGTCCAAGTATTGATCGTAAGGAAGTATTGCGTGTGATGGCGCATTATGGAAATTTCTATACCAAATGCCTAGTATAGCCATGATTGCAGGTATGTTTTCAGACCAATCAGCTTCAGCGACATGCTTGTCCATTGCATGAGCACCGCTCAAAAATTCTTGAAATCCTTGAAAACCAATAGCAATTACCACCGGTAAACCTATTGCTGACCATACGCTATAACGACCTCCAACCCAATCCCAAAAACCAAACATGTTTTTAGTATCAATTCCAAATTGTGCAACGCCCTCTGCATTTGTACTTACAGCAACAAAATGTTTTGCAACATTCTCTATATCTCCGCCACTTTTGAGAAACCACTGTTTTGCACTGTTCGCATTTTGCATGGTTTCTTGCGTGGTAAAGGTCTTAGAAGCAATGATAAACAGCGTTGTTTCAGCATCTACTTTTTTCAATACTTCATGAAGGTCAGCACCGTCAACATTGGCTACAAAGTGAAAATCAATTTCATCTGTAACAAAAGGGCGTAAAGCATTGATTACCATCCGTGGGCCAAGATCAGACCCACCAATACCTATATTGACAACACTCTGAATTCGCTTGCCAGTATAGCCTTTCCAATTTCCTGACCGAATTTCACTTGAAAAAGTGGCTAGTTGTGCCCAAGAATCTTTTACTCCAGGCATAACATCCTCACCATCCACATATATGGGGTTCTCACTTACGTTTCGCAGCGCAGTATGTAGGACGGCACGGTCTTCTGTAACATTAATTTTTTCACCACTTTGCTGTTGCTCAATGGCAGAGCGGACATCGGCTTCTTCTAACAGTTCTTGAAAGAGAGCAAAAGTTTCGCTCCCAATATGGTTCTTAGAAAAGTCAAAGAGTATTCCGTCCCAATTGATGTGGTATTTGTTAAAGCGCTCGCTATCCTCGTAAAATCGAGTCTTTAGCGTGCGTTTATCATAGATAGAGTTCTTTTGAAGCTTGTGCCAAGCTTTTAAATCCGTTGGCTTTTGATTTTTAAGCATCTTAGATATTCTTGAATTCGTGACAAAACTAAACTATAAGGCGCTACTTAGCGTTGTGTTTACTAATTTCACTAATTATTTTACGAAAACTTCATGTTACGATTTAGAAGTACTAGCGATTTTCAGAAAGAAGTACGCACCCGAGTTAGGTCATATTTAAAGGAACACGGTAAATCAGGTTTAGCAGATCACCGTTATTATTTAAAGGCGGGCTTGAATATGGCTTTATATCTTGTTCCGTTTGTCATATTCTTATTGGGGAACACTTCTTTTTTAATGACTACGTTGCTCTGGGGAATCACTGGTTTAGGTATGGCTGGTGTTGGAATGAATGTAATGCATGATGCTATTCACAATACGGTATCAAGAAGCGAATGGGTGAATCGTAAAATTGGAGCTGTCATTTATATGCTAGCGGGTAATTCTTACACTTGGAAAGTGCAGCATAACATTAAACACCACACACACACGAATGTAGATGGGCATGACGATGATATTGATACAGGAAGCATGTTTAGATTTCATCCAACACAAGATTTGAAACCCAGGCACAAATACCAGCACATTTATGCTCCTTTTGCATATGCCTTTATGACATGGAAGTGGTTGTTGGAAAAAGATTTCACGCAAATTGTGCAATACAATAAATCCGAATTATTTAAGGCGAGAAATCAGTCCTTGGGGCTTTTGTGGACAAAATTAATCGTAGGTAAAGGATTTCACTTTTCTGTCTTTTACATCCTACCACTTGCTTTAGGTTTACCTTGGTATATGATATTATGGGGCAATATGGTTATGCACAGTGTAGCCGGTACCATCTTATCTTTCACTTTCCAGTTGGCACATGTTGTTGATAAGGCTGAATTCCCAACAGAAGAAGAAGCAAAACAAGATAGTTTGTTGGAGCATCAACTGAAGACTACGGCAAATTTCAGCACAAGGAGTAAATTGGTTACCTGGTATACCGGAGGTCTTAACTTTCAAGTTGAGCACCATTTATTTCCATCAATTAATCATGTTCACTATCCTAAGATAGCAGAGATTGTTCGCAAAACGGCTGAAGAATTTAAGTTACCCTACAATGAGTATCGGTCAACAATTTCAGCACTGAAAGGACACTTTGCTCATTTGAAAAATATGGGGCGATCCATGGCTTCGTTCACATGAATGATTAAACCAACTTGGTTTGCTTAGGTCTAAATATTTTTGCTCTGATTGAAACGTGTTAAATAACCATGAGAAAGCTATTTGTCCTCACTTTATTATTCTTTAACTCATTTTTGAGTGCTCAGAGCACGTTCAACGATATTGCCCCAATTCTTTACAAGAATTGTACTAGCTGCCACCGTCCTGGAGGTGGTGCTCCTTTTTCCATGCTCTCCTTTGCCTCCACTTCTCCTTGGACTACTAGCATGGTGCATGTCCTACAACACAGTGAAATGCCCCCTTGGGCAGTAGATACTTCATACATCCACTTTGTTAACGAGAGACAGATTACCAAGGAGGATAAAGATTCATTATTAACATGGATTTTTGACGGATCTCTTCAGGGTGATCCTGCACTTCAACCTCCTACACCTTTATATCCATTGCGTCAATTGGGCGGAACGCCTGATACCATAGTACAAATGTTAAAGTTCAAGAGTAACGCAGGTGCCACGGATTCATACAACACGATTGCAGTCCCTTTAAACCTTGGTCAAAATAGGTTTCTTCGCGCCGTTGAATTGGTTCCTAGTGACCCGCAATTGATCCATCATTCGTTGATAGTTGCAGGTTCCTCTGGCGGAATCAATATTGACACTAGCGGTAATGCATATGCCGTTCCTGGTAATATTGCTATTGGAACTTGGGCACCCGGCTCAATGCCCATAGTTTATCCCAATGCTCCCGAATTAAAAATGGGAATAGAACTTCCTGCTAACGGAGAAATAGGAATGAATATTCATACTCCAAAGGGCACGGCAGGCCAATTAATTGATATTCAAGTTAGGCTTTATTTCTATCCGGTAAACGAGACAGGCATTCGACAGGTTTTTGATTTTGTGCCCCTGCAATATTGGGCTAATGATTTTTTTATTCCTGCCGGTCAGATAAAGAGTTTTTCTGTGGAGGAACCAGCGCCTTCGCAGGCTATTTCAATTTTTTCAGCATTTCCTCATTCACATCAGATCTGTACAGAAATTATTAATTACGCTTATGATCCTCTGACCAATGATACAATCCCTCTTATGAAAATAGATAGATGGGACTTTGAACATCAAGAGTATTATTATTATAAAAACTTGGTGAAGCTATCCCCTTCCTATATTCTCCATTCCGATCATACTTATGACAATACAAGTCTTAATCATCATAATCCGCACAGCCCTCCTCAGTTAATTACAGCAGGCTTTAATACTGATGATGAGATGCTATATGATGGTTTTCAGTTCATTGCGTATCAAGCTGGAGATGAGAATATTAATATTGACAGTATCCTTAAGCATGATCCTTTAATTGTGCTTGGAATACCAGAGGAAACGAACGTACCCAGAGCAACATCAGTTGTTATACCCAATCCTGTTCAGTATGACGGAACGATTGTAATTCATTCTGAAGATATTGACGTTGAAAACAGTAGTTTCCATGTTTACAATCAACAAGGGCAGCGTGTTGAATTAAATCATAGATTTCAAGAAGGAAACATACAATTTTCAAAAGCCAAGCTAGCAGCAGGCATGTATTTCTACGAAGTGGTTGCTAAGGGAAGCAGAATTACCTCAGGCAGAATTATTTTTGAATAAGATTATCCGTTTACCGCAACTACATCATCTACAAGTGTAGGTAGCATTTTTTGCAGAATACTAAGGATGCCATTTTTTAAGGTCATTGTAGAAGACGGACAACCCGAACAAGCACCTTGCAATTGCACTTCAACTATTTTATCCTTGTACGCCATGAAGGCAATGTTACCGCCGTCTTGAGCCACTGCAGGCTTAATGTATTCTTCTAGGATGTCTACAATTCGCGCTTCAACCTCTCCGAGATCTTCAGGATTGAGGACGGGGCCGGAACCTTGTTCAGCTTTTTCTTCTTGTATGGGTGCCAACTGCTCTTCATGGACTGCAACACCGCCGTCTTGTAAAAATTCTGTGATGAACACACGAACTTCTTGTGCAACGTCGTCCCATTCAACTATGTCGAATTTCGCTATGGCGATGTAGTTACCAGAGATAAACACTTCTTTTACAAAGGGGAAATGAAAGAGTTTAGTAGCTAAAGGCGAAGGCTTGGCTTCATCAATGTTTCTGAATTCAGCTGAATCGGACTGAAGAAGGA
>Ga0228635_1000485_pt1 | contig 23613 bp, 21 predicted proteins | sample 44DmetaG_FD_182699 | JGI IMG/M metagenome (GOLD analysis project Ga0228635, IMG submission 182699) | Seawater microbial communities from Monterey Bay, California, United States - 44D | ecosystem: Environmental > Aquatic > Marine > Coastal | place: USA: California | collected 2016-09-30 | reverse complement strand
CCCAAAAACCTCGCATGTCAAAAATAAATTTTGTTCCATACTTCTTCTTCATGTATACTCCAACAAGAGCAGAGATGTAACTTCTACAATGAACGATATCAAAATGGAATTTGTTATGTAATTGTTTTGTGAGTTTTCTCATTTTGAGTACATCCCACAAAGTTGTAACTAATGGTGATTTCTGCGTGTATTTATTTGGATGCCAAACAATTCCGTGCTCATCACATATGGACTGAATATGGTCTTTAAATTGAAGAAAACGATGTTGTTTCTCGAAACTTATGATATGAAAAGAATACCCTTTTTTTGTTAAACCAATCAAATATGGCAATACCTGAGATTGACCTAAAGGATCAGTCATACCATCATATGATAAATACAACACATCTTTATTTTCAATATCTAGCACTTGTTTTAATTCATCCATCGGTCATACCATGTTTGGAACATTAATAAATACCACATTTTAACATCGTATTCTTTTTTTCCGTTAAAAAAATCTGTTTTGATTTTATTGACGTAATTCCAGTTAAAGATCCCTTGTTCTTCAATGTTTTTCTGGTTAATAAACGACTCAACATAATCTCTCAAATCATTTGTCATCCAGTTTGCTATTGGAATCGCAAACCCCATTTTAGGACGATCCATCATTTCTTTAGGAATATACTGATGTACAATTTCTTTTACAATGTGTTTTTTATCCCCATTTCTATACTTGTAATCATTTGGTAAAGTTGCAGCCCATTCAATTATCCTATGATCAAGAAAAGGTTCTCTCCCCTCAAGACTTACCGTCATCGCAGCTCTGTCTACTTTCTGTAAAATATCATCTACCAAATAAGTTTGGTAATCAATCGCCATCATATATGAAAGAGGAGAATAAAAATCTTTTTTCAACTCTTTACTCGTGTAAGCAGTAGAACTTTTTATAATATCAAAATTTAAAAGATCTTTCAGTTGACTATCCGTAAACTGTTCACTTAAGCTCAACATGATGCGTTCAGAAGAAGGGTCTTTTAAAATGTTTTTTAATTTCTCGTACCTGTTGTGAAAATTATATTTATCCCTTAAAATTGGTAAAGAATTAGATGGGACAACATCCATCAGTCCAGCAGTTGCTTTTCTGACTAAGGAAGGAATTTGTTGCATTTTTTTACCATAACGCATTAGGTAATCATACCTATTATACCCTGCAAAAATTTCATCTCCAGCATCAGCACTTAACGCAACCGTAACTTCTTTTCTTGCCAACTGACAAACTAATGTAGTAGGTAAAGCGCTACTATCAGCAAAAGGTTCATCATAGTAAAATGGAAGGTCAGGTATTAAATCCAACGCTTCTTTTTCTGTACAATACACTTCCGTATGATCCGTTCCTAAGTGTTTGGCAACATCTTTTGCATAAGGTGCTTCATTTAAACCAATATCGGGAACACCAATAGTAAATGTTTTTAATTTTTCAGTACGTTCTTTTTGTAGCAGAGCAGTAACACAAGCACTGTCGTATCCACCACTAAGGAATACACCAACTGGTACATCAGAAACCATTCTATAATCACAAGCAGATTGAATTATTTTCTCTGTTTCTTTTTTAGCTTCATCAAAAGGTAAAATTATTTTCTCTTGATTATAAGCATCATAAACGTTCCAATATTTCGTTATCTTTTTTGATTTCGTTTTTAAGTCAAATTTCAAAAAATGACCTGGTAATAATTTATGTGTATTCTTAAATATACATTGGTTGGATGGAACATTTCCATACTGCATGAAAGAAGAAACTGCTTGTAAATCTATTTTCTTTTGAAAACCTGAGTGTTTATGAAAAACTTTTAATTCAGACCCAAAAAGAAATAAGTCATTTTCTTGGTAAAAGAAGAAAGGCTTAACCCCTGCCCTATCTCTTGCTGCGAATATCGTTTCTGTTTCCTTATTTAAAATAACAAATGCAAACATACCGATAAAGTGTTCTAAGCAATCGTCTCCCCATTCTTCATAAGCATGAATAATAACTTCAGTATCAGAATGACCAATAAAAGAATGGCCTAATTTTTCAAGTTTTAATTTTATTTCATGAAAGTTATACACTTCGCCATTATACGTAATCACAAAATGCTTATAATGCATGGGTTGCCTACCATTTTCGGTAACATCAATAATCGCAAGACGTTTATGCCCAAACCCTACATTAGCTGCTTCTAGCTCGTACAATTCTTCTTCACCACTATCAGGACCTCGATGATACAATGTACTGTTCATCTCTTGCAAAACAGACAATTGAGTCTGCTTTTCCCAATCAATAAAACCACTTATCCCACACATACTTCAAAGAAAGTGATAATTTCGGAATAATAACTCTTCCCAATTAAAGAAAAAGAAAATTTCGTGGTTGAAATTGGTTTTATACAATTGCATTTAGATTAAAAGCAGCTACCCTTAATAAATCGAGACTCTGGAAATCCTTTAGGATGAAGTTCTGTAAACCCCTTTAGGTTGAGGCTCTCGAAGCCTAGTCATCGAGTTTCATATATTATACAGCATAGCCTTATGATTGTTCTATGAGCGTGTATGAAGCTGTGATGTGATGTGTTCTAATATCAACACAGCCTGAAGTACTCCCCAACGTTAAGACAACATTTTTCATTTCTTAGTTGTATTACCCGATTAACTTTCGTTAATTAATTATATGTTTTATTACCACTTTATATCTCCAGGACTTAATGTTTGAGTTTTATTTATCTTTTTTTGTATCAATAATATTGTAAATTCCATACACAAGATTTTCCTGGTCATTAATAAAGGATATTACACTCCCTCCTCCGCTTTATTTGCAATTAGATGTGTTTAGATTGAAGCTCTGTTTCTAAATCATAAAATCCTAAGAACTATATAAATCAAAGTTCAGACAACAGTTCATTAGCTCGACTTAAGCAAAATATAGCATGTAGCGTAGTGGAAAGATTTACTATATGTAAAACAAAAAAAGGCTCTTTCGAGCCTTTTAATAATTTTATAATTGACCATCAGAATGGTAAACACCTTCTTTAAAGACTTTCACTTTTAAAAGTATTCCATCTTTATCGTATTCATATACTTTTCCTTCCCAAAGGTTTCCTTTTTTGAAAATTCCATCCAACCAAATTTCATCATTATCGTTGTAAACTTTGTTATATCCATCTGGTAAAAAAGGAACTCCTTTTGTTCTTGGTGCAGCTGCTTTAGGAGCTATTTCTTTGGATGCATTTGGATCCTCTACTTTTATACTTGGGTTCACCATCTCTTTCTCTTCACGATTTAAGACAGAACCTCCAGGACCATACTCTAGTATCTCTTTAACATCTCCATTTTCATAATACCTTACCGCTTTACCTTCAGGTTTTCCATTATTCGATGTGTACTCAAACTCTAACTGTCCATTTGCATAATAATACTTGACAGCTCCATCTTCTTTTCCTTCTTCGTTATAAACAGCTTGATAAGCTAACTGACCAGTTGAAGTAAAACGAGTCAAAGAGTCAATATACTTGTTTCTTTCAAAAGAACCTTTCTCTTTAACCTTTCCGTTTGGGTGATATTTTACATATTCTCCTTGAGGCCTATTATTAATATAAAAACCTTTAAGTCTTGGCGTAACTCCATCGTGGTGGTACTTAACCCACTCACCTTCTTTTCTATCATCTTTATAAGCACCTTCTTCTATCTTCCCATCCATTGGGTAACCTAAATCAGGTCTATCTTTTCCATAATAAATCCAAAAACCTTGTTTTTTCCCACCAGCATCAACGATATTAACTTCATCATCTTGTGGTGTAGAGGCAAAAGAATCTACGGAAACAAATAAACTAGTTAGAAAAATAAAACTTAAAAATAATTTATAAACCATCTATAAACTTTTAATAAAATTCAATACTTAATGACAATGTACAAACAAAAAACGAACTTTGAAATATCTTACACGAAAAAATCGACAAAGAAATTGATAATAAACACAAGCAGACGGATTAATCCTTTAAATTGTAGATCCTCTCATCCACTTTCTCCAACATAATATCTACAATTTTATCTACATTGAAAGTAGATTTCCATCCCCAATCTTTTTGAGCCTGAGAATCATCGATTGATTTAGGCCAACTATCAGCAATTTCCTGTCTAAAATCTGGAGAATAAGTTGTTTTAAATCCATCACTTTTTAAAGCAATTCTTGAGGCTATTTCTTTAGGTGTAAAACTGCAACCTGATAAATTATATGCTGATCTAATAGTAATACTATCAGAGGGAGCTTCCATTAATTCTATTGTAGCACGAATAGCATCATTCATATACATCATTGGTAACTCAGTATCTTCAGCTAAAAAACAATCGTACTTATTCTCTAATTTTGCCTTATAAAAAATATCAACAGCATAATCTGTTGTTCCTCCACCTGGTAAACTAGTATAAGAAATCAAACCAGGGTAACGAATACTCCTTACATCGACATTGAATTTTTTAGCGTAATACTCACACCATCTTTCCCCTGCTAACTTAGAAATACCATAAACTGTAGTTGGCTCCATAACTGTTACTTGAGGAGTATTCTCTCTAGGAGTACTAGGTCCAAAAACAGCAATTGAACTAGGCCAAAAAACTTTATTAAGGTGTCCTTCTTTTGCTAGATCTAAAATAGTAAAAAGCCCTTCCATGTTTAATCTCCAAGCAAAATCAGGATTTTTCTCTGCTGTTGCTGAAAGAAGTGCTGCTAACAAATAAACATCAGTTATTCCGTTATCTATTACATAAGCTCTAACAGAATCTCTATCCAGAATATCTAATTGTTTGTAAGGACCATCTTCAATAATTTTAGGACAATCCTTTTTTATATCAGATGCAATAACCTGTTCTTTACTATACTTATCTCTTAAAGATAAAACTAACTCAGAACCAATTTGTCCTCCAGCACCAATAACGAGTATCTTTTTCATTGTTGTCTGTTCTATATTAGCACAAAGTTAATTCTTTGACATCATAAAGACTAGGTTTTTAAAAAAAAATCTAATTTGTTAAAATTCATTCCTTTTGTTTTATTTTTATTCAGTCTAATTAGTTATATTTGTTTAAATCTAAAAGTTACTCCATGTGGAATGAATTATCGATTTTTTTGAACTTATTAATAAAAAGAAACCCTGAATGAGGGTTAGAATGGATTTATTATATAACGTTTAACTTATTTAAAATATTAATTACATATGCCTTTTTATCACAAATTAGGATCTATACCTCATAAAAGACACACTGTCTTTGAACAAGAAAAAGGGGGGATTTACTACGAACAACTTTTCGGAACTGAAGGGTTTCATGGTTTTTCTTCTTTACTTTATCATACACAAAGACCGACACAAGTAAAGTCTGTTTCAGAACCAATTGATGTTACCCCAAAAGCAGCTGTTGGTAAAAACATTTCTTCCAGAATGCTTAGGGGATTTGATGTTCAACCAATTAATGACTTTTTAGAAAGTCGTAAAATTGTATTGTTCAATAATGATTTGAATATAGCAGTAGCTGCTCCAAAAAAATCTTTAACTGAATATTACTACAAAAATGCGGATGCTGATGAAGTAATTTTTATTCATGAAGGTAAAGGTAAACTAAGGACACTTGTAGGAAACATTGATTTCTCTTATGGAGATTACTTAGTAATCCCTAGAGGGATGATTTATCAAATTGAATTTGAAACAGAGAACAATCGTTTGTTCATAGTTGAGTCTTTTAGTCCAGTTTTAACACCAAGGAATTACAGAAATGGTTTTGGTCAATTGCTAGAACACTCTCCATTTTGTGAAAGAGACCTAAGGCCACCGAGTGAATTAGAAACACATGATGAAAATGGAGATTTCTTAATTAAGATAAAGAAAGAAAATGTAATCCACGATGTAGTTTATGCTTCACACCCATTTGATGTTGTAGGTTGGGATGGTTTCAATTTTCCTTATGCATTTAGTATTCATGATTTTGAGCCAATTACTGGTAGGGTTCACCAACCACCTCCAGTACACCAAACATTTGAAGCACATAATTTTGTGATTTGTTCGTTCTGTCCAAGGTTATACGATTATCACCCAAAAGCTATTCCAGCTCCTTATAACCATAGTAACATTGATTCTGATGAAGTATTATACTATGTTGATGGTGACTTTATGAGTAGAAACCATGTAGAAAAAGGATACATTTCTTTACACCCTGGTGGTATTCCACACGGACCTCATCCTGGAGCAATGGAAAGAAGTATTGGTCAGAAAGAAACAGCAGAACTTGCAGTTATGGTAGATACTTTTAAACCGTTAAAGCTAACACAAGAAGCTCTTGATATGCAAGATGAAAGTTACGCTACAAGTTGGCTGTGATTAGATGCTAGACACTAGATTCTAGATGCTAGATGCTAGATATTAGACATTAAAAATTAAACATTAACAATTAAACATTAAAATAAAGATGGCAAAAGAAGTAAAAAACGTAGATTACGGATTAGAAAAAATATTTGAAGGAGCTCAAGATTTTCTTCCATTGATGGGAACTGACTATGTTGAGTTTTATGTTGGAAATGCGAAACAATCAGCACATTTCTATAAAACAGCATTTGGTTTTCAATCTTATGCATACGCAGGGTTGGAAACTGGAATGAAAGACAGGGTTTCTTATGTGTTAAAACAAGATAAGATTCGTATTGTATTAACAACAGCCTTAACAAGTGATTCTCCAATAGGTGAACATGTAAAAAAACACGGAGACGGAGTGAAAATTGTTGCTTTATGGGTAGAAGATGCGCGAAAATCTTACGAAGAAACAATCAAAAGAGGAGCTAAATCATACATGGAACCAACAGTTGAAACAGATGAACATGGTGAAGTTGTAAGAGCTGGTATTTACACATACGGAGAAACAGTTCACATGTTTGTTGAGCGTAAAAACTATAAAGGTGAATTTTTACCAGGATTTAGAAAATGGGAATCTGATTACAACCCAACTCCTGTTGGATTAAAATACATTGACCACATGGTAGGAAATGTTGGTTGGGGTGAGATGAACACTTGGGTAAAATGGTACGAAGAGGTTATGGGATTTGTTAATTTCTTATCATTTGATGACAAACAAATTCATACTGAATACTCTGCTTTAATGAGTAAAGTAATGAGTAATGGTAATGGAAGAATTAAATTCCCTATCAATGAACCAGCCAAAGGAAACAAACGTTCTCAAATTGAAGAATATTTAGATTTCTATGAAGGGCCTGGAGTTCAACACATAGCTGTTGCAACAGATGATGTAATTAAAACAGTTGGAGAATTAAAAGCAAGAGGGGTTGAATTTTTACCAGCACCTCCACAAGCTTATTACGATGAAATACCAGCTCGTTTGGGTTCTCACATGGACATGATGAAAGAAGACATTAAAGAACTTCAAAAATTATCCATTTTAGTTGATGCAGACGAAGAAGGATATTTATTGCAAATTTTCACTAAACCTGTTGAAGATAGACCAACTTTATTTTTTGAAATCATTCAACGAATGGGAGCTAAAGGATTTGGAGCAGGAAACTTTAAAGCATTGTTTGAATCTATCGAAAGAGAACAAGCTAAAAGAGGAACGCTTTAGGGAAATTCTAGATGCTAGATACTAGAGACTAGACGTTAGATTTTAGATTATAAAAAATAGGTGTCCGAGAAATCGAGACACCTATTTTTTTGGGTTCAAAATGTTTAACAACCTTAAATAATTACCCATTAAATATTATTGAATCACACTAGACAACCATCTCTCCATTCTTTCATGACTAATGCTCTTTCTGTCGGCAATATCATGCACTTGTTCTTCTGAAATTTTACCTAATCCAAAATATTTAGCTTGTGGGTGTCCAAAATACCAACCACTTACAGAACTTGCTGGCTTCATCGCTAAGCTATCAGTCAAAGAAACGCCAGTTATTTCTGTAGCGTTTAACAATTCAAACAATCCTGTTTTTTCAGTATGGTCTGGACAAGCTGGATAACCAGGTGCAGGACGAATACCTCTATAACTTTCTTTAATTAATTCTTCGTTAGATAGTTCCTCTTGATTAGCGTAACCCCAAATGTCTTTTCTAACTTTTTCGTGCATGCATTCTGCAAATGCTTCTGCTAAACGGTCAGCTAAAGCTTTTACCATGATTGAATTATAATCGTCATGATCGGCTTCGAAACGAGCTACGTGTTCATATAAACCAATTCCTGTTGTTACTACAAATCCTCCTACGTAATCTTTCAGTTCAGTTGTTTTAGGAGCAATGAAATCAGCCAAAGCAATGTTTGGTTGACCAGCAGTTTTCTTCGTTTGTTGTCTTAAACTATGTTGAATAAGCGCAACTTCAGTTCTTGACTCATCGGTGTAAATTTCAATATCATCTCCAATGGAATTAGCAGGATAAATTCCGACAACAGCATTGGCTGAAATCCATTTTTCAGAAACTATTTTAGCTAACATTTGCTGTGCATCTTCAAAAAGTTTCGTCGCTTCTTTTCCTACAACTTCATCTGATAATATATTTGGGTACCTTCCGTGTAACTCCCAAGTTTGAAAGAAAGGTGTCCAGTCAATATAAGGTACTAATTCTTCCAAAGGAAAATCCTTAAAAATTTGTTTACCAAGCTTTGATGGTACTTTTAAATCTTCTTGTTTCCAATCAATTACAAACTTATTATTTCTTACCTCTTCTAGGCTCAACAATTGTTTTCTACCTCTACTTTTTTCGTGGTGACTTCTAACACGATCATACTCTGTTCTTAAGTCAGATACAAAAAGGTCTTTTTTAGGCCCCAATAAACTTTCAACAACCGTTACAGAACGAGAAGCATCCAATACATGTACCGTTTGACCTTTCTTGTAATTTTGTTCAATTTTTACTGCAGTATGCACTTTAGAAGTTGTTGCTCCACCAATCATTAACGGTATAGATAAATTAGCTCTTTCCATTTCTTTCGCAACCGTAACCATTTCGTCTAAAGAAGGAGTGATTAATCCGCTTAACCCTATTACATCAACGTTTTCTTCAATTGCTCTTTGAATAATTTTATCAGCAGGAACCATAACTCCCATGTCGATCACTTCGTAATTGTTACACGCTAATACCACTCCAACGATATTTTTCCCAATATCATGAACATCTCCTTTCACGGTTGCCATCAAGATTTTACCAGAGAAGGACTGAACGCCATCTTTTTCCGCTTCAATAAAAGGTAGTAAATAAGCAACAGCTTTTTTCATTACTCGAGCAGATTTCACAACCTGAGGAAGAAACATTTTTCCACTTCCAAATAAATCTCCAACAATGTTCATTCCATCCATTAAAGGACCTTCAATCACTTCAATTGGACGAGCAAATAATTGACGACATTCTTCCGTGTCTTCCTCAATAAATTCTACTAAACCTTTTACAAGTGCGTGTGATAAACGTTCTTTTACTGGAGCATTTCTCCAAGATAAATCAACTTCTTTTTTCTTTCCGTCACCTTTTACTGTTTCAGCAAGCTCTAATAAACGTTCTGTTGCATCAGGTCTTCGGTTCAGTAAAACATCTTCAACATACGTTAATAATTCTTTATCGATATCATCGTAAACCTCCAACATTGTCGGGTTCACAATCCCCATATCCATTCCTTCTTTAATCGCATGGTATAAAAAAGCAGAATGCATCGCCTCCCTCACTTTATCATTTCCTCTGAAAGAAAAAGAAACATTTGAAACACCACCACTTACGTGCGCTCCAGGTAGATTTTCTCTAATCCAGCGAGTCGCTCTGAAAAAGTCAACAGCATTGTTGTTGTGTTCTTCCATTCCTGTAGCAACAGGGAAAATATTTGGATCGAAAATAATATCGTTTTGATTGAAATGAACTTTGTTTACTAAAACATCATAAGATCGCTTACAAATCTCAATTCTACGTTCATAAGAATCTGCTTGTCCATCTTCATCAAAAGCCATGACAATAACAGCTGCACCATAACGTTTGATTAATTTCGCTTGTTTAATGAAATTTTCCTCGCCCTCTTTTAAAGATATTGAATTCACAACACCTTTACCTTGAATGCATTTTAAACCAGCTTCAATGATTTCCCATTTAGAACTGTCAATCATAATAGGAACACGAGAAATATCAGGTTCAGACGCAATTAAATTCAAAAACTTAATCATCGCTTCTTTTCCGTCAATCATTCCTTCATCCATGTTGATGTCAATGATTTGAGCACCACCTTCAACTTGATCACGAGCAACGGCCAAAGCTGCTTCGAAATCTTCGTCCTTAATCATTCTTAAGAATGCTCTTGAACCAGTTACATTAGTACGTTCACCAACATTTACGAAATTACTTTCAGGGGTAACAATTAACGGTTCTAATCCAGAAAGTTTTAAAGTTACATCTGTTTTATTCGACATTTGATTCAATTTTATTAATCACTCTTGGTTTATATTGTGCAGCTAAATCAGCTATTTCTCTAATGTGTTCAGGAGTTGTACCACAACAACCTCCTATAATATTCATTAAGTTTTCGTCTAAAAACTCTTTAATTTGTCCTGCCATCATTTCTGGAGATTCGTCGTATTTACCAAATTCGTTTGGTAAACCAGCATTTGGGTGGGCACTCACATTAAATGGACTTTTCTGATCTAGAATTTGTAGGTATGGACGCATCATTGAAGCACCTAAAGCACAATTCAAACCAACGCTTAAAAGTGGCATGTGTGAAATTGAGATTAAAAAAGCTTCTGTCGTTTGTCCAGTTAAAGTCCTTCCACTTTGATCGGTAATTGTACCCGAAACCATAATTGGTAATTTCACGCCCCTTTCTTCATATACTTCATCGATAGCAAACAAAGCAGCTTTTGCATTTAAAGTATCAAAAACAGTTTCAACCAATAAAATATCAACACCACCATCCATCAAAGCATTTACTTGATCTTTATATGCTCCAACCAAATCATCAAAAGAAATAGCTCTAAAACCAGGGTCGTTTACATCTGGAGAAATAGATGCCGTTCTATTTGTTGGACCGATAGATCCTGCAACAAAACGGGGTTTATCAGGATTTTTAGCTGTGATTTCATCCGCTACTTTTTTAGCGATTTTTGCACTGTGAAAATTAATATCATAGACATATTTCTCCAAGTTATAATCCGCTTGAGCAATCCAAGTACCAGAAAAAGTATTTGTCTCAGCTATATCTGCTCCAGCTTCAAAATATTGTCTGTGAATATCTTCAATGATTTCAGGTCTTGTTAAAGAAAGTAAATCATTATTTCCTTTTAAAGAATCGGGATGATTTTCAAACCAACCTTTTCTAAAATCTTCTTCTTCTAATTTATGGCGTTGAATCATAGTACCCATTGCACCATCAAGAACAAGGATTCTTTCTTTTAAAATATCTTCAATTTTTTTCATTCCAAACAAGTTTAATGTTTTAAAACTGAACGTTTAATTAACTGTATGAAGGAAAGAAATTTTGAATTAAAATTCTATCAACTTATCTTTTTTAGTCAAATGACTAATTGGATTTGGCACCTATTCCGAGGTCGGAGGTTGCCAAGGTTTCACAGGGCCTATCCCTCCACCTTTCTTCATAAGTTATTTAAATGAACTTATACAAAGGTAAGTTGAAAATTCATAAAAAACAATACATCACCTTTGTAAAATATTCAATTAAGTATTATCTGACATTATGACAAGAAAATAAATAGGCACAAAAATTGACTTTATTAGAACATGAAAAAAAAACATCCATTTGGCTCCAGCTTAGAAGCTTTCTTTTATCCTTTTCTACTGCTTTGTGTTTTATGGCTCATATACTGGGGAGATCATATACTATCATTTAACTTTTATAAATTAGGAGTATTACCAAGAACTTTAGAAGGGTTAAAAGGAATATTTTTCATGCCTTTCATTCACTCTAAAAATGACGTATCTCATATCATTAATAATTCATCACCAATCTTTATTTTACTTGCTGCTTTAATCTACTTTTATAAAGATATTGCAATTAAGGTCTTTACTTACATTTGGATTTTAACAGGTTTATTCGTTTGGGTCTACGCTCAAAACAAAGGCAGTTATCATATTGGTATAAGCGGAATAATATACGGCTTAGCAGCATTTTTGTTTACGAGTGGTTTTATTCGGAAATTTCTCCCTCTTCAAGCTATTTCATTATTTGTTGCTTTTATATACGGCAGTATGATTTGGGGAGTGTTTCCAATGGAAGAAAGAATCTCATGGGAAGGACATTTAATGGGATTAGTAATTGGTATTGTTTTAGCTAACGTTTATAAAAAGGAAGGTCCTGAACGTCCTAAATTTCAATATGAAATAGAAAAAGAAATGGGAATAGAGCCCCCAGATTTGGAGGGGATCTGGAGAGAGAATGTTAGAATACTCCAGGAAAAAGAAGAGTTGGAACGTTTGAAAGAAATTGAAAAAGAAAATTCAACTCATAATTATAAAGTTCAGTATCATTTTAAGCCAAATAGTGGGAAAGAAAAGGATCAAGTGTAAAAGTTGGGGGGGCTAATTATTTCTTCCGATACTTTTTTAAGCTGAAAAAAGTATCCAAAAACAGCTTTTTCAATTTTACAAGGAACTTTTTACGTTCCGTTTCACTCCACAAAAACCGCGGATAAATGTTGAACTACATGCTTTTTTCCTGCATCTCCATTTCATTACAATTTGGAACGCAATTCCGTTCCATTTACCGACTAGTTCTGTGCAAAATTGAAGTTATCGCTTCGAAGTTTGAAATTTTAGATCTGTTTTTAAATTTCAAACTTACTAAGTTAAGAACAGACTTTAACTCATATAAATATTTTATATTTCTGAAAATCAGCATATAAATTTAAAATAAAGTAAGAATATTAAATTTTAGCGAAACATAATAACCGAAGCATATTTCGGTCTAAACAATGAAATATAATAAACAAGAATAAACGAGTAAATACCAATTATGTATTCAATAAGGTCTTTATTTCATCAGACCTTTTAAATACTATATCGGTATTATAATAATGAAAAAGAGAATATAAGCTGAATCCATATCTGAGTTAAGCTTTCAACAATCCAAGAATTGGTTGTTACTAACAGCGTTTGCGACCGCGCAAGCAGCACCGAAGGTAGTTTGGATGAAGATACGGAGTGTTTCGTAGTTTTCAAGCTTTATTGGTTCAGCCTTATCCGTCAGCTGACAGATTCTTTCGGGTTAGGCCAAAAAAATTCAAGAAAAAACTTTTTTAAGCTACACTATTTATTGCTTTCCCAGCAAGTTTTAGGTTTGATCCAAAGAAAACGATTAGATTAACCTTCTTTTGGACTAAAATAAACATCCATTTTGGCTAACCCTTTTGAAATTTCGTTCCAGTTATCTACATCAAACGACAAAGTGACAAAAGTACATGTCGGAACATCTATAAAATCATCTGTTAAATAAGTAATCAAATCTGATATACCATTGTTATGACCAATTATAAGCGCATCATTTTCTGAAGACAAATTAGAGACGAAGTCAAACATTTCTGCCATAGAAGCCAAATAAAGTTCATCTTTAAACTCAATCTTATTGTCAAAATTAAATTTCTTTTGAACTTCTTTAAGTGTTTGACGAGTTCTTTTGGCTGAAGAACAGAATATTACTTCAGGCTGAAAATTATTCATTTTCAAAAAAGAAGCTAAAACTTCACTTTGTTTTAAACCTTTAGACGATAACTCTCTATCAAAATCTTTTCCCGTTACAGAACTTGAATGTGTATTTGCGTGTCTTAAAATATGTAAGGTCAACATATCAAATAATTAATGGTAATTCAAAAAAATAAAAAAAGGCAAACCATAAGCCGGGTCCTGTTGTCCATTCGAAAACGGATGTCTATCATTTATCTAGCCCAAACTTCACAGTATGGGTCAATCGACCTACCCTCCAAGATCAGGCGAGCAGCCCTCAAGCCTTGGTTTACATGGTCTTTCAGTCCGTAAGGTTTACCCTGCCTTTATTGTCACCAACAAAGCGGTGAGCTCTTACCTCACCTTTTCACCTTTTCCCCGATAAATCGAGGTAGTTTAACTTTCTGCGGCACTTTCTGTATTCGTAAAACGAACCCTTCCTGTTAGGAAGTACGGTGCTCTATACTGCCCAGACTTTCCTCTTAATTAAAAGCGATAGACGATTTGCCTTTGTGTAAAAGTAGGAATAATTCTAATTAAAGCTTGAAAAAATATAACATTAAAACTTAAACGTAAATAGATTACGCTCATTAAGGAGATATTTGTATAATAATTTAAAACAAGACATTATGAAAACGGGATTTAATAAAATGGAAATTGATAAAATCATATTTGAAACTGGAGATTCAGAAGTTCTGATACATGCCGATATTTTTCAAGGAAACTTATCATACACTACTCAGTTAATTCTAAATTTTACTGATTTGAATGTAATACTAAATAAGATCCAAGAACAAATAGACGAAGACATAGATATAAGTAACTTATTTGATATTGATAAAATGTATAATGGGAACCTTTTATACACATTAGATTCATCAAAAAAACTAAATAAAAAGTTAACAATAGATTCAATAGAGTTTAATCATGACGTGAAACAAATAAGAGCATAGTTATAAAAAAGCTATTATATAGTCCTTAAAAGCACCCTTCTTAAAAAAAAAACGTATCTTAGTGCAGTATTAAGTACACTTTTTAATTTATTTAAAACATTAATTTAGATGCGTTTAAACAGGTTTTTTTATTTATTATTCAGCGGTTTAATTTTATTTTCATGTATAAAACATGAGGTAATCCCTGCTCCAGAACATTCTGTTGATTTACAATATTCTTTTACAGCAACGATTGATAACGACTCTACAGTATCTTTATCTTCCGACAACTTGAACTATATTTGCTTGCCAACTCAAGAGAAAAACTTGGTTAGCCCTCCTCAACTTTCAACAGCAATATACTATTCAAATATTAGTTCAAACTCATCTAGTGAATCTATTCAAATCGGACTTGGAGACATCAGATGGGATCAATCAACTGGTGAAGACCCAGCATTGTCCACTTTTAACTCTTTTTTTACAAGTTCTACAAATGCTTTCCCTCCTTACAATGATAATTGTAGCCCTGGGTTTAGGGTGATATATACTGACTCACTAGGTTCGATTTACTCGTCTAAAGCTGATAGCACTACATTTAAAAGTGTTAAATTTTCTAACATAAGACAAGATAGTGATGCAACAGGTGACTACTCAAAGTTCACTTGCTCTTTTGATTGTTATGTTTATTACGACTCTGGAACTACACCACAAGCTGGAAAAGACTCTCTAAAAATCCAGATGGGGAAATTTAAAGGCTATTTTAAAAGATAATATTCGCTAACTACTAACTAGTTTTTAACTTTTGAATGAGTAACTCATTAAAAATAGCTATAATTGGAGATTATAATTTCACTTATAATTCTCATCAAGCAACTAATTTAGCGCTTGATCATTCTTCTCGTTTTTTAGATATCGAAATTAACTATTACTGGATTAAAATAAGTGAAGCTGCACAAGCAAAGCCTCATTTTTACCAACAATATGATGGTATCTGGCTTGCTCCAGGTCCATTTAAAAACATATTCTTTCTTAATGGCATCATAAACACTATTCTTCAATTGAAAATCCCTGTCCTATTAACTGGGGAGAGTTTTAAACCTTTAATTGAAGTGTTAGCCAATCAAAATCAAATTAACCCAAATAAAGAAAAATTAATTTCAGATAACTTAGTTGATGGACAAGAGTTTGAAAGGATAAATATTACCCCTCACTCTAAGGCTTTCATTCAAATTTATGAAAACCACAATACAATTGAATTAACATCTTCAAGGTATAGTTTATACCCTCAACTAATCAAACAACTTGAAGACGAAATCATTGACATCGAAGCTTATAATCAATTTGAAGAACCTGAAGTAATCAGTTTAAAAAGTCACCCTTTGTTTATTGCCTGTGGGTATTGCCCTCAAATATCTTCAACTAGAGAAATAGCACATCCTCTTATCTATACCTTTATTAAAGGTTGTTTTGAATTAAACAAGTTAAATGAATCAAAATAACTCTTACGACTCTAAATTAGCTTCAAAATAAGTATCTACTTTTAATTTATTAGAAAGAGCTGCATCTACAGCCAATTGGTCACACCTTTCATTTTCAACATGCCCAGCATGTCCTTTTACCCAGTGATAGGTAATATTCAATCCCTCACTTACTTCTAAAAAACGTTTCCATAGATCAATATTTTTCTTCCCTTTAAAACCTTTCTTTTGCCAGCTATACACCCATTTTTTAACAATACTATCAATGACATATTTAGAGTCTGAATATATATGAATTGGAATTTTATTTGTTTTCAACGATTCTAAAGCAACAATTACAGCTAAAAGCTCCATTCTATTGTTGGTCGTTAACCTAAAGCCTTCAGAGAGCTCTTTTTCCTTTCCTTTATACCTCAGAATCAAACCATACCCCCCATTTCCAGGATTTCCTTTTGCAGCGCCATCTGTAAATATTTCTATCATTTAAAACAATATTAATGGTAAAAACAATTTGAAGGATCCCCTAATTTTATCATAAGCATAAACCCTGTGAAAATATACCAATCTTTTGTAGATGAATCTCCTCGATATCCATTAATCGAATTGTTTAAATTTTTATTAGACATAGCTGCAGTTATTGGCCCATTTTCTTGAGCTAAAACTTCAGTATTTATAAAAGTATCTGATCTAACATCATCTAAATAATCCGTAAAGGTTTTTCTGACACCAAACTCTAAATTGATTGAAATTCTTCGGCTCAATGAAGCCCTCATTCCAACACCAAAAGGTATCGCTAATTGTGTAAGACTGTAGGGGCTAATACTACTTAAAGATGAAGACTGACCCTCCGTCCCTAAAGGCTGTAAAGCTAACATGTCTCCATCAAACTCTCCTATAGGATTCATTTTAAAAACACCTATCCCAGCTGTTAGATAAGCTGTACCTTTGTATTTTTTGTGTCCAACTTCAAAAGGTAAATAATTAAACTCTACACCTCCAGAGAGTTCAAATATGGTTGAATTAAAACTTAAATTTCTATTTATAAAAAGATCAACATTTGACTCTTTATCGTCAGCTTTAACAGAACCATATAAGACATTAGCCCTCAAACTAAACCTAGAATGAATACTATGTCTAAATAGAATTCCAAGAGAAGGTTGGGTATTTTTAAAATGTTGAATTGGATTTAAATCGCCAATATAATAAGTGCCTCCACCCATAATACCAATTTCTGAACGAGACAAAAAATTATTTCTTTGAGAATAACCATATAAGCTATAAGCAAAAAATAAAACAGTTAAAATTATTGATTTATACATCTTAATAATCTGTACTTAATATAATAAGTAACGTTAAAATTAAGAAAATATTGGGTTAATAAAACTAAATAGTTTTGAGATAAAATAAAACAAGTTAGTAAAAGTGAGATCTAATCCTTAACGACCAACTTAAAACCTTTACCATGAACATTCATGATTTCGATGTTACTATCTTCCTTTAACAACTTTCTCAGTTTAGCAATATAAACATCCATACTTCTCCCGTTGAAATAATTATCATCACCCCATACTGCTCTCAAAGTTGCTTGTCTATCCAAAATTTGATTTTGGTTTTTAACTAGTAATTTCAATAATTGATTTTCTTTAGTTGTCAACCTCTTATCCCCATCCTTTAAGTGAAGAATTCTTAACTCTGGCTCGTAACTAATGGAACCTATTGAAATATTATCTTCATCATCATTTGTTTCAACTTCTACCCTTCTCAAAATAGCACCTACTCTTGCTATTAACTCTTCCATAGAGAATGGTTTCGTTAAATAATCGTCAGCTCCAATAGCAAACCCCTCTAACTTATCTTCTTTCATTGATTTAGCTGTCAAGAATAAAATAGGTATTTTCTTATCTATTTCTCTAATCTCTTTTGCTAAAGTAAAGCCATCCATTATGGGCATCATTACATCAAAAATGCAAAAATCAAATCTCTCCTTATTAAACGTATCAAAAGCTTCTTTACCATTTCTGACAAGAGAAACACCATAACCTTTATTTTTCAAAAAATTAAACAATAATAATCCTAAATTATCATCATCCTCTGCTAAAAGTATATTCGTTAATTTGCTCATTTTATTTTTTTATTATGATTGTGAAAATAGACCCCTTACCAACAACACTTTTCACTGAAACATTCCAACCATGAAGGTCTGATACAACTTTAACATAGCTTAGACCTAAACCAAATCCTTTAACGTTATGGATGTTACCAGTTGGTACTCTATATAATTTATCGAAAATTTTATTAATATTATCTTTACTTATTCCAATCCCGTTATCTTCAACACTTAACAATAGACTATTTCCCTCTTTTCTCAATACCACGTTAATGTTTGGCTCTAAACTACAATATTTAATGGCATTGTCTATCAAATTAGAAATAATGTTAGAGACATGCATTTTGTCACAGTCAACAATATAATCTTCATTTTTCTTTATATCTAAGTTAATTGATCCATTAATTGGACTCAACCTAAACTGGACATTATTTACAACCTTTTCTAGTAAATCATTTAATGCAACTTTTTCTATTTTAAGTTTCAACTCGCCTTTATCCATTACTGCACTATGAAGAATCCTTTCCACCAATAAACCAAGCCTCTTATTTTCGTCATCTATCATCTTGACATAAACTTGATTTTCCGGATCAATTGTTTTGATCATATCCTTATCGTTCATAGCTTCACAGGCAAGTGATATGGTAGAAATTGGTGTTTTAAACTCATGCGTCATATTTGAAATGAAATCACTTCTCAATTCAGATAATTTTTTTTGAGTAAGAATAGTTCTAAACATAAACACTAGAGCTATTACAATTAAAATCATTAAAATGAGACTAATCGACATTGAGGTCCACATTTCTTTTAAAAGAAATGATCCTTTCGTTGGGAAATATAAATGAAGCGTAATATCATCATCTAAAATATTACTTGGAAAAAGTAAAGTATGAAAAGATTTAGCAGTATCTAAATGAGGAGAGTACCTATTAACATGACAGTGAGAAGGTGATTTTTTTGCATTATTGTTAAAACAAATAGAACTTCCTTCCTCGTTTGTAATCATAAACTGATAATCATTAGGAAGATTATCTTCGTGCATTTCAAATTTTATGATTGAATCTAAAAACTCAATGTCAATTCTCTTTTCAGGTTGATCCATATAATTATACCTAAAAGCTTCCAGCATCATATCATTGATAAACTTTGACTTTTTAAATATTTGGTCAATTACTCTTTTATCTAATTGAAGAGACACTTTATTACTATCATTATCTACAATTTTTTGTGATTGTCGCTCAAAAAGATCTTTCATTTTCTTAACATCCCTCGCCAAGACTTTATGTTCTGCTGTCAATCCAGAAATAGAATCAAATGATGTACCTTTAATGACTAAATAATCTTGAAAGACACCATTCTCAAGGATAGATGTATCTCTTATAGAGGTTGTTTCGTGAGTAGCTAATAGGTTTTGAAACTCTTCTTTTAAGATGTCTTTATATTGTTTTGAGAAGTCTCTCTGAACAATTTGCATATACTTCCTTATATCTTCAGCCTTTTCATGGCGTATAGATATTCTTTCTAAAGAAGTAATAACTTTACTTTTAAATTGAGTCGATTTTCTATCGTATAATTGGGCAGTTTGAAAAGATTGGATAACTAGTAAGGCTAACATTGCCATTACTACTAAAATAAAAATTAAATTTATCTGAATTTTTTTCACTACCAACCATTTGTTAAAACTAAGTTAATCTAAAGATTAAGGATAAACTATAGCTTAACTTTTTTTAACAGCAGATTTATTTCGTTAACTCTTTAAAAACCTCTTCTAATGATTTCTCTTCAACCCTTAAAGTCAGGATTAACAGGTTATTAGATTGAGCAAACTTAGCGATTGACTTTCTTAAATTATCTTTAGAATTAGTTTCAAAAACCCATCCTTTATCGGTTTGGTGAAGTTTTTTAACACCTTCTATTTTAGACAGAAGACTTTTAGAAACTACTCCTTCGAATTCAGCATAGACAATTTGAACATCTTCGTTTACTTGTAAAAAAGATGCTTTATTATCTGCAACTATTTCTCCTTGTCTTATAATTACAACCCTATCACATATCGCTTCAACTTCTTGCATAATATGAGTTGACAGCATTACGGTTTTTTCTTTTCCTATCTTTTTAATCAATTCTCTAATTTCAGCAAGCTGATTTGGATCCAAACCTGAGGTTGGCTCATCCAATATTAGTACTTGAGGCTCATGTATGATAGCTTGAGCAAGTCCCACTCTTTGTCTATACCCTTTCGATAAAGCTCCTATTTTTTTATTTTGTTCAACCTCTAGTCCAACAGCTTTAACCATATCAGATACCCTATCTTTTACATCAGATATTTTATAAATCTTACCTACAAATTCAAGGTACTCTTTAACATACATATCCAAGTACAATGGATTATGTTCTGGAAGGTATCCTATCAACTGTCTTGTTTCTAAAGAATCAACATCAACAGGTAGTCCACAAACTTTAACCTCCCCCTTTGAAGCAGGTATAAAACCAGTAATTATTTTCATTGTTGTAGATTTTCCAGCTCCATTTGGACCTAAAAAACCAACAATTTCACCTTTACCTACTGAAAAAGAGATATCTTTTACAGCTGCCTGTTCTCCATAAAATTTTGAAAGCCTACTTACCTCAATTGACATAATGTTTTATCTGATAATTTTATTACTAAGATATAATTTTATTTTCAATCAAATTGAAAAGTAATCCCTTATAATCAATAAATCCCCTATTTCTTTTTCTTGTAAATTGGAACAGTACTACAAGGCTCTCCAAACATAATTGACTTAACCACGGGTTGAATATGTTTAACTATTTCAACCATACCAAAATTAGGAGAAGAAACATCTGAACAACCTTTTATTACAACTCTTTTATCTGTTAATTCTGATAAGTCAATTTTTGAAATATTTTCTTTGATTAATTTTTGTTCTAAAGAAACCTTATCGCCAACTATAAAACTATCCGTAAATTGAACTAATGATGAAGCGATAAGCATGTATGCCCAAGATGGTATGATAGCATCTACTGAACAATGAATATACACACTCTTCCCCTCAAAAAAACTCCAATCATTAGTTTTTATCCATTCCCTAAAATCTTTTTCTTTTAAAGCTAACCCTTGCCATAATTGTTCAGCAATATCAACTTCAACTATTTCGTTATTGGATACAAAATTTTCTAAATCAAGTGTTAATAAACCACTTTCAGATACTCTATTTACTATTTCAGACATTGACTTATTTTACGGATTATACTTTTTAAATACAACAGAAGCAATATGACCTCCAAAACCAAATGTATTGCTCATTGCATACTTTAAATCTTTTTTCACTGCTTTTCCCAGAGGAAAAGTGAAACTATCTTTAAATTCTGGCTCAAAATCAACCGTATTAATTGTAGGTGGCACAGTACCTTCATGTAGCGCCATTACGCATGCAATCCCTTCAATTGCCCCTGCAGCACCTAATAAATGTCCCGTCATAGACTTAGTAGCAGAAACATATAAAGATTCTCTTTCTCCAAAAACCCTTTGAGCAGCTTTTAACTCACTATTATCACCTTGCGGTGTTGAAGTTGCATGCATATTTATATGATCAATATCTTCAGGGGATATTTCAGCTTCTCGCAATGCTTCTTCCATACCTAGAACCGCACCATCTCCTTCTGGATGAGTACCTGTCAAGTGGTAAGCATCTGCTGCCATTCCCCCACCAACAATTTCTCCATAGATCTTAGCTCCTCTTTTTTTAGCATGTTCATATTCTTCGACAATAATAGCACCTGCACCTTCCCCCATTACAAAGCCATCTCTATTAACGTCAAAAGGACGAGAAGCATTTGTTGGGTCGTCGTTTCTTGTTGACAAAGCTTTTGCTGAAGAGAATCCACCTATCGCTGATTCCGTTATTGCAGCTTCAGACCCTCCAGTAATAATCATATCTGCTTTTCCCCATTTAACATAGTTAAAAGCTTCAATAATTGCAGTATTAGAAGTTGCACAAGCAGAAACAGGACAGAAATTAACACCTCTTAATCCGTATTTTATTGAAATAATCCCAGATGCTATATCCACTAGTATTCTTGGTATAAAAAATGGAGTGAAGCGAGGAGTACCATCTCCTTCACAATACTCTTCCATTTGATCTTGAAAAGTTTGGATTCCACCATTTCCTGACCCCCAAATAACACCTATCCTGTCTTTATTTAAAACATCAAAGTCAATGTTCCCATTTTTTACAGCCTCATCAACAGCAACAAGAGCATATTGAGAGAACAGATCGTACTTCCTAGTCTCTTTCACATGAAAGTGGTCTTTAGAATCAAAGTCCTTCAATTCACAAGCAAACTTTGTTTTGAAATTTGTTGTATCAAACTTAGTAATTGGACCCGCACCACTTTTACCGGACTTTAAATTTCTCCAAAAGTCAGCTAAATTATTTCCTATTGGAGTTAATGCTCCTATTCCAGTAATAACAACTCTTTTCATACTAATTTTATAATTTATAAATGTTCCTAGTAAAAATACTATAAAAAGCCTAATTCTAATTTAGCTTCCTCACTCATCATATCTTTATCCCAAGCAGGATCAAAAACAATGTTTACTTTCGAAGTAGAAACACCTTCAATATCTCTGACTTTATCTTCTACTTCTTTAGGCATACTTTCTGCAACCGGACAGTTAGGTGAAGTTAATGTCATTTCAATTTCTACATTAAATTCCTTATCAATTTTGACCTCATATATTAATCCAAGTTCATATACATCCACTGGTATCTCAGGATCATAAATTGTTTTAAGAGTCTCGACAATCTTATTTTCTAAATCCATCTTAATTATTTAAAGCAATTAATGCGTTCATTTTTATTTTTTTTATCATACTCAAAAGACCATTTGATCTTGTAATGGAAAGGTGTTCTTGCAATCCTATATCTTGTATAAAATGTAATTCAGCCTTTGCTATAACTTCAGGAGTTTCATTATCCAAAACACGAATTAACAAACCGATAATTCCCTTCGTTATAATCGCATCAGAATCTGCAGAAAACTTCATCTTACCACCTTCTAATGAACTATCTAACCAAACTTTGGATTGACAGCCTTCTATCAACCTATCGTCTGTTTTTTTATTTGAATCAATTACAGGAGTGTCTTTTCCTAATTCAATGATATATTCGTATTTTTCCATCCAATCTTCGAAAATCTCAAACTCTTGAATGATTTCTTCTTGTTTTTGTTCTAATGTTGCCATTGTAATTATTTTAGCATATCTACACCTCTTATCAAGGCCTTAATAAATAAATCAATTTCTTCTATAGTATTGTAAAAAGCAAAAGAAACTCTAATTGTACCAGGGATATTAAAAAACTCCATAACTGGCTGAGCACAATGGTGACC